>Ga0209780_1004283_pt1 | contig 10934 bp, 11 predicted proteins | sample WorMetexBAHAMAS2_FD_187384 | JGI IMG/M metagenome (GOLD analysis project Ga0209780, IMG submission 187384) | Marine gutless worms symbiont microbial communities from Max Planck institute for Marine Microbiology, Germany - Inanidrilus exumae... | ecosystem: Host-associated > Annelida > Digestive...
TTGTAGTTAACACGCACGAATTTTACGCTGTTTATATTTCATTATTGAGTGGAGCTTGTGTGTGCTGTCTGCTGTTAGTACGTCGGATCCCAACCTGTCGGCCATTGGGCCCGTACTGCTCTCTGCCATGCAGAAAGTTGCTAACGATGTTAACAGTGTAAGTAGTTCTGCTTTGATTGACTTTACCGTCATAACCTTGGTTTTAACAGTTCATCATTTGTAGCCCCGTACGGGCTCCGGGGCGGTGATACACTTATTCATATTGTTGATTTCGGCGCTATATAAATTATTTGTGTGTTAACTTAACTTCCTTTCTTACTTTCTTTCTTCTTTACTTTCTTTTTTCCTTTGCTTTTTTCTTGTTTATTTACTTCCTTACTGGTTTACCTCGTGACTATCTATCTACTGCTTCCAGACTAGACCCGTTCCATTTCCAGGCCGGAGGTCATAGGAGGTCATAGGACCAAAGGTGGCTTTAGTTTTTTTGTGTTAATTTTATGTTGTAGTATATTTAGTTACGGATGCATGTTTGCTTTTGTTCTGTTCGTTTCAGTTTTACAGTACTAGGCCAAGAGATTGGCCAGGAAGAATTTCTGCGAAATGACCTATTTTGTGTCGGTTGGGACGTAAAACCTTAACTCAGTCAATCAAGCATCGTTTGTAAGTGTCAGAATTTGTAACTTGTTCTATGCTATGCATACAATGAAGGCGAGCTGCTTGATTTTTGCTTTTGTAACATGTATTTTAGGACATGAAGCTGCGAAGTCGAGCTTATGTGGCAATGGGTCGAATCGGTAAACGTATGCCACAGCTGTTTTCAGCTGACATTGGTCTCATTCAAGCTCTGTTTGAGGCTGTGGCTAAGGTATATACTGGCGTCTTGTGTGTGCTGTACAAAGAATGGTGTTTCTGTACTCTTTACAGATGTGTGGTGGTTTAAATTCACACTTAAATCGAGTGCAGCTGACATTTATTGTTTTCATTCGGTCTGTGACGGAGTTGTATAACCTAGCCATGGGGTATGCAACCCAGCATAACTCAGTGCCTGTTCCAAGTCTGGATAAATTGTACGGATTGCGGCAGCAAGGGTAGCTGACATAAAAATGCCACCGACACACACATGTGGCGCGTTGCAAATCCAAGACCGGTCTCGTATACATGTACTCCGTTTCCACTGGACCGATCCAAATCACCTCAACGTCAAATCACGTTCTCACAAACACAGAAACATGGCCGATTACAGACAAAGCATTGCGTTTAGCGTTTATTGAACGAACTGCATAGTTCACTAGATACTGAAGGACAGTTTAGTGCTATATGTCCAACTATCTTACATTGCTTACTCATATAGCCATCCTGCAGCTAAAAAGTGGGCGTCGCTGCTTAAAGCATGCAGACCGTGTTAAATATTCTATCTTACTGGACACAGGCGATTGAAACCGGTCTGGCCGTGGGCGACTGTTCTCACGAGAAGTTGCCACTGCGTGACGCAACCAGTCGTCAATTTCTTGATCATGGCGGCCGGTCTTGGAAATGCAACGCGCCCCTGGGGCACATTGACAGCATGGCGTCGGTGCATGTACCACCTATTTTCTGGTACCAGCTCACCCATTTTGTGCTGGATAAAGGGCCTTATAGATGATCGTGGTATATGACACAATTGCATAGACCATTTTCCATTTCAGATAGAATGCATTTTACCTTGCCTTCGCCAATCGACGGTGTAAAGCTGTGCGATCCTTCATTAACACGTGCCATTCCTGAGTGCATTAGAGGTGTTTGACAAAGATTTGCTATACAAATCGACGTTTGCTTTACTGATACTGACCAGGTGGTCAGCCTGTCCTGGTTCTGTCTTGCTGTACCAAATGAGTGTGCAGTTGGTACACTTTAGAGTGTACAGACAGCATGCTGTTCAGTATAACAGTGAGTGAAGTAACAGGATGAACGGTGGTGTATCATTAGGTGCTATTCCTTTCATACCAGTGTAGTATCGATAGGTGCGGTAGACGGGCGGCAGTGTCTGTGTAGGCGGAGCTAAGAGATTACTTGACGTGTGATTGACTGAGCTGAGACAGCTGGGCTGAGTCCTGTAGTCCAACCTAGCCTATGTGATATGCAGTCTTACGTCTTTAAAGTATAAATCTTTAATATACGACAAATTACGGCAGTGTATTTATTTAGACAACACAGCACAGTAAGCCGACGGCAAGACGTGAGCACGCCACCCGTTGCCGTCCGCCTACCGCACCTATCGACACTACACTGGGATCAGAGCAATAGCACACCTAACGATACGTAATGAGGATGAACTTGTGATACAGGAGCAGGGCGAACTACAGTCGTCCGTTCAAGAGACTCTTGCATTGCTCGTCGACTGTTTTAAAGACGCTGATGCAGCTCGACTGGCTCAGCTGGAGGCTCTTGTGTTACAGAACATTGAACAGGTGCTCGTCTCATTTCATTTCCATTACTCGACTTTCTAGCTGTTCACTCGACACTGTCCTGTTACTTTTCGTCTTGTTGTGCACTGGATTTTTGCATCAGTTTTTGGATTCCATTTTTAGGTTGACTCTTTGACAGTCAGTCTAATAAAGCCGGTCTGAAATATCCGTATGTACGGACGTGCGTACGTACTTACGTACGTACGTCCACAAAAAGTTTTTCAATTTTAATTAAATTTGGCGTGTGGGTAGAGGTCGATGAGTGATGCACTACGGTATGCAGTATGACCCGATCCATGGTCAAGGTCAGTGTCACGAGCCCTTCAAAGTTGGAAATCCGGACATTTCCAAAACCTATCTCCTCTGCCATTTATAATGGGAGCTGGCAACTGACCACGGATTCTTAAACTAGGGCACAGTATCTATATTTGATCGGGCCGGATTTTTGATATGTGGCCTAGTTTTTGTGTCACGTGACTTTGAACTTGGCAGAAACGTCAGTTGTGAAGAGTCGACCGTCGGCCCCGCACGGGACTAATTTATTTCCGTCAAGCCTCAGCGCATTGGAGCATAGCTTCTTCTCAGCACGTTTGATTGCAAGCATTGGACGAGTCTATTATCAGCCACAAATGGGGTTGGGATTGCACACCGCAGGTAAAGTCTGATATCTGCGATTGCCTCGTTACTTTACAAGAGTGCCAAAACCCACGCGTCATGACATTGACCTTTGATCTTTTGACCCCAAAAGAAACGGGTTAAGATATCATGCGGAAAGACAGACAGACAAATGCCAGAGAAAACCCTACCCCCTGCGACTGTTGTCGACGTAGACAATGAACGTTAATGGTACAAGTATTAATGTGGATTGTCTGCATACTGTGCAGCCCGTGGCTCAGTTGCGTACGATGGCTGTCCGTTATGCAGCTGCTGTGTTCCCACGTAATCACGTTCCATCGCGCTATGCTCTGCTGCTTGCCTGCGGCGATCAGTGAGTTTATGTTGCCATCTCCATTGCATTTAATCAATACCATCTTTCTTCTTTCAGCGATTTGAAATGGTTGATTGTCAACAGGAAAGGCATTGTGTACCTCTGGAGAAGAAGACCAGTTGAAAAAAAATTGACAGTAGCAGTAGTGGCAACGTTGATAGTTTGTATAAGAAAAATATTTGCTTATTCTTTTTAAATTTTATCTTTTACATATAAGTTAAACTGGATAGCTTTAAGTCCTTCAGCTGTCAGCTTTCAGTTTATTCACCATTTCTGCATACCTGTCAGCATCTAGATGTTCAGCTCTGCTTGCCATGTCTTACAAATGCTTGTTAGTGTTAATATAATGTTTCTAGGAAGGAGGAGATTTTCAGCGAAGCGTCGAAGGCGGTGAAACATCAGCAACTTACTGATGAAACCGAAGCGAGCGATGGAGTGAGTGGTGCAAAGAAACTCAAGACAAGCGTCAATGAGAACATGCCTTCATTTGTTGACATGATGGCTTACATACAGAAAAAGGTCGGAACCACAGATGATGTGTTATGTCTGATGATGCAAACCACGTGTGTGCTGCTACGCCGATGAAAAGCTGCTGGCCTCGCCATTATACTGGTTTATTACAGTGTCGGCGGCGTGGCGTAGTGGTAGCGTCGTTGGTCAAGATCAACGAAGTTAACCTACGCTGGGCCCGGTTAGTAAGTAAAAAAGTAAAAGTGAATTTATATAGCGCATTGTCAAAAAATCTGGGATGTACTGGGATGGGTGACCGTGTCCGGGTTCGACTCCCGGAGGCGGCACTTTATTTCGGTATGTAACCAACCACCCAGGTTGACTCAGCCTTCGACCCTCTGTGGGACGGTAAAATGAGTACCAGCCAAGGGGCGGTGATGTTCTGCGGCTGGGGAGTAAAGGCAGGCGTGGTGTAATTTGCAGGTAAAACTGTGTGATCCATGTCTGAGCGTATTGAGGCGCTTTGCGTAAAAATGCACTATACAAATTGACGTATACTTTACTTTACTTTAGTTTGTTAGAAAATCGACATTCTTCATTTACAGTGGTTTTTCTAGAACAAGCAGCAAACTGTAGCATGACGTAATTAGCGTGCAGCCTCCACGCTGCTGTCACGGACAGTAAAAACCGCGGAAAGTCCGGCGTGGTTAATGTCGCATGGCAGCAGCAGAGGCGTGGAAAAGTAATGCGGGGAAAACCCGGTGCAGCAGCGCGTTGAAACGTTTTTTGGTTACAAGCTATTCAGCAGATTCATTCAGATTCAGATTTTATTAGCGTGGTAGCCCAAAGGCTACAAATCACGACAGTGGGCCATCTAATACGTGGGCCCGATGGGAACCCCCAGTGGGGGCACCCCTCCCCCATTGGGATTAGTGATTTGTACGTGGGGGTGATGCAGCCTGTCTTCACATTACTTTGCCCATTGTTATTTGTTGTGATGGCATCACGTCCTCGTGATGGCTGTGCGTGTGATTTTAGTCGATGGAGAGAATTAAGACTCAGAGAAGATTCGTCGCTGGAAACACCGTACTTGCATTCAATCCGGCAACATACATAGAGGTACCTACCCGTGACTGGAATTTTCATTCTTGCATACTCACTGTGAGATGCCGCATGTGGGTCATGGGGCCATAAGAATAGGGCCTGCTCTGTTTGGTTTACAGTCGATTCCCGGAAAGTTACTTTTCCAATAAGACGTTTCATGGAAAGATGTTTCCCGCAGAAGTCACTATCCTGGAAAGATGATTCCCAGAAAGACGTTTCCCGGAAGAAAGTGCACTGTGGTCTTGACCTGTTCCTGCCCTAGTCCTGGTCGAATGGCTGTCGTGCCACTACGACTAGTGCCGCATCGACCGCCACGCCGGCCGCTAGCTGGTCCAGCAACCGACAGTGTTCGCGGTGACGGACTGGTCTGTCGTGGCAGCGTCAACGATGACAACGGTGCAGTACATTGCTTTGAAGATTAGCAAGGCAGCGCCGTGTAGGTGAATGACTTGACGCCGGACATGATGAGTACACACGTACCACCGTGGTCGCCGCCACCACAATGTCACTAAGGACACTATTCCACATTTCGTTATTAAGACACCGGAGTTGACTACTTAGTACTGTCTGAATAGAAGTGAACATGATCAAAGACGGTCGCTGGCGTAAACTGCAGCAAAGTTAGTGGCGCTGCTAACAAAACCTTGACAGTTTTACCCGGTTCAGATAAACCAATCCCGGTACGACTTAGCTAACACTATATCGCCACATATGCTAGCTAACCAGTTACTTCCTGTGTCATGGAAACGTCCATTTCTTTGAAAGTGACTTCTTTTGGCAATGTCTTACCGGGCAAGTGACTTTGTGGGAAACAACTGTAAACTTTCTGTTTCTGGGCTGGTGGTCACAAAGGCGACCACACCTGGCTTTAGTTTTTGTATATTGTGCGTTTTTAGTATGATTATGTTACTGGTGAATGTTTGCTTTTGTTGTGTTAGATTTATCAGTGTAGTTTGGAATCGAAAACCGATGAACCTATAATTGTGTTTCATATTGCTAGAAAGTGCTATTACTGATCTCCAAAAGTGTCTCATGAAACTGTTTCTGTGCACGTTGTAGATGTTGATGTACCTTCGAATGTGTCTTGCCAGTAGTGCTGGCCTGATTCCCAACCTTGAGTCGACGGCAGCAATGCAGCGGCAGGCTCCCGCCATTGGTCGGTTTGTGTGTCAGCTGATCGCTGAAGGTGGTCCTCAGACACAACTTGTCGTTGCTTACGTCGACGTCGCTCGGCAGCTGCTGACAGCATTCAATGGTAAGTTTATCTTTTCACTGTTTCAACAGTGCCTAACGGGAAACAGGATGGGAGTGCAGTTAAGTTGGAGATAATATTTGCAACCGGTGTTTCAGCATGTGAACATACCCTCTGCCAAAGATTATCAAAATCGGTTGGTGTTTCCTTCTCCATTCCAATAGACAGCATCTGAGCTGTGATGATTGTCTGGAGGTTACGTGGGAAATAATCAGAACTGTTTTGTGATATATTGTGTACAACATTTGTGCACAGTGATATGCACACACGTGAACAGTTCTTAAATTTGCATGTCGGTTTAGGTTTAGATTTCTTTGCTTGTTTAGGTTTAGTATTTTTCATGTATTTTATGTTAGCTTAGATCATTTTATTCCTGTGTTGCTTGTTTATTTTGCGTTGGGTTTAGTTTCTTCAGTGTCAGGTTAAAAGATTATACGGGAAGAACATCTCCAAAATGACTTATTCTGTGTCGAATGGGATATGAAACCTTAACTCGGTGAATAAAGCACACATCCTCACTAAGAATAATTGATCGCTCATTTCGTTTTGCTTCACCTTGTCTCTTGAACCAACTCTCTTTATCTCTTTGTCAACGTTATTATGGTACCAGTTGCTGCATTTCCTACTCGCTTATTTCTTCACCCATCAAATTTTCCTTTTCTAATTCACCACTCTGCTTATCCGTAACTCCCTCTCTCTTTCACTCCCGGCTTAAAACCTACCTGTTTCACAAATCCTACCCCCATAGTTTCACTTCTTCCTTCCGGACTGCTTCACGGACTATTGCCCAGACCGTTTCTTCTGAGCTACTCAGTTTTTGTTTTTAGTTTTTCCTTAGTTTTTTCGTTTCTGTGCCATGCACTAGATTAGGCTGGCCATCTTGTCAGCTTCTGAGCGCACTGTGTCATATCGTATCGTATCGCACTAAAGTTAACGCATATTTTTGCGACACAGTATATTTCTGATGCCAGTTTTGTGTGATAACGTACGTGATTGATGTCTGCTGCTTCAGGTGTTCCTGCAATGTACTGTTTACTGGAGATCGTTGCTGTTGCACATGAATTCTTCTCTCCTCAGTTTGCCAAGGAACTTGACTGGATCAAGGTGTGTTTCTTGGTGGCTGTAAGTCTGTAGAACTGAGTTATTATAAGGATGTGATGGTGACACAGAGAATCATCTGACTGTAGTCATCAGTAGATCTCTTCAGACGTTGATTGCAATGTAACTTGCAGTTGTGTGGACATTGCCAGTGCAATAAGTAAGTATCCTTCAATGGTATTGGCTGTGACTCCCTGTACAGGCTCCAGGGCATTAATGCTCCGACTTTTATGTGTTGATTTCATTGCTATATAAATTGTTTGTTTGTGTGTTTTCTTAACTTCCTTCTTCGCTTTCTTCCATCTTTACTTCTTTCTTTTCTTATGTTTTTTTTCTGACTTGATTACTTCCTTACTTGTTTACTTCCTGACTTATGTATCTTATCTACCTACTCTATCTACTCCTTCCAGAAGGCCCGTTCCATTTCCAGGCCAGATGTCATAGTAGGCGACCAAACCTGGCTTTATTTTTTGGGTTTATTATATGTTGTAGTATATTTTGTTATGGTTGCATGTTTGCTTTTGTTATGTTTGTTTCAGTTTTTTAATACTAAGCCAAAAGATTGGCTGGGAAGAACGTCTCCGAAATGACCTATTTTGTCGCGGGTGGGACATATAACCTTAACTCGATTAATCGGCCAGTATGAGGGTGGTTTGTATACTAAGGCAAGCCTATCATTTGTCTCTAAGTACCACTCATTGTATATTTACTTGTCTGTTAAAGTTAAAAAAGTTAAAAACTAATTTGTAATTTTTTGACAGGGTTACATGAGGAGCAGCAAGGAAGAAATGTGTCAGCTCGCTGCTGAGCTGTTTGCGGTCGTGTGCATTGAATGTCAAGACACGTCCATTCACCTTGTCACCGTTATTAACGACCTATTGGCTGACACTCATAGCAAGGTCTGTAGCTGTGCAGTGTGTTATTGCAGTGGTTCATTATCATTTCAGTTACTGTGTCTGCAAAAAGTCTAAATAAAGCAGCAGTGAAGTCAGCAAGTAAGTCAGTTGTAAATGTCACCAAAATCATAAGAAATACCATAGAGTGAGGTGGTGCGGTTGCACAATGGGTAGAGTGTTGGACTTGCGATTCATGGGTTTAAATTCTTCTTGGGGCAAAAGCTGCGTAACAACCTTGGGCAAGTTGTTTGCACCTATGTGCCTCCATCACCAAGCAGTATAACTTGGTACTGGCTGAGGTGTGGTGATGCTCTGTGGCTGGGAAGGTAACCGCAGGCCTGGCAGAAAGTAATGGCAGCCTACCATCGTGTGGATGACTTGTAGTCACCTGCGGGCTGACTGCCTGTACACCGGGATCAGCTCCGGACCTAACCCTCAGTAACGAGTATAGGAGGCCTTTGCTTTTTTGCAGTGCATTGGCAAGGATGTTTGTTTGTGCAGACCATTGAGGTGTCGCGTGGTGCTGTACTCGCTCTGGGCTTCATCGTTGGACGAATTCTTTATCGTCAGAAACACGAGATCACGTCATCGACATCTTCAGAAGCGGCAGTTGCTGAGAATGCTACAGTAGACAGGATGGATGTTGACACAAGTACAACTACTACTCGTTGGGACTCCTCTCTTGATACAGCCATTAGTTCTGCTGTCCGTCGACTAGGTGAGTTATCTTCACAGAACTGTTTAACATCTCCGTGATATAAGAGATAGTATGAGGCAACGTTGTTCTTATTACCTATGTTGACGGCAGTCATAGGGTCGGGTTTTATCTCCATTTGTCTGTGTCTGTCTTTTTCCATGCAATATCTTAAAAACCGGCAAGAACGTCTCCAAAATGACGTACTTTGAGTCAAGTGGGACGTAAAATCTTAACTCCGTCAATCAGTCTAAAAAACCGATGCAGCTAGGATCATCAAACTTACATAGAAATGTTCCACGACGAGTCCTGGAAACCCATTTGTTTTGGAGTCATACGGTCAAAGGTGAAGGTCGCGTGTCACAGAAACATTGCCGGCATGGGTCTTTGCACTCTTGTGATTGCTGGCTTCTTCCACTTTGTCTTCGTGTTTCACCGCGGTTATTCAGAAAGTCGTCGGTGAATTTTAACTGAAATGAAATTTTGTTACAAGATACAGTTGTTCAGATTTTGAGATTGATCTTAATTCAGATCCAGTTTGCACCGGGATCTGGGATTTTTTGGGATTTTCACAGCTTCCTCCTACCATTATCCCACTCTGTTGGCACATTCTCAGAGGTGTGACCTGTCCAGTTGTATTCTAGTATTCGTATTTATTTATTGTTCTACATTTCGTTGGCTGTAGCCTTTTAATTGCAGAGTCAAGGCAGAATCATTAGATTGCTGAATGCTATCAATATGTAATGCTGGTTGTGATCCTTACTGTATTGCTTTGCTGGCTGATGGTCTGTAGCTGGTCTGCTACACTCCCAGTCAGTAAGGGTGCCAATGTATTCTGGACCATAACTTCGCAAAATGCCGTCCAATTTCCACAATTTCTGTAAGCCGATGCATGCTGCAATGCCGTTCAGATGATAATTTCTTCCGCTGCCAAACTCGTCAGTAAATATTTAATAAGGTGGTCCTACTACGTCTAAAACACGTCACTACCCAGCCTTGCAACGTCATTACCCAACCAGCGGCAGTTGTGGTGTTGAGTTTTCATCGGCATTTGTCTGTCTGTCTGTTTATCCGCATGATATCTTAAAACCGATGCAGCTAGGATCTCCAAACTTAACATAGAAATGTTCCACCATGCATCCGGGAAATCCATTGACTTTGGGATCAAAAGGTCAAAGGTCAGGTCTCGAGGCACAAAAAAACAGTGCTGGCATGGGTTTTTGCACTCTTGTGAGTGCTGGCTTCTTCTAGTTTGTCGCAGTAGTTATCTCAGATTGCCACTAGATTACTGACATTAATGTTTCTGACGTTGATGTTTCACAAAGTACTGCATCGGTGCATTTGTGATGTGATGAGGTGACGCTGGATGGCAGGCTGTTTAATGAACACTTTACTGCAGATTTACCACAGAGTCTGCCAGTAAAAAATTTTTGAGAATCAGTCAACATTTTGCAAACTCATGGGCAGAAGTATAGTGGACCCTTTTACGACTCCAGGCATGGAGTCATTGTTCTAGTAAGTAAATGAGTGTGCATGCTTGTCTATACAGCATCACTGCTGGACGATGCTTCTCTGGTGCTGGCTGCCTGTACGGCACTGGCTGAGATTGGCCGCAGACATGCTGTACCACTACAAGATGGCTGTGTGTCTTCCGCTGACCAGTTGACCACTGACCAGTGTGTCCCGCTGACAGTTGCTGCCGTCGTAGAGACACTCGTCAACAAAGTCAAGTCAACAAGTGAAAGTGCAAAGGTATCACGAGTGCCGAGGAACTTACGCCGTAATGTGCCATTTTTATGTATAGAATGTGCTTTGCCAGATTAGAATTACGTCAGCCCTATGCGGGCCCCAGTCCTTGACTATGCGGCAAACGTAACAAATCGACACGCTGACTGCATTCTTTTAATAATTTAGTAACATGTAGGTCGAAAGACAAACCCTGTTGCAGAATGACACCTTGACCTGATCATCACCGTCAATAGAAGCAGAACTGATGGCGCTACAATGT
>Ga0209780_1004284_pt1 | contig 10934 bp, 5 predicted proteins | sample WorMetexBAHAMAS2_FD_187384 | JGI IMG/M metagenome (GOLD analysis project Ga0209780, IMG submission 187384) | Marine gutless worms symbiont microbial communities from Max Planck institute for Marine Microbiology, Germany - Inanidrilus exumae... | ecosystem: Host-associated > Annelida > Digestive...
CTACCTGACCATTTCCGGCTTTACTTCGCTCAACGGCTTGATTTGTTTACATAGTGTGTTAGACAAAGCCGGCTCTCAGTCGGTTTTCAAACGCACTTAAAATCCTCGCATTTTCATTCATTCATTTCATTCTCGTTGACCCGAGAGCCGAAACAGATGGATGTGGCTAAGTCCACTGGCTTATTAGCCGATGAGAGCTTCGAGCCAAATATTGTGGGCATTCCACACAATGCAGCCATCTAGTTAATATTAGTATTTAATACCAGTATTTACATTGGATTATGCGAGGCTTAAACGAAGGACGCACTATAGGCGCTGAAGAAGTGTCAGTCAGGTGCCCGGCGGAAATTGCGTATAAGTAATGCAAATTGGAGTTTTGGTTTCCATAGTGAGAATTGCGTTTACGTAATGCAAACTGCGTTCCGTATTGGACATAAATGTGAGCACTACATGCCACCGTAGACAAGATTTTAACTGACACACTGCGTCGCGCGGTCCTTCTGCGATAGCTGAGCTTCTTGTTTCTGCTGAGAGAGTCCACCTCTCGGTTCACCTTTTAATTTTGTTGTGATCACGTGAATTATGACATCATTCTAAAATAGTAAGATTCTATGTATTAAATAACTGACTGACACTTTTTTAACGGACATCAGAAGTTGTGCGCAATGTAGTATTATTAGCAACGTTTGTGAACATTACTGCGTATTTCTGGAACATGTGAATAAATTTTACTTAGGTTCCATTTGGGTTTACTTTCGCACTATTTTGTTTGCTGTTGTGTCTTGGTGACTTGAGTCAGTAATGTGGTGTGTGTTACTGTATAATTGATGTACTATAGTTTTAAAGTTCATTTTCAGTTTGTAATAGATTGTTGTGAACATTAAAAATAAGATGCTTATCTCTCGGTGGAATTTCTAATACGTAATACTTCTCGTGTCCAAAACGTAAGTTAATATATTAAACGAAGTATGAGAACGTTGCGTCATGTCCAGTATTTCGACCATAGACACCATGCAACTACCAAAGGATAATTGCGTTATATCCAAAACATCGGCTTCCGCTTAGGCAACGCCAGCCACCTGACTGGCTCTTATTCAGCGCTAGCCAGTGGACTTGCCACTATCTGCTTTGGCTCACGTCTGCGCGGCTAATACATTGACGCTACTAATCAAGGCATAAGCAACGATTACAGTTTGTAGAGGACACCGTCGAACCCTTTTTTTCCTGCCCGTGATTATGATTATCTCCGTGTTTATAATGTTTGTAGGAATTATTAGAAATAATGGGACACATAAAGTTTAGCAGTACGCATTGGAAATGCATTGGAAATTCCCGTGCATTGCATTGGGTGCATTAATATGCATATGGAGGTCCGAGAGTCGGAACTCAACCCTAACCATAACAGTAAAACTAACCCTAACCCTAACTGGTTTTGGAGTTCTGACACTCGGAACTCGTTTTTGAGTTCCAACACTGCATCAGTGTACACCAGATGGCGTTATTTGTCTCAACTCAACTGTAATTAAAAAATAAACTGCAGTTAAGAAATGTCATAATTTCTATAATACGCAGCAATTAAATAACTGTGAAACTATAACTAACTTTAACCATACAGTGAATCATAACTTTAGATTTACGTTTAACAGTGAAACACCATACAGTAAGAGCTGGTGTAAAAATAAGTTAATTTTTTGTGCAGGTTGGCCGTGCCGGGGTGGGCCGGTGTGCAGGCACACTTCTATAGTTACATGGATGAATACTATCATTGACTTGCATTCAGCTGTCAAAAAGGGTTTATTTTGGGGTAATATAAGAAGAGGGGTATAATGATAATAATAATAACTAAACAAGGCGACTTACGGCTAGCGCCGACCAGTCCCGTACAAATTAAAATAAAATTAAAATAATGAATTAAGCTAAAATACGGTTATTTGTTAGTCTTTTGGCGGGTAAACAAGTAATAGTTTCGATACTCGTAAGTCGTATTGGAGTTCCGACACTCAGAACTCTAACTAGAGTCTTGACACTTGGAACTCAAATACGAGTTCCGAGTGTCAGAACTCATACCACTTCGTTTTAGATTTATTGCTACCATTACACGTATTATTTACTGGTTAGTATGTTGTATATTGGTCTCTATATAACCATGTTTCAATAGCTGTGTTTCATCTGTTGCATTGCAGCCTGTGGCGACTATTACTATTATAACAGTAATTACATATTCTCACAGAAGAATAATGATTGCAAAAGTAGGCCTAATTCTTTGTTATTTACGTGTCTTTTATTGCACGAGTTGTAATGAAAGTAAATAATTTTAAAATAATTTAAGTTTTTGGGGTGGAGTCTGGGGAGGGCTGCTCAAATGTGTTTCGAGGTTTATTTTTAACTTTTGGCCCTTTATTCAAATAAATAAAAATTAATTACCATGGCAGATATGTGTATATGTGCACAAAAGTGATGGGTAGAGGTGGATTCGGGAGATGGTTAGCATTAGATTAGTTTAATTGCATAGTAATGTTACTGATAATTGGTCTAGTAGGTTTTACTTGAGATGTCATTTATTGGTTTTTTATGTCTTTGTTTTAGTTGGCACTGGAGAGCATTGCAAGTCTGTATACTATGATCATCTCACCTTGCATGCTGTGTTCTGGCTGTTCCCATGTGTCATCTCCGTCAGGTGCTACGCGACTGAATTGCTGCATTGTCTCTGAAAGCAGCAGTTGCTGAAAAGGTTCCAAAATGTTTTCACTGGGAAATGCAGTTCTCTTTTCACGATAGGTTTCCATTTGCTGTCCTCACACTTCAGTAGCACTGGTCTGGAGTCACAAGGTCTGTTTGGATGTGTTATTGGTCTGGCCTAGTTTTGTTGTCCGTTAACTTTTCTGTCATCTTGTTTTCTGAACCAGAGTCCGTTAGTGGTTGACTTCACTCCATTGCAAGGTGTCTTTGCTGTCACTGTTGTCGCTGCAGTATCAGAGCTTCCTCGAAACTTGGTCCTAGTATGTCAGAATATTGTTTCTCATTTCTGGTTACCTTCACAGAATTTGGCCGCTAAATGCAGAATATTTATTTAAGAGAAAAGTATTTGCTAGTCATATTGCTCTTTACATGTGCCTGTTTGGAAACTGCCGTTGAACCGTGAAAGATGAGGTCACTAATGACACGACTGGTAGTGGATCCAACGCGCTCTTCCCCGATCCATGATTGGCTGAGTTCAGAGCTAGAGCAGTGTGGCTTTGATGGCAGCTACACTAGCCGTTGTGTCTTTAATATCGTCGATCGCCAAGTGGACTCCGGACCAAGGATCGGGTCCTGTCCTACAATGTCGTTGTGGGCTTGGGATGAGGCAGACTGTTTTCCAAGGCCGTCGTCCGCTGCCATGTCAGAAGTTCGAAGAAGTGGCAGAGGATCATGGAATAATTCCACCGATGAAGAGTTGAAAAAAGAAGCCGTTGTCGACCTTCTGCGTTTGATGGTCTCCACAGAGGTATTTGCCGCTGTTGTTGATCATGTCATCCAGATATCCAGTACTAGAGTTAACGGTGATTAATGTCAGCAGTTGCCATGTAAAAGTCCAGCCAGCTTATACAGCAGCTGTTTTGATGTTGGGTCACGTCGTTGACTGACTGACTATAGTTGTGAAGACCTTATTTTGGTTAGCAAATAAAAACTGCGTTAAGCTTATTTGCTTTTACTGTCATAATGAATGTGTGAGTGTTTGTATGTCAGGAATGGCAGGTTCTTGAAGGGACCATTCTACAGATTGTCAGTGAACTGTTTATGAAGCTCAAGCAGCAGAAAACCGACACAGGTATGCATGATGTTTACCAGTGCAGGTACTGTCAGGTATGCATGATGTTTTCTTGGAGACTTTCCTGAAGATTCTGGTTCACAATTTTAATGTTGTCCGATTCGCCATTGTAGTCTAGAGGCAACGTGTCTGGCTGATGTGTGAAGTGTCAGATCCCATACAGCCTTGGGATGAGCTGTATACCTTTACTGCACTGCCTTTGTGCCTTTCACCCTCTGTGCGATGGTAAAGTAAGCATCAGTTTTTGGTTCGGTATTGGTGATACACAATAATCGTTGATGTAGAAAACAGAACTGACTCCGAAGCACATAATTAGTGACTGTCCAGGCGTCCTGCATCACTCGGTAGTCATCCGAGATGTACAACTCTGATGTGTCTATGTTTCTATAGTGATGGAGCCAATGTTATCGTCTTCGGCTGAAACCGACACTGAACCTGAGTTGACATCTGATTCGCCACAGGACGTGGCTGCAAGGTTAGTTTTCAGCTTCTCTTTCATTGATATCATAATTTTGTATGGTTAGCACAACACTTTCCTCTTCTATATCATTGGCCATTTTCCACAATTATCCAGTTCTTCCTTGGTCTTTACCATTTGTTTCAGAAGTGAAACTTTGATGCTTATAAACGGAATTTCACTGAACATGACACATATTCCAGTTCCCAATCGGATGTCACTTTAGATTTCATTTTGACTTTGTGTTATGTAAAATGGTTTTTCTAACAACAGAATGTCAAGAGTGTCTACAGTTCATTTGATTGCTATTCATTCCAACCAGGTAACTGTGTCATTGTTGTCAGACTGAACTCTTTGTAGACCATCATCAGGATGCATTGTCTTTGGATGCTGATTAGTGATGGATGAAGAGTGGCTGCTGCTGTTAAATGACTTTATGTATTTGGATGAGAGTGCTTTGAGTTTCCTTCGCCTTTTTGTCACTGTTAATTCGGTGACAGGCATCCAAGGCATCCAGCCCTTAAAAAGCCCTTGCCACTTATCCCAATGGTATCTTCTGGAACAGGAGGAGAAGCCAGGTTTATGTTCGAAACAGCTGTTAAAAAGAAGCAGATTGTGGAGCACACATAGTGGCATAGAGGCGTGAAAGAATAGCTCAGTTTGGTTGTGCAGTAAATCAACAGGCACAGGTAAGTTGTCTTTGTACAGGTAGTGTAAACCAACAGGCTCAGGTGTGTGTTTATGCAGGTACTATGCAGCATTTCCGTCACTCAGTGACAGGTGTGATCAGCTTGCTGGTACCTGCTGCTCATCTCCCGTTGAGCCGGCATGGTCACGCATCGCCCAGACTCACCCAAAGGTCGCCAAAGATGTAAAGATCACCGTCGTGGATTCGGGGGTCAACTCGGCTCATGATGACAGTCCTGTGGACGACGATCGTCCATTCTTCGGGATATCCGGATCCGGTAATTTGTCCGGTAACCATCGACAACATCGCAAACCTCGCAGGCACGATGACGGTCGACGACGAAAGCAGGTTCCACGGAGGGCGCGGTCAGAGTGGGGCAGCGGTGAACCAAGTGTGTGGCCGACAAGCATATGTGGGCTACCATGGCTGTGTTCAGGACACGACAGTGGTCACATGACCTACTGGCAACTGCAGCCAACGTGCGCCGGGTTTTCCCAGCCAGCGATGACGATTGCCGGTGATTGGTCACTTCCCGAGTCATACAAGGACCGGTTCTCGGATCTTGCAAGTAGTGAGTGGTGCCATCCGTCGTATGAAGAGCAGACAGCTGACCTAGTTCAAGCATCGACAGGGATCCTGGGTAGTAATCAACATGGTCTGTATATGGATGAAGCAGGGGAAATAGTGGCTCCACATGGCACAGATACAGCTGAATTAGGCAATAATTGTGTAGTGTCGTCTGCTGTTGGTACTGAGCCAGTTGACACTGTTGTAAGCTCTGAGAGCAGAACTGTAAGAGGTACTAGTCCAGTCGTGTCCGAGTCCTCGGAGAACCACAGCTTTGTTAGCACAAACGATGAACAGGTAGTTCTAGTGGATCGATTAAGAAATGATCTAGGAAATTCATTTTCGCCAAATAATGTCTGGTTATCTGTTCTGCAGAGCGGTGGTTTTGGTTCGACGCTTGATGCGGAGCCGCGTCCTGTGGGCAGCGGTATTGTGCTTGACAATGACGACCCATTTCTAGGTTGTAGGCCGTTTGATCCGGCACTGTGGAGCGTTCTGAACAGCGCACGTATGTGGTGTGCAGACTCCTCGCTGTCACACCAACTGCACTTCCTCCCGCGGTCGTCGGAATGTGACGACTTGTACAACGTAGGTTTGCATTTATTTGAGGTGGATTCTTCATACGACTGGGGTGATGTAGCAAGTGTGATGGACTGCAGTGGCTGTTTTGATGCGAGCGATAGTTTCAGTCTGCTCTCACTGCAGGAACAGAAGCACAGCAGCAGAGAAACGTCATCAAATAATGATGGCCTTAACAGCGAGCCGTGTCTTCTTGTAAATACCGTAGATAGGCTGAAGTGTACAGAGACGCTAGGAAATGAACAGATTTGGGATGGATCCCGCATCGTGGACGCTGTACTGGATAATGATGCGGTCGTTACGGTGCTTGATGCTGAAGCTGTCCGACAGATTTGGCAGCCAGGATCCTGTTCCGGTGTTGATGGGATCGGTTCGTCCAGTTGTGAGGTTGACTCAAGTACTGACAGTACCATTGATTGTCAGCTTTCTCACTCTCATTGTGGAGTTGATAAGACATCCGCAACTGGAAGTTTCATGGATGCTGAAGCAGATGGACATTGCGCGAATGAGTTTAGTGACTGGAGTAGCAGATGCCATTGCGTCAGCTGCATTTGGCAGTGCGAGTTGCTGTCTGCGGATGTCTGTCGGACTTTGCATTGGACCACGGCTGCTGCCGAACGCGAGTCAAATTCTGATACTGACGACGAGAATGGGAAACATGATGTATCATATCTTTCATCTTCGGCAAGTGAGTCCGTCTTCTGGAATGAATTCCACCACGACTGTGGGAATGTTAGAACATCTTTGATGTGGGAGAGTAAGGTGTTCTCATTGGACTGTTTAGGGCCTTCATCGTCGGACTGCAGTAAGCCGGAAAACAGCAAAAATCTGGCGGACAGTAAAGTGTTGGTGAGCGACTCCGTTGTTGCGAGCGACGGGCTGTTTAATGATCTGTTAGCCGTTAAAACTAGACGCTGGTTTTCTTTGCTACAGAATGAACAAGAGTCCGTGAAGGATCCAGTGATGGCTGATGGGACTGAAAAACAAGAACTTGTGAAAGCCTACGATTCCAAACACAAGCTTGATGAAAGTGGGGAAGGACAGCAGCAAATTTACGACCCTTCGTCTACCGCTGAGAAGATAACTGGAAGTTCAGCCGAAGCAGATGAAACTAGGAAATTTTTTATCTCATCTGCGACTGAAGTTGAACAGTTTGAACCTTTGGGTGCTGATGCGGATGGCAGAGACACAGGGTTAACTGCAAGTGCATCAATGTCTTCTGGCTGCGATGCGTGTTCGTCATGTCCTCCGATTTCATCGGTACTTGCTGATCTCCTGGTGAAGAATAACAACTTATCAAGCTGTGTGCCTGGAGCTGCCACGGTGGCAGGTAGTGAAGAAATCGTCCAGCAGCTGCCAAGTCTGGGATCCGTTAGTGACATCATCTTCTCCGACACGGAAGACTCCTCTGACTCCGATCTGTCTTCCTCTTCCAGCGTCTTTGATTTATCGGTGTTTAGTTCTCCAGAACCCTGCGGGGATGAACCGGAAGCTTCGGAGTCTGGCCCTGGGCCTGGATCTCTGACAGTTTTTGATGATGCACTTGACGGAGCTTTTCACTTAAATTTTGGAAGTGATTTGTGTTCGGCGGCACAGTGTTACATTGGTTCGTTCCTTGCTCCACTCTATGCTCTGGACGGCAGTTCTCTGTGGTTCCGCGACTCGCACTACATTTCGGCAAACGTGGATGCACTTAGTCGCTTGCGTTCAGGTGTGGCGCCGTTGCCTACCTGGTTACCGTCGACGTCACTGGCGCATGAATCAGTCTGCACTGCACTAGCACGGTCTGACCACCTCCTGCCTTCAGAAAATACTGCATTTCGTGACAGTATTCCTCAGCGGCTTGAGCCACTGGCCAACCTACGGTCAGTGACTAATGCCCTTGCTCCTCTTTTCGTCCATCAGTCTTCAGATTGTCCATTCTCATCATGGACATCACCGCCTCATTCAGCAGATGAATCACTGTCGGTGACGATGATGACAAACTGTCACCATTTCCGACCAATAGGAACACCGAGCACCACCGACAGTGACCAATCAGAGACAAGCACTGCAACTACGGAGGCTGTTACTACTGCGGACTCGCTGAGTGATTTTGCAGCTCTTGTAATGGCCGATATGTTCACTGACACACATGGGACATATCAGCGTTTTGTCACTGGCCACGAGTACGACGGAGAAGATGCTGATGGTGGTATCAACTGTCCGACATTTCAGCCCAGCTTCAAGGTGCAGTGTGAACTGGAGAAAGCAGCGCAAACTGGAGAACCGAGCCCACCGATTTCACTGACTGCCAGTGCGGACGTGCAGCTCGGCTGTCTCGTCAAGCAGGTTTTGAGTCAGCTGTCCAGTGAGTTTCCCGAGGCTTCCAACAACCTCGATGACATTCTGTGTGATCCTGATGACACTGCAAACGAAGTAAGTTGTCCAGAGGAACAGAGCGCCGACAATGCTACTGTTACGTTATCACGAAAGTTGTCAGTCATATGGAGTGATGCTGAAGATACTGGCGTAATAGATCCCTGTCTGCCTCCTACATCCGATTTGATGATAGTGTCTCCGCAAGTGTCACAGATCTGGACAGATTCAGCCACGACCGACAGCAGTTCTACAAGTCTCGTGACGACACATGGTCGACAGTTGTCTGACATTTGGAGCGACGTGACAGTCCAGCTTGCTGACAGTGCGTATGTCAGTGACACCGCTGATCTTCTGCCATCCAGCATACCGGACATCTGGAAAGACGCTGACCATCAGAGTCGGACGAAGGTTGACAGGTTGCGGAGAATGTGGAGGAGTGTTGACTTTGATGATGTGTCTGCCATTTCTGACGGCAGATTGTTCAAGCCGCAGTCCATATGGAGCCACTCGCGTTCCAACAGTGTGACACCAGAAGTGGAAACATTGCAGTCTGTACTCGAAGATGGAGATCTTTCCAAAGAAGGATGTGACCCAGAATCATGTAGCGCGGAAGACTATTCCGACGAGTGTGACGTAAGCCCAAGTGAACTTGACATCTTCTGGGGTGCGACGTCCGATCACAAATCTCCGACCACCGTGGCAGGTACTGATGCTGAAGCATGTGTTGATGGGCGAGGATTTTACGAAGGTGGTCTGGCCAACAGTTTGCTGAGTGAAGACAACATCTGGAGTTGCAGTGAGACGGAAATGTGTGGAGCGGAATGTTGTGAAGATGAGGCAGCGACACCGTGGACTGTTGATCCGCTGTACTGCAGTGGTAATCAGACGTCTTCGGTCATTGGTGGTGACCGCGTCCTTCCGAATCCAGTCATTGATCCGACATTGTTGTGGACTGGTGGTGAAGCTAATGTCGATGCTGACGTTGCATTTGCTTTCACAAATCTCGTCTCTGGAGTGGTGAGGGTCACGATTTCTCACTTTTCCTCATTGCCTTAAAAGTAAAGTAAAATACAGTCTGTGGATTTGTATGGCGCTTTATATACGATGCTCGTCTCTAACGTGCTTGTGTGTTATGAACAGATAGCACATTTTTACTCGTGACACTCTTGTTTTATTTACTGGTGTAGTAAGCCTTGCTTACCTTTAATTTCCAGCCAGAAAGCTTTGCCACCCTTTGGCTGATACTGATTTCCCATCCCAGTGAGGATAGGTTACTGAGTTGGCCTGGGTGGCTGATTGATTGATTACATGAAAACCGTGGAGCTCGATGCAGCAGTTTTGTTGACATGCACAGTGCCAAACCTTCAACATAGATTCACTGTGAAAATTACTTGCTTTATACCATAGCCTGGCACTTCACTGGAGTTTGGTAGGTTATAGTCACTCACAAGAGAGTGGTCAAGAGAACATGTTTTGAACGCTCTGACATTTTACATTTGAATTAGCATTGACCTTTGAGTTAGCACAGCGAGACTACCTACATTGAAAACTAGGAAAATCAATTCTACACCGTGTTTCAGAAAAAAGAAACATCCACTCATATTATTGGCTATAAGTTGAGGAGTAGTTGTCTGATTTTAATAATTTTTGACACCAAAATTCCTCACATAATTTGACATCGCACGACAGCTTAGTTGTCCACCTCACCTAACTAATGTGTCTACTTTTCCTTGTAAAACCTATCGCACGAGTTTTGTCGCCGCACATTACATGCATTTTCATAGGCCTACAGGTTGTGGACTTTTGGCAACAAATATTCACTAACTGTTGAAACAACAGTTTTCAACGACAGTCAACAACTGTTTTCGTCGTGTTTACTGATATACATTATATATTCTTTGCCAGTTATGCTTATAACATTTGTCGTGACTGTTTTCAGGTTTCTTTGCCTTTTTCTGTTACATGTAGCTGTCGTGAAGCGTTATAACACATTTTGTGTAAAACTTACTGCAAACAGTGACACCGAACAAAATAACAGCAGCAAATGAACATTTCCTGTATGTGTTAGTGAACATTTTCACATTTAATGAATTGTGGAATCATTGGAATGTAACTTTTTGTCACAAAACAAGGCGTGTTTGTAATGTACGGCGACAAAACTCGTGTGATAAGTTTTACAAGATAGTGTAGACACATTAGTTAGGTGAGGTGGACAACTAAGCTGTCGTGCGATGTCAAATTATGTGAGGAATATTGGTGTCAAAAATTATTAAAATCAGACAACTATTCCTCAACTTATAGCCAATAATATGAGTGGATGTTTTTTTCTGAAACATGGTGTAGTTCGGATGTTGTACAAGGCTACCAAGGCATTTAAAAATGTTTTTTATATTCATTACCTCCCACACTGAAGATGATGGGAGGTTGTTTTGGCCGGCATCAGTGAATATATAGGTAGGTATATATATATA
>Ga0209780_1004285_pt1 | contig 10933 bp, 8 predicted proteins | sample WorMetexBAHAMAS2_FD_187384 | JGI IMG/M metagenome (GOLD analysis project Ga0209780, IMG submission 187384) | Marine gutless worms symbiont microbial communities from Max Planck institute for Marine Microbiology, Germany - Inanidrilus exumae... | ecosystem: Host-associated > Annelida > Digestive...
AAAATAAAAAAACGTTTATAAACGTTGAGTTAAAAACGTTACCTATACTAGCCTGTGTTTAACCCCCAACGTCTAAGGCCTAACAGAACTGCATCGAACTACACAACAAAATTTTGCAGCTTTTTTTCTGTTTCGTCAACATCCAGAAAACCAAAAAAATGTCTGTTGAATGCAGTACTTCAGTATTTGCAGCCCACTGAATTCTACACTCCTGTAAATACGTACAACTGTGCAACCATGGGTTATCAATAGCTCCGTTCCGATTAATCGACTCTTGAAAATGTATTATAATATTAAACTATTATTTCGTTGCCGTTCTTTCGCTTACTTACACGCTTATTTTGCCAACGTTTTTTTGTAAATAAAAAACGTTGACAAAATAAAAAAATGTTAAACACGTAAAAAACGTGACCGAAATAAAAAAAGTTTAAAAAAAACTTTTTTTTACATCTATGTGCCTATTCACGCCCAGAAGGCCAGTCGTTACTAGGGGCGACAGTTTTCGAGATCGCGTGGTTTTAAAAGTAGTTGTAACAAAATTATTGCGATCTGCGCCTCCGGAGAAAACTGACTGCAAGAAGCGACCGGTATACGCCGTGGGCGGGTATACCCGGTCGCTAATTACAAGCCACATGCGCTTTCCGGTTCATGTGTAAACATATCTAGATAATACACGATTTATTTCCAGAGGTATGTGAGATAGAAAGGTGCCGTGCCGGCTTGTGACAGACGGACGGAGGAACAGACAAACAGACGGACGAACGGACACACAGCATATACCGCGCTAGGTTAGTTGTAAAAATCATAGATTTTGGAATTTAAAAAAAAATTAAACGCATGTTTTTATACTTTAATAAAACATTTCAAAACATAGTATGCAACACATGTCCGACATCAGTTGTGTTATTTGCAGTTTGAGACTGAGTTCAAGAGCTACAGAGACTTACTGATCAGACGTCATAGTAAATGCAGTGTAATTGTGATTGTCTATGTGAATTGTGAAGTTATTCAATGTGAACAATGCTTGGCACGTAAGATAGAATTATCTCACATTAAGCAACGTTCTGTCATTTTGCTGAAATAAAACTCAACACTGAATGACAAACAGTTGCATCAAATAATAAAAGTGAAAACATAAACAAAACACATAACGTAAGAAACATGTTTTATTGCTCAGCACCAGTAAGTAGAATGCAGCATCTGTACGTATTGCATAATGGTTGAAAGAAAAAAATAGAAACGTACAAGAATAAAAAATATTTTTAAAACAATTTTTTATGAAAAAATGAAAAACATAAAATAATGTTTTACAACTATGCGAGTTAGCATAACGTCGAGCGATAAAGATATTTCTAAAGCAATCATTACACCCTCTATGCATATTCAAACAGTCTTGTGATCTCGAGACTGAAGTCTCCGGTCTCGACAGCACTTGAGTATAGTTTATAAAGGTCGTAGTCTGTAGAAACAGGACTCAGTGCTGTCGAAACCCAAGACCTTGGTCTCGAAATCACAAGACTGAAAGCCGTGCACATTGTAACAAACAGTATTTAGCGTTTTGTTACCGTCAACGGCCGTCGTTAAGATCGCACGCTGCCGTAATCGTATCACCACGGCTCATCATGGAGTTCTCGACGACGGGTTCATCCATAACGGCCACAGACTGGACCGCTAGTTGATGCGTTGACCGTAGCGGCAGGTGCGACTACAGCAGCAGCACTCTGGTGGTGGTGGCGGCGTGGCGTAGTGGTAGCGTCGTCGGTCTAGATCAACGAGGTTAACCTACGCTGAGCCCGGTTACTACTGGGATGGCTGATCGTGTCCGGGTTCAACTCCCGGAGGCGGCACTTTATTTCGGTATGTAACCAACCGCCCAGGTCGACTCAGCCTTCTACCCTCCGTGGGACGGTAAAATGAGTAGCAGCCAAAGGGCGGTGATGCTCTGCGGCTGGGGAGTATAGGCAGGCATGGTGTAATTTGCAACTAAAACTGTGTGACGCATGTATGAGCACATTAAAGGTGCTTTGCATAATGCGCTATATCAATAGACGTATACTTTACTACACTCTTCTAACCTCTGCCCGGTAATCCCATATGACATGTGAGCTTTCTTTAGCGATGAGGCAGAGTGTCTTCCAACTGCTATACCCCGATTTACTTACTTTACTTACTTACTGACTTACTTACTTACTGCTGTAAGTTGAAAGGCTTAATGCTACATTTCTAACACCTTAAAAGCAAAATGGTTTTTAAGTATGTGCTGAAATTAGACTTGTTATAAACGTACATATGGCAAAACTACACGGCCATTCGCCAGCTTTCGTCTAAAACCGTCCGCACATGTAAAGTGAAATAAATGCTGCTATAAAACTAGACGGGTTGCAGTGTATCTGGAGACACTGTAATATCGGCTTGAAGAGAGCGTTTCCCAACGGCGTATTCAACAGGTGACACAACTGTTTACTTATTTAGTGACGCACCAGCTCTTTAGTGCCTGCATTCGACGATACCTAGTGTCACATGCCTGCGACTGAGCGATGCCAGCGTTATCTGTCGTGTTACTTATTTTAAGTTTCCAATTCAGTCTGCTTTTCTTCATTATATCGCTCGCTAGGCCGCATCAACACTGCGGCGTACTATTGGTTTTAATACGCAATATCGGACATCGGACGTTGCCGAAAACCTGGGTAGGTACCTTCCTTGTACGGAACGTACATCTAACGGTAAAAATGGAAACTAGACATCATGTAGAGGGACCATTTGGAAGTGAATTTCCGGTGATCTGTAATAATTGCGGCGTTATGACGGCCTGAAGTCGCCAAACCTGAATTTTTAAGGCAATTTTTGCGTTTTTTTAAAACGACCCCTTATGGCAAAATTTCCAAAATTCTGTTCCAAAAGTTGTCACCGCCTAACCGATCGACGTTGTTGTGATCAAATGTCGTAAAATTTGTCCGACGGGAAATCGGTAAAATCGTGAGTTATTCGCGTGACCAATAAATATCAAAATTTCAGCTGCCTCTCAAACTGTCGCTACTGTGCGGATTGACCCCAAAATCTGCCAGGGCCAGCCCCCAACATTTGGCTCACATAGTTCCCGATTTCATCCAAATCGGTACACTTTTAGCGGAGTTGTAGCCGAACGCGTGAAGGCCGTATTTGTCCCATGGAGTGTTTTCATGGTATGGTTCTTCTTTTTTATCTTACTGTGTATGATTGTATTTTGTTTGTGCCGCCTCAGTGGCGTAATAAAGAATAATAATAATAAATGGTGACATGTATTTTATTGCAGCGCGCCCGCACGTCTGCGATAAATAAGCTTAAATGCTGCAATAAACATAAATCGCAACAATTATTTTATTTCATTTTAATGTGCGGACGGCATAAAAGGCGTCAAATATTTCATAACAGCGTGTAGCGCGACACATTGAAGCTATAATGATATCATTACTGACGACTTCTATTGCATATTTATTGCCGAGTAGAGCTGTCACCGAGTAATCGATCAATCGGCGATTAATCGACTATTTTTCCCAGACGATTAATCGACTAAACTTGAGATAAATCGACTACTTTTTTCCGACCAGTCGACGATTAACTGACTACCGACTAATTGACTTATACTGGTGTTTTATATGCATTCGCAAGTGCCATTACTACATTAGTAAACATTGCACAACAGTAAGCGATACGACACAAAAATGTTCAGCACTAAATACCGGTTATGTAGTTAATTACTCCGACCCGGTAAAGGAGTGTGGTGTTGGCATGAGCGTATGTGTCTGTGTGTCTGTCCGCGAACATCTCAGGATCACATATCCGGACTTTTCACCACATTTATTGTGTATGTAGCTTGTGGCTGTGGCTTAGTCTTCTTCTGGCGGCACTTCAATACGTTATGTACTTCCGGTTTTGTGCTTTACGTCATGTTCTCTTACATTCCCTATGGCGCCGCGACGCAATCACAACAGCGTCGCTGCGATGACGTGTGCGGCCTCCGGGGAAGAAGTATGCGATGCATCATTGCCTTGTAAAGAGAACTATAGACAAACTACATCATTGTAGATATTGGACCAAAGTATTCAGCATGGATTAGAAGTAATATTATTATGCCATCCACCAAAGTGGGGACATTAAGAAATGTTGTCATCCATCGCTCTGTACGTATGTCTTGTCTGTCTGTCTGTCTCATGCTCCTATCTAAAAACGGTGCGTTCGGATTTTACGTGCACAACGCTTCGATAGCACGGTATATGATGCTATGACCGTGTGACCGTCTGTCACAAGTTGTGGAGTTCTGTCGAAATAGACAACTGATCCAGCTGTTTCTCGGCACAAACGCTACCGCCAGCTTATCTTACAGGCTACAGTGTGGTGAATGTGAAACCAGGTATGTCCAAAACAAAGATATTTTCCTCTGAAATTTTGTCCCAACTCTGGTCATTCCACGCAATACAGCCATCTATAGTTACGTCTCTATTATGTCTGGTGTATCACTATGTAAATCAACAGATGTTGTCATAAATTCTTTAATGGCGCACCCTGTATATTGACACAATACAATAAACAGCACAAATATCTAACGTTGTGTGCACCTTATAGTGTGACGTACAGCGAACAGTCTCAACGGTACATTATTGCGCACGTTCTATAAAAAGTGACTAACAAGAAATAACGGTGAAACTCCAACAGTGTCTATATTTAAAAACCGTAGAAAACACATCTAAACTGAAAGGCGCTGGATTAGTTCCAACCTCCACGCGAGCCCGACATTAAAAGAAACTGCACATTAATTTACTTATATATGCGACGTTATTACGTCCGTAATTGCGTTACGATGCCACGGCAAACGACAAAGTTCGACAGACCACATATGAATCCATTTTCAGATCTGCATTTATCCACGTCAAACTATCATTCAACCTTGTATTGTTTCCAAGATATAGCAAACAAGTAGAAAATCGAATTTTTGTTATCCCACCTGTATTTGCTGCTCCCGTTGACAATAACACTGCCCTGGTTTTACTAGGATGTTTAATATAAGAAAATGATGGCATCATTATGCGGTTAAAAATCAAATGATATGTTTAGCCATAAGTGTGACGAACTCGAAACAGAAATATGAAAACCTTTATTTCGACATGAAAATATAGTAGCACGATAAAGAAAGGCGGACCGAATTTTAAGATAGCAAAATACTGCGCTTTGGAATAATAGCGTCGCGCATTAAAGAAAACGGGAGATATCTCACTAGCTCCTTGCTTCGCGTAGGTCAATGTCCCTAATTCACAGAATATCTTACACAACACAAGGCTTATGTCGATGATCAGTCGATTCACAAACAGCTTCTTTCGCCGATCATCTCGACGTAAACGCTATACAGAAGTAGAGGAACCGTAGCCAAGGGGAGGCAGGGACTCAGCCCTAAAAAAGTATTTAATACTCTATAGTATTTAATGGCAGTGAACCACTTGACCACTCACTTGCTATGCTGACCGCGTCTAGCGGAACGCGTAGTGTAACGGTCTGACGTCCGTCCGTCCGTCTGTCCCGTCGGCCTACTCACCGTGACTCACCAGGGGGCAGCATGCGATGCGGTCAGCATACATTTCGGCCGGACGAGAAGAAGGACCGACATACTTGTTTCAATGGCACGCATTGCTATTTTTCAATTGTAGGTTTGCTGTTTACAGCCGTTCACGATTATCATTATAGAAATTATTGCTAAATTAGGGACTCATGACTTCAACGGTAAATGCAGGTTCTTCAAATATCCATGGTTGAGCCCCGTGAACGTTTACAAGTCTCCACTAATAACAGGCCCCTATACAGAAGGCTGGCTACGGCCACAGTAACGGATACATGCACCGCGACTATCAAAAAGACATATACATTACGACCCAATCAACAAGGTCCGTCGAAAAAAAATACTTCAAAATGCATTCGAGTCTGACCGAAAATGAGAGTTTTTACTTCTGGTCGAAAATGAAAGTGGTATCTCTTTCTTTTCAACCGAAAGCAAACGAGAATCAAAAGCTGAAGCAGCAAAAATATCAAAGTCGCAATTTATCTCCGTAACTAAAACCTGCATAGACCGGTAGCAGAATTGGCACTGTTCAGACGCCTTAGCTGAAGTGTGACTTTTTGCCGAAAATGCATACCTCGTTGCGTTTGAGCAAAAGCAAAACGCACGTGAGAATTGAAGACACTGTAATTTTATTATTTTCGGCATCAAAAACTGAAACGTAAACAAGAACGCAATTCGGTCGGCCTCGCAATAAATACACAAGAAACATCATCTGCTGTTCACTGGAACCAGGCGGAATATAATTCACGTCGGAAAATATAAACCGTATTGCATATATAATATGTATAATAACTGGCTGGACAAACTACCTCAAAATTAGTGTTATATGTTGGTAATCAGCAGAAATCGATGTCTAACGTACGCAGTATATAACAATATATTATACAAAACGTTTGCACTGTTCACACGTCCACAAATAAATACCTATAACGCTCAATGCATAAAATATATATATTATAATAAAATACGCATTACGAACGACGTTTAAAAATACAGGCATACGTTCGTGGTTGAACATTTGCTGTCGATAAACGTCACTAACCACTACTATGACTTAGCGTCTTGTACCAGTCCGTTCAAATTACCTACATAAGTCTCATGTTCAAACCAGTACGTCACAATCTTCAGCAGAAAAATTCGGACGGATACACGAGATTCTAACGTAAAAATGAATGGCACAAATAAATATGGCTTAAATAGCTGTGCGTGTGCTGGACTGGACTGGACTACTGTAACAACCTACTACCAGTCCGAACTGTCTGTAAGTCTCATCTAATACTAGAGGGCACTCAAGAGAGTGATCTCAGCCACGACTGAAAAAAACGTTTGCATAACGCCTACACGACATTACGTTACGTCATGATTACTTTTTGTAAGTGCTTTAACAGACGTGCTCGTAACTGGCCTCAAGTTGGCATCAATCGACTGAATTTATTCGACAACGTGGATGCAAATTATCCTCAAAATCTGCACAACTTTTTTCGTTTAAAGGCCTATACCCCTTCCAGCAATTTCCAAAACAACGGACAAAAATGCACACTGATAGTGATTACTTTTATTAAAAACATGACCCCTGGCAGAGGTAGAAATATCGGCAGTTCGCGCACATATGGGTTGGTCCAACAGGCGCCAGCGCGCGTTCTGCGGACGAACGCACTCGTTGAAATGAACAGTTCGATGAGCAGTTTAGGATTGCTGTTACCAAAATATCGGCATAACAGCTAGAAGACAGTCTTCGGTAATGGGGACCGCTCCATCTTACAATATTAAAAGCTGTTTCCCTATTTCAGGCCGTTATGTGTGCGAATCCGAAGTACTTAAGATTATCCCCAACTGTCCTAACAAGCAAATTGATGCTGCTATAGTCCCCATTTGGCTGTAAAACAAAGAGTAAGATCTTTTTTTCCCAACTATCAATCACAGGTATATATTTTCAACGGTTTATTCATGAGTATGCGGACGCTGGTGGTTTTCGAGGCACCTAGCTTAGCTTGACCATTCCTAAACAGAGCTCTGACAACGGCCCATCCGCCACCTATTCTCCACGGAAAAGGGTCCGCGAACAAATTACTCATTTCTTTATTTATTTACTTACTTATTTATTATAACCTCGTACTCGAGGTGCAGAGACTCAGGCGCCCAGCGGCGACGCAGTGGCTGAATTTCGGCTTCATCGCTTCGTCGCTGGCGTGCAGATGCCACGGGCTCCGGCGTGTTGCCGTCTACAGTCGCGCCGCTCTGGGCCATCGCTCACCGAGGCCGAGGCCAAGGCCGATACCAATCCCCCCGGCGATCAGTCACATCACGAGACATCGACGAGGTTCAAGAAGATCACAGATTCTTCCCTGCCAGAGCTCCCTCGGACAGGAGCGGGTACTACAAACGACGTCTTTAATACTATACTTGCGACGCGCCGCGGACAGCCCGAGACCGGGCATGGCGGTGCCACAGCTGATGTCTGTGGACGTCCAGCAGACGTCCGAAGTCTCTGAGTACCACGTAGTCGCGGTAATGCCGGATGGCGTTACTCTGGACCTTCTCGCCGACGCCCGGTAATGTCGTCGGTATAGTCCGCCGGGCCCCGGAAACGCCCCCCACGGCAAAGCGCAGTCGGTGAAGTTGGCAGAGGACCCAGTAGAAGCCGTGCTCGGCGTCGTCGAGGATGCGCCGGTAGTCGCTGGCGAAGTGCCGGCCGCGCTCGTGCTGCCGTTCCCCGTCGACGGCCGCCTCGAGGAAGGGCGCCACCTGCGTCAGGTCGTTCTGCGCGTCGACGATCGCCTGGTCCGCGTCGGCGGCGCCGTCCGGGTGCCGCGGCGCAGTGCTCGGCATTCCTTCCAGATGGAAACCGAGCTCGTCCAGCGTCGCCACGCTGTCTCGGAACCGCAGATCTGCCTGCAAACACATTCGCAAATCGTCGCGTCTCTGTACACTATCGCACTTCTACAGGGTGAGACAATAAAAACGAAATCGCTGGCCACCCGCACTCAAAAACGGCGCCAAATATTTCACAAGGTATAGTACGGAGACGAGTTTACGGTGTGGCGGCATCTTTAACAAATGTCCGAAGTAAACACATTTGCAGATAAATTACATATTCAGCTCCATTCGTCGTAAATGAACGACAGTAGCAAAACAAGATGTACGAATAAAAGAAAAACAACAGAAATCAGGATAAACAAAATACAGACAATACAGATAAAAACTGCAAAATAATAAATTAATAGAAATGAATTATTAGTTTAGTTGTTTGTATATGTATTATCTGTATTATACACGCAGAAAGAATTAAAGGCATTAATATCTCAGTGACTCGAAACCGAGCACAATGACTATATCGAACATCAATGAAACAAATCGTTGCGTCTCTAAAAATTATCGCACTTCTACAGGGTGGGCTGATAAAAACGGGACCGCTGGCCATCGTTACACAAAAACCGACGCCAAATATTTCACAAGGTAGTGTAGCGACACGTTTACGGTGTGGTGTCGTCGTTAACCGGTGCCCAAAGTAATGTGGCAAAAGGCCGCATCGCTGACTTGTCACCCCTTGCGGCTGCGAATGGATTCGTTCGATCCTGATCCCATCTAAGACATGGTTCCTTGGGGGCTACATGAGTCAGCCCCCCCCCCAAGCGGCATCTCGATCGGTTCAACCGTTGTTGCACAGTGCTTGTACGTCAACGTGACTAGTGCACAGACCACCCAACGTGCGACATGCCGCAATCGGCCGCATCTGTGCTACGCATGCGATGTGGACTAACAACTGATTTAATATACAAACTCACTGCCGAGTTTTCGACTTACATTGGCCACAGTTTCGCGGGTTTTTTTACGCCCCGTATAGCCCAACGTGCGCGCAAACAAATCCTACAACCAGTCGTCGTCCCCGAAACCTAAATCGCAAACTTTGGACTTCGGTGTCACCTCTATAGAATAGATAGGGTAAAGTGACGTCACAGTAATCTATGGTCACGATACGATCTCCATGTTGTAGGGCACGATGTCGTACTTTGCGAAGTTAACTGGTGAAGAATTGGTGACGTTATTGGAATAAATTTGAATCGGTCGGTTTAAGAAAAGCTTTGCTAGCGCTAGATCGGCAATCTGACTGTAAGTGCTGCATTACATTTCCTTGCCCTACATCATGGCGGCCAGAACAGCTGGCACAGATAGAAATGAACAAATCACGTCACTGTCAACCTATGTATAGCCATTCACCACCCGTATACTCAATCTGTAGAACGTCGTCTTTGAAACATAGAAGACAAAACACGGCACAGGTATACGCGTAACTGGGACACCTTCCACAAAATACACGACCCACGTTTTCAGCCGAAAGAATTTAAGGCATGAGCCTATTGGTGTGACTAACGGAAGAACTATCGAAAACTCGGTTTAAACAGAAAACGGAACGATTTCAGTAGGCGTCACATGATAACGGAACCCTGGATGACCGCATCGTCCGCCGCGCATAACCGGCAATTATCCTGCTAAATAGACGTTTAACTGTCGAGATTACAACAATAAACGTCGGAATTTCACAACAGTGTGCTGTACAGCACCACACTCGGTTCTTTATCGGCGTTTAAATGCCGACCAAGACTGCAGGCGTAAATACTGAGAAAAATTCGGGTCTGGATACACGAATCGACTGATGTAGAGAATACTAAATCGGGCACCGGTCGATTCAAAGAATAGCTATCGTCACGTCGCGATAATGTTTTCGCCGTTAAATCAACATTAAGAGGTGAACGGTAATGACGAGTTGGCGCTACTAATGACTGCTAAGTGTCGCGAGCCTGTGATGGCTTAATACGAGGTAATTCGGCGTGCCTGGGGCCGTCGTGTATAGAAAATATCTGTTGAATGTCAACAACTTGTGTGCGTCATATAGCGCTGCGTCGATTCATCATCACTCGTGACGTCATCCGGCCGGTAGTGAGGACTAGAGACCGCCCCGCGCACAGAAAAAATTACATCCATCCCCGCAGAACTTCCGTTGCACCACATTTGTCCCCGCAAAATTTTTTCCATCTCCATAATCCACGATGACGCCTTCTCGGCTGCCGATTTCATTACTGATTTATCATTTGTATAGCTACTGGATTTCAAATTTTTACATTTTTTTACCCGCGCGACGCTTTGCCAGCGAAGTATACGCTGTAGCCCTGTGTCTGTCTGTCCGTCTTTCTGTCCGTCACAAGCCAGTATTGTACCACCAGAACTCATCAGGAGATGAGATAGCGAACGTGAACTTTTTAACGACGATATCGCACACACGTAGGCCTACTTCAAAATACCGAAAAAGAGACAAACCTACTTCGTTTAACAAATTAGACGATAGAT
>Ga0209780_1004286_pt1 | contig 10933 bp, 5 predicted proteins | sample WorMetexBAHAMAS2_FD_187384 | JGI IMG/M metagenome (GOLD analysis project Ga0209780, IMG submission 187384) | Marine gutless worms symbiont microbial communities from Max Planck institute for Marine Microbiology, Germany - Inanidrilus exumae... | ecosystem: Host-associated > Annelida > Digestive...
CCGTTATTAGTTCACACTACTTTTGTGTAGCTTTTTTGTATCTACATTCGTCCCATGTTTTTTATCACATTATGTTGCATGTGCGTTTGTCACGTGTTTAATATAGAATTTACTTACTTACTTACTTACTTGCGGGCTGACAGCCTGTACACCGGGATCAGCTCCGGGCCCAATTAACGCTCGGTATATATACCCGGTAACGAGTATAAGAAGCCTTTACCTGTTAACAGATGATAGCTGCAGTAGTCAGGGCCGTAGCGTCGAAGGTGCTGGGGGGGGGGTGCTGAGCACCTCCGGGCGGCTGGAGAGCAGCACCGGTACTAAGGATGGCACCCCAGTTAGCAACCTTAAAACCCTAATATTGGTAATAAGTATACCGTATAATTGTGACGTTGCCAAGTGGAAGGAAGTTGGAATTGACATTGACAATAGTTAGAAACTATAGTGTACCACAATTACAGCGTTACAACTGGCCAAGGACGAAACCCAATACCGAAAAACCGAAACCGACTTGGAATACCGATACCGACCCACCCTATGCATCAGTAACAGGGTACAGCTCTAACTTTAGGTGGATGCCAACCGACAACTCTTAGTAAGACCAGGAGAGGGAGGGGAAAGGAACAGAGACGGGAAAATGAAACAGGTTCAGGACCGGAGAAGGAGGAAGAAAGGAGAAAGGGGAAATGGATAGAAACGTCAATGACCCATTATTATTTACTTACTACTGTATAGAAATCGCATCAGTTTTTACTCTCGTATACTTTTGGATATTGTGTCATTGCATGCATTTCCGTGTAAGCGTGAATGAAAATGACCGAAAAAGAGAGTTCTTTCAAGGAGAATACACCGAAAGAAAGCACACCGGTTGAGACTGGTGATCTGGATTACGGATATGACTTCTTTCCAGAAAGACGTGGTGCTGAGGGAAAGAAAGGATTGTGGGGGACTCTGACTGCAGGTCGTTCTCATGGTCGAAAATTGCGATGCTTCTCTAATGTTCATTGGTGTCTCCAGAACAGTGAGTATAGACTACGTAATTCCATCATTACTTTAGTTAAAGCATGCCCATGATTACCGACCACCTTAGTGGTCCAGGTATAGCGATCGGATCGGCACGTGAATCAGTGCGTGTCTGGTCTGGACAATCTTTGACGTAGATTTTTAGCATGCTGGTTTAGCTTGACCCGGTAAAAAGGAAAGGAAAGAGTATTTATATAGCGCCATTTATAGTGTGCATAGTCTCAAGGCGCTCAGACATGAATAATACACCATGCCTGCCTGTCTTTTGTAAGCGTTCAACAGATGGCGCCACCCCTAACTGAGGTAGCATACATCCAATTGCAGCTCACTACTCATTTATCGAATCCAAAGGGATGAAAAGCTGAGTTGGCCTGGGCAGTTGACCTGAAGCGGACGGTTTACCCATATAAGTGGTCACCCATCAGCTACAGCTCGAGTGCAGGTTAGGGAAAGTTCACCAGCCAAGGACTGACGTTCTATTGCTGTGCCATGCAACCAAACTACTAACTAAAAGCGACAATGTTATTTCCTGCCGGATCGGTCAACTGCTGCAGTCGTGCAGTTGTGCAATATACAATCACAGCTAATCAATGTAACTACCAAACAGTCTCATTTTGTTCCATAAAATCCAACGACAGTGTTAAATTTAATTTGCAAAAAAGATACACTGTTGACGATGGTCATCACTTGGTTAGGGGCAGGAGTGCCGAATGCCAAATGTATCAAATGCCCTGAATCAAATCCGCCATCTTGGATTTGTTATATACGTGTTTGGACCACCCACAGAGTATTTGCCTCCAAGTTTGGTGAACTTTGGTCCAGATACGGCTGAGACTGGTTGACGAGTTTTTGCGCACCCCCTAAATTTTCGCGAGACAATGCAAGCCTTACCACATGGACGTTATATAACAGACAGCAGGCAAACACTGGCACGTGTTATGTAGCAGTATGAGCTTACAGTCTAGAACAACAGAATGCCAGGCGGGCTTAAGCTGGGCTTTGCCGTGCATCTAGTTTAATAGGGCGTGTAATTAAACAAAGTTATCCCACATCTACTTTTACTCGGTAAAATGCTAACTTCCGGTGCAGTACGAAACATTACGCATAACGTGGCATTCTGTTTCATTTAGCTTCGAGGCCAGAATTTTGGCCTTGGCCCGGCCTTGAGGCCAAACGTTTGGCCTAGATAGTAGCATCGGGTCGAGGCCAATATATTGGTCTTGGCTGAAGGTAAGGCTAGAATATCGAGACCGAGCACAACATTACGAGGTGAGGCCGAGGTCGAGGCCAATATTTTTGCATCGACCTTGGCCTTGGTGTTGAGGTGTGGCCTCGGCTTGGTCTTGGTGCCAAATTATTTGGCTCAATCTTAGCCCTGTAGTTGGTGCTATTATCTTGGCCTCGGCTAAGGCCAGAATGTCTAGGCCAAAGAAAGACAGCAGCCAATATTTTGGCGTCTCCCGAGGCCAAAATGTCGAAACCAAGGACAATATTACAGGGCCATGGCCGAGGTATTTTGGTCTCGGCCTCGGATTGAGGCCAATATTGTGGCATTGGCCGAGGCCAGAATGTTGAGGCAAAGGCTGACGACAGTGTTATGAGGCTGAGGACAAGGTATTTTATCCCAACTTTGGCCAAGTCTACAATGGGTGTGGTTGTCAATGTAACATGCCATTTATACTGACGTGGATGTTATTTGTAGACCCAATGGTAAAGCTGCTGCATCAAGCGTTGAAAAGCCATGGCTGTTAAGTATATTTATTGTCTGTTTCTTCACATCACACACTTTCAGCAGGTCATACGAACAAATCTTATGTAAGTGTAAATTGAGTGAGATATTTTGGTACATATGTGAAGAGGTTAACTAAACCACTTTTCAAATTAACAGACTGTACAGTTACTTCTAGATTGTCATCATTTTGTTGTCATATCAAACTAGACTAGAAGCTAGAATGTAATTAAAAGTCATTAAATAAATAATGTAATTGCTTGCTTATTCTGTGTACTTGCCTGAGGTTAAAGTTCTTCGATTTCAAATTTGGCATGTAGATAGAGATCGATGAGTGATGCATGCCGGTATGCAGTGTGACCTGATTCAAGGTCAAGGTCACGAGCCCTTCAGAGTTGGAAATCCTTCCATTTTCAAAAGCTATCTACTGTGTCATTTACAATGGGAGCTGGCAACTGACCACTGATTCTTAAACTAGGGCACAGTATCTCAATTTGATCAAGCCTGTTTTTTGATATTTGTGCTTGTTTTTGTGTAACGTGACTTTGAACTTGGCAGAAACGTTATTTGCGAAGAGTCGACCGTCAGTCCCATACGAGGCTAATTTCTTTGTTAACCTTAGAATTGGTTGCCATGGCAGAATCCCTTGAGCGATCGAAAAAAGAGGGTCAAATCGGTAATCTACGATCAAATACCTACAACATGGTGAAAATCGGTGGGATGGATCCTGAGATAATTTGTCTGAAAAGTTTAAAAAAGACAGAAATGAAAGGGTGTACATCTTTGGCAATATTAAACTCCGGTGTTACTGGACCAAATTTCCTTCACCAAATTTATGCCGAACTTTTTGAAATTAGAATGGCGATTTTGAAATCCATTTCAGAATGCCAGGGCTACGAATAAAGGTGACTAGTCAGTTTTGACCCTAAAACGGTTGCCATTGCAATGTCACTTTCGCCATAGGAAAAAGGGGGTCAAATTGGCAATCTGTGATCAAACCACATCGAGGTTTTTAAGATGTGTAATGGGCTGTCGAGGCTTAAGCTAAATGAGCTCTTCACTTTAGATGATAATAATTGGGGAACTGGGACATTCTTGGAAACTTGCTAAATTTCGGTGCACACGGGACTGCTGTAAGTACTTTTTTTCAAACAGAGTAATTAATAGATGGAATCAGCCGGACCAGCGGGCAGTTGGTGCTTCCAGCATCAGTGCGTTTAAAGGGTGTTTGAATAAAATAAGGGAAACAAGGATGTGCTTCTTCATGGACTAATCCGCTAAGCCCTAGGCCTTCCCGGTAGGTTTTCTAGCTGGTGAGGCCACACAAGGTGAGTAACCTACCATATGGTGAAAATTTGGTGAAAATCGGTCTAGTAGATTCTGAACTTCTTTTTGCTCCAATGTTTATTTTAAAAAGAAAAGTAATAAATTAATGCAAGCAGTACGTGTAGCCCGTAGGGCCTTCCAACTGTGTGGGCTAAAATGGAATAGGTTATTATATCGTAGTAATAAAACAGCAAATATAAGTGGTAAAAACTGGTCAGTTTAAAACCAGGTGTAAAGATGACAGAGTCTCATAGTCTATGAGACTTTGTCACCTTTACATCTGGTTTTAAACTGACCAGTTGTTACCATTAGGTCTAAGACAGCAGATATCACTTTGGTAGGACTCCACCTAGAATGTTAAGCACGCCATACCAGCGAATTCATGACAAAAATTGTAACTCACTGCGAATGTGACTGTAGCTGGGAATAAATGGCCATTTTTGCAATACCAGTGATTCACAGATCAATCAGTTGCCACACGACTTCGCTGGTAAGGGCATGCTTAATGTTCTAGGTGGAGTCCTACCAAAGTGAGTTTGCTATTTTGGAGCTATGACTCTGTCGCCCTTACATTTAGTTTCAAACTGGTCAGTGTTTACCATTACTTATGTTGTTAGGCAGGTTATCCATCCAGAATGGCTTTAGTGCTGCTGTGTTCAATGCTGTTGTAATGCATTGCCGGCCTTAGCCTTCCACATGCGAAATTAACTAATTGTTCATTCTTCTTCACATGTGGGTTTGTCTGAGCCGTCAAACAGTGTGTGATGTGATGCAAAATTTGTGTTCTGTGTTTATAGTTCTATCGACGTACATAGGCATATGACATGTGAACGGTGTACTTCTAGAACTAATGGTGGATTTGATCCTATTAACAATCAGGTATGTCCCGTGTTTAAAAAAAATTATTAAAGCAGTTTTACAATATCGTGTTTTAAAACTCTACAGGTGTCTAGTTGATATCCACAATTTTTATAGTGCTGTGCGGTTCTGGATTTTCATCAGTCGGTTCGGTTTCGGTTCAGTTTTGGATTAAAACCGCAGTTTCGGTTTCGGTTTCAAAACCGTCACAGCACTAAATTTTGATACATTTTTCTGTTTTTTTTGTCATTTCATTACTTAGTCACCTACATACATGTAAGCTGGTTACTTAGCTGAGTATTTTGCTGTGTCTGTACTTGTTACTGTAATTTGGTGGTGCGGTGGCACAACAGATAAAGTGTTGGATTTGTGATCAGCAGATTGTGGGTTTAAATTGTACTTGGGGCAAAAGCTGCATAACAACTTTGGGCAAGTTGTTCACACCTATGCGCCTCTGTCACCAAGCAGTATACATTGGTACCGGCCAAGGGGCGGTGATGCAACGTGGCTGGGAAGGTAAGGCCTGGTGGAAAGTAATGGCAGCCTGCTGCCTGGTGGATGACTTATAGTCACCTGTACACCGGGATCAGATCCGGGACCCAGCACTTGGTAACAAGTATGGGAACCTTTTACCTTTTTATTTTACTGTACTCAGTGTGATTGTGATCTTTTCACACTAAACATGCAGTTTGACCAAAATGTCCAGTTAAGAGTGACACAACTAAGTACCTAGCTTATTGTTTCCCTTTTGACGTTTAGCTCAACTGTACCTTGCGCTTCATCACTGCAACATTGCACTCTGCATCCCTCTCCTGACTACCAGTTTTAGTCCAGCATCGAACCCCCAGCAACCATCCAAAGCCAAGTATGCCGTCATTGGTCTCTAATAGACAACTTCCAGACTGACCAAGACCACTGTGCATCCTACAGCAAACACGTTGGGCCTTGCAATGACTGAAATGTGTCCATTTGGCGAATGTGACGAACAGTTCTGCACAGTAAGAAGCTGCCCACAGACGAAGTTGGAGGATGGTCTGCCAGAGCTTTATTCATCTGATGATGTTGCTCTTTGATGGCCGATGACACGAGGTTCATGCATGCACACAACAACAAAACATAATGTTTTACGTCTTTGAGTGTGCACTGAAACAAGGTCAAGAATGTAAGTGTATCAAAGCTGTGGGTACCAATTAGTCATAGATTTCCAATGAACAGTACTGCAAAGTACTATTAGTGACAGTATGTCAGCAGCAGCATGAAATATGATCTGCTAGTAACATCAACAGTAACTGAGAATGGGTTCCACGGCTGTTCCGGCGCTATCAATCATTTGCTTATTTATTTACTCCCTAACTTATTTACTTCGTTACTTATGTACTTCCTTAAGAAAGCAGTCTGTTCCATTTCTAAGCCAGAGGTCGTAAGAGGCGACTAAGCCTGGCTTTAGCTTTTTGTGTTTATTTTGAGTTGTAGTATATTTTGTTACGGATGCGTGCTTGCTTTTGTTGTGTTAGATGTACTTTTTCAGTACTTTGCCAAGATATTGGCTGGGAAGAATGTCTCCAGAATGATCTTATTGTGTGTCACATATTAACTGGGAATGTTCTGTCAAGTCCAGTGATTGAGAGAAATGAACAGTAAGCTAATAGTTTGCATGAAATGAAGCAGCTGTCGTTTATAGCTGTAGGTGGTGTTCTGTGGTAATGTTGGCAGATAGTTATCTGCGAGAACAACTCGACGATGCGTCACGTCTGCTGCAATGTTCTCGCACATGAAATGATTCACATGTTTGACTTTTGCCGAGCAGATGTCGACTTCACCAACTTGGAACATCTTGCTTGCACCGAGGTACACATCCATGAAGTACTTTCACTATCTTGTAGATTTGGTATAAAAATGACGCTTTTCTAGATCATTATGTGTGTACTTGATGTGTTGATAGCAAAAAAGTAATTTGTCATTTGCTGCTGAGTCTCTGGGTTGGGTGGAAGTTTGATGGCTCAAACAAAAGTGATACTGAGAAAAACATACAAGAGCTTAGCGACTGTTTGGATGGCCGACCATGGCATGGTGAGAACTGAAAATGTTCTTAGTCTAACATCCACCCCTGGCGAGCACTTCCTTTCTATGGGCAGATCCAGACCACCATCATCTCATACAAAGTAGTTGTCCTCCTTGATAACTCTCACACCAAACACTAAATCAATCCAGTTAGGTGTTTAATCACGAATTCACGATACACCAATGTCACAGACACACATGCATCGTATAGAATAATTTAGACCATTACCATGGTTGATCAAAAACAAAAAATTGCAAAACTTTATTGTTTGATTGATATTTAAAATAGCGTTCTGTTAATGAACAAGTATCAGCTATCACAGACGAACCCACGCAACGCGCTGCATCGCGCACAGCTTGTCATAAACAAAGGTGGACGCTCAGTGAGATAAACTGGCATCGGTCGTGAGTTAAACTCAGTTCACAGCACTTGCAATGATCGACGTATCGTGGTGGAAAAAAGCAGACAAGTTGAACAGTGGCGGCACAATGCCAGATATATAAAGCGCAGAGATAATGCAACACGTTATGTACCTCCCAGTTTTGTGGATGACGTCATGTTTTCACTTAATGCGGCCAATGGGGCAGAATGAAAGACGTTGTGTTTCATCAAGTTTGCCAGGTGGTGGCACTGGCAGCAAAGTCTTTATGTTTGTGATGGCCTTGTTAATTTTAGTACTGTTGTATAAACTGTTTTGTAATCGTACTTTGCAGCATTTTCTATGTCCAGTTTTCTGTCCACGTAGCACAGAGCACATTGAAGAAGCTGTGAGTTCTAATTGTAGGAATGTTTACCATATGTCGACGTCAGGTGCTGGCATTGGAAAGCCGGTGTAGATGGAGCAATACGTCTTTTGTCAGGAGACTAGGAGTCCGAGTGGTGGCTGGAGAAAGGATAAGGCCAGGCCACTGATTGGGAGTCAGTGCTTTGATACTGGTGGTTTGGTGACAGAAGGAACATTCCCATATGTTCTGTTATGGAACAACAAAGTTCTACTACTCCTATAGGCGTTTTATGACCACTATACAGGCCAGCCTTAGTTAGCCAGCACCCCCAGTTAAGAACTGCCCCCTCCCTCCAATACACAGCATCCGAGCTCTGATGCTTGTCTGGAGGATAAGAGGGAAGATAATCAGAACTGCTCTGTGCTGTGTTGTGTACAACAGTTGTGCACAATGATGTGCACACACATGTGAGCAGTTCTTACGTTTTTGCGTGTTATGTTTAGATTTCTTTTTGTGTGTTTATTTAAGTTTTATCTTTTGTGTCTTCTTTCATGTCAGCTTAGGTCATTTTGTTCGTGTATTGCTTGCTTTTGTTGTTTAGGGTTTAGTTTCTTCAGTACTTAGCCAAGAGATTGGCTGGGAAGAACATCTCCGATCGAGTGGGACGTAAAACCGTAACTCAATCAGTTAAGAACTGGAGGATTTTGGTGGAGCAAAGTTTCATTGCCTGCATGTCCTTGCTGATGTCATCTAGTGCATTCGGTTTACATAGAAGATGATACAGCTGTCCTCAGTTGGGTTAGCTATCGACACCGTCTTCATACCGTCTTTTTATATGTCTGGCTTATTGTTTACAAACAACAAATGTACCATTGCCAAGGTTCAAGAAGAACTCTAACAAGCATGGTGGCAAAAACGCCACAGTAACAAAATGACGGCACTGGTGACATTACTGATTGAAAATAGAAAACAAATTCAAAATACAGAATATAAAAGCAAACTATAAAAGCACAAAGCACAAAAACAATTAGGTACAGCCTGTTTTAAATTTGTTCAAATCAGTTATCTGTATCATTCTTATGAAACATCTCACAAGCACGGTGGCATAAATGCCACAATAATAATATGATGGCACTGGTAACATTACTGATTGAAAATACAAAGAAACATTCACAATACAGAATATAAAAGCAGAGAAGACATTGAAGGGTAACGGTCTAATCCAGCTTCACCTGTAAAACGGAGGTGATGTTAGTGTTTGACCGTGTAGACGGTGTTTTGTGATGTTTTGCGGCTGATCCATGTTCTAGTTTTGTTACAGTTTGTGATGAAGATCGTAACACATTTTGATTTTACAGATTCGAGCTTCGGCAATTATGCATTGTGCATTTATCACGGCATGGGGCGAAGGCGATGCATCTTTTTTCAACTTTAAGCAACGCCATCAGGTTTACTTACTGCCAACTCATTTTTACGTGAATTATTGTAAGTATTTGTTACCTACGCCAACGGCAGTTGTGGGGTTAGGTTTTTGCCATCATTTGTGTGTGTCTTCGTCTGATTTCTGCATGAAAAAAACCAATGCAGCTATCACCAAACGTGACATAGAAATATTCCATGATGAGTCCTCCTGGAAACCCATTTATTTTAGGGTCAAATGACACGAGTCACAGAAACGTGGTCAGCGTGGGTCTTTGCACTCTGGTGAGTGCTGGCTTCTTCTGTTTGGCATCTGTAGTTGTTGTCTGTGCATCATCTGTGACTTCTACCTGATGTCTAAATCACAGTGCTGTGCTGTATGTGCATCATCTTATTTCAATAATTGAGTTGAGTTACCACTCACCTGCCAAACGTGGAAGAGTTAGAAAATTGCAAAATTTTAGGGAAAAATCAGGAAAATGAGAAACGTCCGGGAAAAGCCGTTAATTTGCCCAAATTTAGGCCTTCAGTGCATCAAACTCTGTTTGTCAGCTGGGCTGTTTGTCAGTTGGGTTCCCCCAATGACCTCGGGAAACTACAACACTCTGGACTCTGGAGACCGTCTGGCAGAACTGCTTGTGAGTAGTGGTAACACTCACTTAATATACAAGTATTCTTATGCATATTACGTTTTTAAAAAACTTGAACGACTGAACGACAAAGTGAATGTCAAAGAATTTGGTTTGTTCTGGAAATCGGTTACCCCATCTTTTGTTGTGATCGTCATGTTGTGAAGGCAAATAATCATTTGATGTTAATGTGCGGCTGGACTACTAGAATTTTGCTTATAAAAATGTATGTTTTGTATGAGCCGAATTCTATAATATGCAAGTCCCTGGTTGTATATAGGGCGAAGTGACGTCACAGCAATCTATGGTTATGATATGATCTCCATGTTTTAGGGCATGATGTACTGTGTGAAGTTAACTGGTGAAGATTTGTCGCGGTGTTTAAATAAAATTGAATCAGTGGGTTTAAGAAAAGCTTAGTGTTAGTGCCAGGTTGGTGATCTGACTGTAAAGCAGCATTCTCACTGTGGCGATGTATTGCCGTCGATGGCGATGTATCGCAATATATTGCCTTTGCTGGCGACATATCGCCGTCATATATCTCGCAGTCAACAGCGACATATCGCCGCAGTGAGAACGTTAATTAAGTGTCATTCTGCCAAATTTTGTTGCAATAGCTTGATTTTGGGGGGAGAGTAGGCGTTTTTAAAATTAAAAAATTAAATAATGGCCGAACACAATCTTGGATTTTAAAATATCAATTTTTTATGTGCCGATGGTTTTCAGAGTGGGCTTAATCATAGTCCTGCCAATATTTCGTTGCGATAGCTTGAACTGTTGTGGAATAAGGGCAATTTTTTAATTTTTAAACTGGCGGCCGTGCAGCATCTTGGATTTGTTTTCTGACTACTTGGGACCATTTACAAAGATTAGTTGGTGGTCTTTATCGCTGTGCAAAATTTGATTGGAATCGGCAATGTAATTTTGAAGATAGTTTCTATGTTGTGCGAATTTGCCTTGAAAATGCCTATTCGTCCTTTTTGGGTAGTTTTTGGGGCTAAAAATGGGGAATGCAGAAACGTTTTTGCAGTTTTATCCCTCTAGGAATGCAATAATTGGGGTTGACGTCCTATGAATCAAAAAAATGAATCAAAATTTTAAAAAAATGGATATGCAGTTTGCCCTCGGGAGTCAAGCAAAAATTTGGGTCACATATTAAACA
>Ga0209780_1004287_pt1 | contig 10933 bp, 10 predicted proteins | sample WorMetexBAHAMAS2_FD_187384 | JGI IMG/M metagenome (GOLD analysis project Ga0209780, IMG submission 187384) | Marine gutless worms symbiont microbial communities from Max Planck institute for Marine Microbiology, Germany - Inanidrilus exumae... | ecosystem: Host-associated > Annelida > Digestive...
GGGCGTAGCTTACGGGGGTGGACGGACGGGCGGGTAAAGCCTAACCGCCACAGAGCGGCGTGACGGCTTGTGGGGATAAAGATCGAACGAATCTATTCTACGAGGGGTGACAGGTAGGCGATGCAGCCTTTTGCCAAATTATTTTGAATGTTTGTTGTAAATAGTGAAGCAGTATGTGTTATTTTTTTGTGAGAGCTGAACTTCTTATTTAACGACCTTGTTTTCAGCAATTACCATAGTTCATGCTGAGTCCTCCAAGATTCTTTGAGGGCCTTTGTGTTTGTGAGAGATTCCCATTCTACCAGAATAATCCCACTCTGTTTCCATGCCGGATGTCATATGTGGCGACTAAACCTGGCTCTAGTTTTTGTGTGTGTTGATTTTGTGTTATATGTATTTTTAGTTAAGTATGCATGCTTGTTTTTGTCATATTTGATTCAGTTTTGTCTTGTGGTATGATAGTTGTCTCTCCCTGTTGTAGACGCTAGCATAATAATTTAAATGAGCCTCTCGATTCCTTTCCCATTTTCAGTGGTGGCTGAACAAAAAGGCTGCCACAGTTGAGGTTAATATAATGCTGGACTTCCTGTACTGTTAGGGATAGTTCTCCACCTTACGTCTCTGATATAGCCATATTTGTGCTGAAAGGAAAGGGGACGTTAAACTCCAACTAACTAACTAGCTGATTGTGAGAGATAGGTTTTTTACAGGTTTTGAGGTTTGATGACAAACTGTCGTTAACAAATTGCTGGAAAAACATGCAGTACGTCTGCATGTAACCCGATGTATGGTTTTTGTGCTGGTGATATTAATGAGTGATGATGCTGCTAATGATGATAATGATAATGATACTGTTGTTGGGCAGATAATGTTCAAGATGGATATAAACGGTAATGGCAGTTTGGTGGAAAGGTGCCACTTGAACAAAGCAATGGGTCTTCACTGCGATGCGTACACATTTGACAAGTTCCGCTATGCATGCATCCTGTCTGGCTGTGACTATGTTCCTAGTCTGCCAGGCATTGGTCTTGCCAAGGCAACCAAGGTGTTCCGGCTCAGTCGCCAAACTGACATCGCCACGGTAACTGTGTCTGTATCTTGAGTAGTAGCCTGATATTTTCTTGGTATTGTTATGAATATCTTTCTGAGATGGCTGATGATAGGAAGAAATTAAGTACACACTATGGTGATGTGTATTGGTGATGTTTGGCATGCAATGTCTAAATGTTAGTTGTAGTCTTTGGCACTTGAGTCATTTGATAATGTTTAACCATTACCACAGCATTGCTTCTATTTTTGAAACTTGCAGGGAATATTTACTAGTCCCCACTGATGACCTGATTATATTCTGGAGGTCAAGGTCACAGCAGGTTGCCGAGGTCAGGTTATTATCCCACTATTGGCAGTTTGCAATTAGTATAACTTGGTACGTTCCTGAATATATCTGTGGAAGAACTACCAAATTTTGTGGAGTTATTGATATTTGAATATTCATGACAAAATATATGTTTCCAGAACAGCATGACTCACTGCAGTCAGTCGTCTGGAATTGACGTTGTGTTGATGCAATCCATGTAAACAGTCATTTTAAGCAATAAGCAAGCATTTTCGCAGAAGATTGCATTTTAATTGAAGTGTTGAGGCACGAGAAATGGTAAGGTCTAGACTAAGAGATTTGCGGAAGCTGCAGGATCGTGTGTACCACAGCCTGATTTGTGACGTCAATCAGCTGAAGTCGCGCCTGATCGAAGAGTGGGAACATTTCCACCAGGTGTTCATCGATGAAGCGATCAGGCATCCACGTCTTCGATCTTGTATTCGAGCATGTGGAGGACATTTTAAACTCAGACTTTGGTTATGTTTGATGTTTGCACAATGCACACACGTAGTGATGGCACGATATGGTCGTGGGGGAAAACGATGGATACGATACGATACTGCACAAAATATCGCGATACGATATGATACGATACGATATACGGCCCCAAAATGCTCTGCCGTATGTAACGGTCAACAGTCCAAGATTAATGCAGCGTTCTCACTGACGCCTTCGCACGCGTTCGCATGCGTTCAAACGCCATCAATGGTAGACGGCATTCGAACGCTGTCCATAACCTTCTTCAGCGTTCGAATGCTTGGAATGTGAGTGTGACACTAATTACTCGCCGCCTGTCGTGTCGCTCGCTCTTTGTTGGCGATGCCGATAGCGCGGCGACGGACAACGCGCGTTAGTAGAGTAGTGCGAAATATCGAATCGTTTGAGACGGAATTATAGCGATATTTGATACGATGCGATACGCCTTTAATATCGCAATATTCGATACGATACGATGTATCGTGCCATCACTACACACACGTATATATTAGTGGACACTTTATGTTTTGGGGTGACCTCACTAAACTCATTATGACTAATGCAGGCATAGACGGAGTTTACTGAAATGTGATTATTTGTTTGCAATTAGACATTGCCATTTTGAGGCATAATTTTTATCAAAATCCCACACTGATAAGAGTTATGTTGCTGGACATGGTGTAGGCTATATACATTTATGATGCACACAGTAGTTAAGCACAAAGGCCTGAATCTGAGATGTGGGCAGTAGCTAGGTGGCAAGGGACAGTACGTGTTAACACTGAGTAAGCAGATAGGTTTTTAATAGGGCCGTTGAGCGATTTTTAATCACGTTAATCGCACAATTAATTATTTTAATCGCGCGTTAATCGCAGTTTTAATGCACATTTCCTTTGTCATGTGTTACAGTTGTAGGGAGTTGTGAAACTCACCTTAGTCTATTAGAACTGATGTCACTTCTGTGGCAAGAGTCCTAAGGACTGTTCACGTGATCTCTTTTGCACATTTGAGAATCAGGCAAGGCTGGCAGACTCGTAAGAGAGGCAGCAATCCACAGCATTGATTAGGAAGAGCAATAACATGAATCAAAAATCATTCAGAAATAAGCAAAGCTACCAACTGAGCCACGTTTGGGACAAATTACTTACTGACATCGGAAACCAGAGGTAAAACCTGATGACCTCGGATCTGAGATCGAAACGTCAATAAACAAGTACCAGTACATAGTTTTGGTTGAAAGTTTATACTTTGTGCGAGAAGTAAATGGCAGCCAGTGCTGTGTACATGTTTGCATGGCGTTGTAGCTGATCAGGAAGATGCCGTCTCTTCTCAAGATGCCTGCCCTGCAGGTCACTCCAGACTATGTTGATGCATTTTTCCGAGCCAACAATTCATTCCTGTATCAGCTTGTGTTTGATCCGGTTCGTCGTAAGCTGGTTCCGCTAAATCCATATCCAGATGATGTTAATCCTGCTGAGCTGCACTATGCAGGACCGTATCCTTTCGGTGGTCATATCTAGTTATTGTAGTACCTTCTCTGGAGTTGTTCTAGGATGGGCTAGGTCTGCCAAAAGAAATCTCTGGAGCAGCTTTTTATGGACCGGATGCCTTTGTTGTCAAAGCACTGAAGGAAACTTAGTGAACATTGTGTGGGTTTGTAGATGTGCTACAGTTTTTTTCATTGTTGTCTTATAAGGCTCACTGACCAAATAGTATTAAATTAGTTACAGGGTTGCCACGCATCCTTGAAAGTCCTTTAATGTACTTGCATTTTTCTCCTAAATTCAAGGCCTTGAAAGTACTTGAAAAGAGGACAGGACCGACAGTCCTTAAATTTCATTACACAAGTCCTTGAAAGTCCTTTTATTCACCATGACGTCAAACATTGCGATCACCAAATTCATTAAACAGCATTGTCGTCTAGGTGTGTTGCCTGAATCCACATTTGCTAAGTACTATTATGTTTTATTACCTTGTTACTGTACCATCGTCACATAAAGAACATTAAATATTGCGGTTCTTCTGCTCATTCTGTAAACTTCCGTCGAGAATTGATCCTTGAAAGTGAAATTTGAGGGTCCTTGAAAGTCCTGGAAATGTCCTTGAATTTTAATATCGAAAGATAGTGGGAACCCTGTAGTTACTAATAATTGTTACAGAAGAAACTAGAAAACGTAGGCAGTCGTATCGACATGCAGACAGTTGCAGACCCATGCTGGCAATGGCCACATTTAGCACAGCGGCATATTGATATGCGGAATATGGGACATGGTCACCAGCAACCATGGAACCGTGACGGTTTTAGTAACTGTGTAATCTTGACCTTTGGGTCAATGCATGCCAAGCGACTGCTATAGAGTATACATGTACCAAGTTTGGTGTTGATGGCTCAAGCCGTTTTTCTGTTAGAGCACACACAGACAGATGCGACTGACGCCCTACCCACGCCGATGGCTATGCCGGCATGGGTAACAAGCGTTGATGTGTGACAACATACTTAAATGTCAGTGAGAATAATACATTGAATTGTGTTGTTGAGCTGATGTGCTGTTATTATGTTCGTGAACTGACAATGTCAGATACATTAGTGACGAGAAAGCACTGCAGCTAGCTCTCGGTAACATCAACGTTAACACTGGTGAACGTCTAGCAGACTACGACCCAGACACCACTGTCAGGGTCTGTGTCATGTCTTGTTCTTTAGCCTTGGATGTTGTGTTTTGATTGTTAGTTTGTCTGTCAACAGAATTACTTGAAAAGTTATGGATGAACGTTCTTGCAAGATTTTCTCATTTGATTAAAGATGTGGGAAACCAATTAATATTCATTATGGGTTATGTACTGCTGTGCACAATACTGCTGTGTGAAATTCCATAATGGGTCAAGCATGGTGATACATGAGAGGAAATGTATTCGATATTGATTTAAAAACATTACAAAGGTGCACGATGTGGCAAGTTGATCATCCCTTGCAAACAAACTGCAAGTAAAGTCCTCAGAGATGTTAACAGACAGTGACTGTTTCTGGCAAGCTAACTGGATGATTCTGAACACCGCAGTGCTGTGTGATGAATTCCACAAAATAATTTTGTCCGTAGTTTTGTTTTTCATAAACAGAATCACGACATTTGCATCCATGCAGTCACTGGTGACAGCTAAGCTTGAGGATGCTGTTGGCTGATAAGTGGCTAAGCTGCATTGTTGGGCGACTAAGCCATGGCTTAGCAAAATCCACCGTGGCTAAACTGAAATTATTTTTGGCCAGCGGCTGGCAGCTAATTCAGCAACTTACATATCTATTCGTGTAATATGCAGATTAGTTTAGAGCATTTGTCTTCTTCACTGTTTTTATCTTTGGTCACATTCCGATTTCATCGACATCATGATATTTGCAACATAGGCTTTTTCTTGCACCAGAGAAATTTTGTTGTGCTTAGTTTTCAATAATGCATTAAATTATTATAATGTAATAGCATGGTGTGTACTGGTGCATTTTGCTGTTTGTATAGTTTCTAAAACGTTATACTGCTTGACTACGAGCAGGTCCATGCTTTTCATTTTGAATTTACAAAAATTCATTAAGTCCGCCTTTTTATAGGAAATTCAGGAATCAGCATCCGTATTTAACTTGATAAAGACAGGTTTGAGTGAATTTATAATGGAGTCAGGCTGTTAAAACTTTGTTTTAGTGTTAGTTCATGGTTTTATTTTTATGTTCTGGTGTGTTGCTGTGTACAATGTGAGATTGCTTCTGTGATGTTGACAGCCTAAGTCAAGTGTGTGGAACGTTGTGGCTGACACGCCCGCTCACATGAGGAGTATTTGGAGTTGTGATTATCAGCCACTCACGGAGCCATTCAAGTCGACGCATGACATTCAACCAGTTGAGAGAGCAAGTACAAAGGGCAGAGAAGTTGTAGTGAGGCTGTCTGGACTAAAACTGAGGAGTGTGAAACGATCCATATCAGGTGTGTATTCCGTTATTTTTGATGTCGCAAAACAACTGGATTTTTAACATGTAGTGTTTGGTAAAATGCTTTTCATAAGTATTCAATGTATGATTACAAATATTTTGTGAAAAAAATATTTAAAACACCAATATGTTTTAGTTAAGTATTTAGAATACTTTTGTTAGTCTACATAGCTTAAAAGTATTTAAGATAATGAAATACTTCTGTGGCGATAAAAGTATGTTCAGAAATTGTTCGTATAATAACAAAGAATAGGTGATTTCTGTCACTGAACATTTGTTCATATTATTTAGCCGTCTCGGCTAGTGTACATAATTATTATAAATTTATTATACAGTCCTGCCTTTGCACGTTAGCTTTACCAAAAATCAAAGACACAGATATAACTATACTATAAAAGACCATAAATAAATATTTTAATTCTCTCCAATTCTGTGGATCCAGTGGTGGATTGTTTGTATCAGAACTAAGTAGGAGTCGACCGTCAGTCCCGTATGGGGCTAATTTATTACCATTACTGTTGTGTGTAGAGGATGCAGAGGCGATGGCTGAAGACATTGTCAGTGTGTACACTGAGCCACAGAGTGAAGTACGTGACAGTGCCGACTATGATGAAGGCAGTCCGTCAAAGAAACGACGACGACAGTGTTTGTCGGAGTGTGACTTTAACAGTGGCAGACTGATGAACATCACTGATGATGAGACTACAGCAGCAGGCAACAACATTTCCACTTGTCAGGCTGTGGAGGCTGGCAGCTCTGCACCACTCGCATCCACGTCTCCTCAGAAACACGTCAACAAGGAGAATTACGTTGTAGTGCCATCAGACAATGACACTGCTGGTCATGCTGATCCTGTTGGTGATGATGATGCTTTAAAGTCACCGTCACACACATTTAAGTCACCACCACAGAGACGCAATGTGTTTGCTCAGAGCAGAGACAACAGTGTCACTCGGCAACGGTTTAACGTGAATGCCACCAAAGACAAGTTGACAAGTCCTGAACCAATTGTCGAAGTCCGCAGTCGGTGAGTTTCATTTTCCAGCATCATGTTCTGTAATGCAGTCTGCCCTATTGAATGGATCTCATTTTTGACAACCATGCAAAGCACTCGATCAATTGTATTTAGCAGTCTTATTTTGGTCAGTTACAGCAGAGTCCAATGGGCCTGGCAGTTTCTCAGATCATTTTTTTTCATAATTAAAATTCTTTGTAGAAGTGTGCACAAACTGTTCGTCAATGCATGTGGCAGTTATGCCAGAGTGACCAATGACCAATTGACCATGTAAATTATCAACTAAGTTCTGTACCGTGAGTTCTTAAGAGTGCTCATCTGAAAACTGAAAGTTGTCACATGCCTTCTTTTTCTGTAGTTGCGGTCCATGTTGTTTTTATAAGCAAGATGTCATTCGTGTTGCCAAGCTAGTCAGCAGTGATAGGAAATGTATTGTTTCACGGCGTTTCTGCTAAGAATGTCCAGCGACGACAGTGCATCCAGTACTCACTTGTGTCATGTGCAATGTACCATATAGTCGATCTGCCACAGACTCACTTCAGACTCTTCATTGTTTACCAGTCACAAAAAGGATTATAAGATCACAACAATCACACATCTAACTCTGCGTACACAACAGCTTGCTTACCTTGCCAAACTTATTCATGAATCTGCATCAGTACGATCACTCCGCTCTTCCGACAGACAATTGTTGCATCAACCAAGAACAAATGCTGTAACTGCATCTTGTGCATTTGCTGTAGCAGCCCATAGAATTTGGAACTGTCTGCCTGTTAGCGTTACTGCCTGTATTAACTATTGCACATTTAAAAGTAAACTTAAGACCCCTATTTTCCACCTAGTGGACCAAACAACAGTGCCTCTTGACTTGTTTTTAACGAATTATGGCGCTGTATAAGATTTTTTATTTGTACTTGTAACAAACCAGAAAGTTTGTACAACCAAAACAAAATTTCAGCTTTGTATACAGTTTTTTAGTACTGTCTTCAGTGCTTTGATCTTACGTTAAGACACCAGAAGGAATAGTAATTAATAGTAGTTCTGTATTATGGTACCTATAATGTCAGAGTATGTAGTGGACACCGTGTATAACAAGGAAATGACAAACATTAATTTACATGATGTTGTTGGTGACGTATGTGTTGATAATGAAATAAGACAACTTTTTTGTGTTCTTGCTGGTTTGATTTGTTTCTCTGCAGTGATAATTTTCTGCATGAAAAGCCACATTGCAGACAATTTATTTGCAAAATTCCTATTTTTACAGTTTTGAGGATGTAAGCCGACACTGCTGTACTGATAAAGGTGAAGTTTGTGTGGAAGAGCAGATCTACAGTTTGCTCTGATGTTGCACATTTCAACGTTTTTGGCATGACATATAAATATTTTGAGTTGGTACGATATTGTTTGGTATTTTAGATTAATTATTGGGTATATGCTTCTAGTACGAAGCATTGTAGGTGGCGCAATGGGCAGAGCATTGGACTTGCAATCAACAGGTCGTGGGTTTAAATCCTACTCGGTACAAAGCTGCATAACAACCTTGGGCAAGTGCCTCTGTCACCAAGCAGTATAACTTGGTATCGGCCAAGGGACGGTGATGTTTTGTGGCTGGGAAGGTAACCACAGGCCTGGCGGGAAGTAATGACAGCCTACCGCCAGGTGGATAACTTATAGTCACCTGTGGGCTGACAGCCTCTACACTGGGATCAGCTCCGGGCACAACTCTTGGTAACGGGTATGGGAAGCCTTTACCTTTTTTAGGTCCACTCCTCCTAGTCGACCTAATAAAGTGGGTCTCAGATGTCCGTCTCCAGTCCGTACGTCCATCCATCCATCCAACCACAAAAAGTTTCTTCGATTTAATTAAATTTGATATGTAGGTAGAGGTCGATGAGTGATCCATGACGGTATGCAGAATGACCTGATCCACGGTCAAGGTCACGAGCCCTTGAAAGTCGGAAATTCTGCCATTTTCAAAGGCTATCTCCTCCCCAATTTATAATGGGGGCTAGCAAATGACCACGGATTCTTAAATTAGAGCACAATATCTAAAGCTTATCGGGGACATATTTTTGATTTTTATCCCAGTTTTGTGTCACTGACTTTGAAGTTGGCAGTAAGTAGGAGTCGACCGTCAGTCCCATACGGTTCTAATTTATTTTACGAAGCCTTGTGTGCTGTTGTATTGGCTATATGGTCAGGGTTGTGTGTTTTCAGGTTGATATATTGCCAGTTCTGTTTGCAGCATCCATTCACTGGTTGTAGACACCAGTTGTAATGTGTGTTACAGGTTTTTTGTGCCGAAGCATGCCCGGCGTGAGTCGTTGTTCTTCAGAGAGCTGAAGAAACAGGATCTGCATGTCGGTTGTGATGATGTCCAACTACAGAAGCAGAGTGATGACTGTAGCTTGGAACAGGATGAAGGTGGTCCTTGTGATGCAGTTGACAGTAGACCACCACAGCAACAACTGCAGTGTGTTAATGATACACAGCTCACGGTACAAGAGCCATGTCCTGCTGATGCTGATGTTGACAATGATGACGATGATATAACTCAGTTCACCTCACTACAATCACGTACGTGTCTCAGTTCAATTTATCTACTTGTGAGCTTGTCTCAGTTATTACATTACATTAAATTCAAAACTGTTTAAAGTGGCCTAAGTAAAAGTAACTTCAAGGACCTCTATGGCGAAGCAGCTAAAAACAGTGTCTGGGCACGATTGCCGGAATAAATGTGTTTACAGTTTCTGATGAAATGATGTGAGTGATGGGGCAGACTGGACGTCGACAGGTAGACTCCAGAGTCCTCGTTCGGCAGCAGCAAATGAGCGATCGCCAAAAGTGACAAGTCACAATGCACGGACATCGAGAAGACTGGAGGTAGATGAGCGCAGCCGGCGTCGACGTCTCAGCGGCAGATCAGCAACGTACTGCAGCTGGCCCGATAAGTACTGAGGTGCAGTGACGTGAAGAGCTCGGTATACGATGACTGCCAGTTTGAACTTGATGTCTCAAAGCCAGTGGAAACTGGCAAGAGCATCTGCAGTATGCTTCTCGCGACTTAGGCCAGCGATCGACTGAGCTGCCACGTTGATGACGGTCTGGAGACGGTTATGCAGGGAGGCCAGAAGGCCGGCCAGTATCGTGTTACTGTTATCCAGCCGCGATAGTACCAGCGACTGACACACAGACGCTAGCCCACTGATGGCAAACTATCCCTGAGAGGGGCGTGAATAGATCACGTGAACCATTTATATTTTGGTGGGCACCAACCATATCTCTGGAACGGCTGATTGTCTCAGGTGCTGTCAACCTAGGTGGACGGTCAGTGTGGTAAATAATTAAAAACAGCTGTGTATACATAATGTTAATGGCCACAGATCAGAAACTGCAAAAATTTTAATAAGGTGATTTACTCAGCATCATATCGACATTCAGGCAGTGTGGTCTTGGATAGTTACCACATTTTAACAATTTTTGCAGATTTTGATCTGTCGCCATTAACATTATGTAATGTTGTTACGATGGCAGGAATTTGCAACTTGGTCGGTGGCGGTGTTTTTTTTGACATGCCACTGCGGTGCCGGTGGTGAATCCGTCTGTGTCAAGGCTAGGGTTGTTAATTGGAAACAGGTGGATGTCACGGCTTCAAGATCGTTCCGGCAGTCCTGGAATACACTAATCGCTCAGTGCACGCGACGGTAAGACGTGAACTAACTGACACCGTCCTGACAGTCTCACTAAGTACAGTGCCTAGACTGTCCCTGCTGTCCCGGCAGTCCTGTCGTTTGCAAGTGTGGAAGCGGACGTGCTGGGGAGGGCGGGAGGTGTGGCCCACTGGACTCGCCGTGCGTTCACGTCGGGATCAAATGACACTGCCGAAGTGATGCGCAGTTTTCAGGAAACAGCGGCGACTGCGCCCAGAAAGACCGCCGAGAACATTGTAAAACACCACGATGGCGGTGTTGGTTCGGTGATAGCCGGATGCCGAGCATTCGCTGTGCACGGTCCCATGGTCTGGAACTCTTTGCCTGACGACCTCCGCGCACAGCAGGACTATGTCCCTTTTAAACAGGGCCTGAAA
>Ga0209780_1004288_pt1 | contig 10933 bp, 7 predicted proteins | sample WorMetexBAHAMAS2_FD_187384 | JGI IMG/M metagenome (GOLD analysis project Ga0209780, IMG submission 187384) | Marine gutless worms symbiont microbial communities from Max Planck institute for Marine Microbiology, Germany - Inanidrilus exumae... | ecosystem: Host-associated > Annelida > Digestive...
CACCAACGTACTGCATGCGACCAGTGAGAAATGACTGCAGCCAGCCGAGCGCACTCCCGCCGATACCAAACTCGCGAGTAATGCGGTCAATCAGGATGTTGTGGTCGATCGTATCGAAGGCGGCTGAAATGTCCAGTGAAAGTAGAACGGTGGGCTCTTGATGGCACACGGACGTGATGACGTCGTTAACGACCTTCAACAACGCTACAACATTCGGACCGAAGACTCATGATTCTTTAGTGAAAACCGAAAGCCTGATAATGCCATTCTGAATGCTGCCACCGAATCACCAAGTTTAGCAAATTTCCAAATGCCAACGAAGTGAACTGAGGTCTTCGGATTCCCCCAAGATATGATACTGTACACATGCCAGCTGGCTGATGTTTGTTGTCTGTGCTTGTCATTGCTGCAGTAACTACTGCTGGTAAACAAAATGTTAATGCATAGTGTAAAACAAAAAGAGTAGGCCTACGATATTGACAGTATGTAAAATGGTGGTGACGCCACATGTTGAATGGAATGAAAACTATCCACACTGAAGATAGCCCACCGTCTAAATGTTCAAATTGGCCACACTGACATATGGATAGTCATAAGGCTGTCATCAGTGTGTGACCTTGGGTCATTAGTCCGGCACAATAACCAACCAGTAACAGTTTGATTATCAGAGATGAGTATTTTGCCATTTTACAGTTTTAGAACAATTACACTGTGAAGTAAAATTTGATAATTATATTCACTGTACACACGCATGGTGAATAAATGTCAAGAAAATGTTATCACCATGCAAGTATGCACAGAGTGTTACCATCTAAAAGGGTGCATGGTGGATGTTAGTAGAGGGTAAAGGGTTGGGGTTTAGGGTTAGGTTTAGGGTTATTAAGGTTAGAGCTTTGGCCACATCTGCATCAATCACTATTCGATGTTTTTCTTCTTGTGCATTGAATAAGTCTGTGCCTGGATGAGCTGCAGTTGGCTGAAGATGAATGATGCCATTTATCTGGCTCAGTACAATACAACAGCTGGACAAGCTAAACACAAATGAACTGTACCTGCTGTCTGCCAGGATCAGGTTTTCGACAATAATGTCGAGAGTTAGCCTGATGTAGTATCATTAATATCGTCCCACACTCCTAGCCATCTGCTTAAGTTGTACCAAGTGTTCCACTTCTGTCTACTTCAGTTGAACGTGTACCTACCTTTAAATTGTTAGGAATTAACTTTGATGTCAGCTTGTCATGGTCTGTTCACATCTGTACTATTGTTTCCAAAGCCAGCAAATGACTGTAGTTTCTGAAACAGCTCAATGGAGCAGGGGTTCCTCACCAACAACTTTATTTTTACATCGCGTTAATTTGTCCTGTCCTGGAATATTGCACCCCAGTTTGGCATTACGCCATCACTCGACCACAAGCTGAACAGTTGGAGTCGATACAAAAGCGTGCTATTTACATCATTTATCCTGTTACTTAGGGCATGCCATATCCTACCATACTGTTCGTCACTGAACATACATGTCTCATCTCAGCTCAGAGTAGCCACACGGTTAACACGTCTTTATTGATTTTGCCTTAAATCATTATCATGTACCACCCATTAACAACTAGTATGCTCAAGTTTTTGTTTTGCTTCATATGTTTATTGTGTGCCTTGTTTATTTGTTGTTCTTAAAATTGTTTTATCAAGTTATTCGTCCCTGGCCGCAAGAAGTTCATAAGTTCATACAGTTCAACGCTCACAGTTATAAAAACATGAACAGCGCGTTACAAAATGTCACACACAATGTAAAGACGAATAAAAACGGCCTGTGATATAAACTGGAATAACATTGTTCGAATAAAAAAGGTTTAAGGTGCCTTTTGAAAGTGTCTATGTTGGACTGTTCTTGAATGTATGATGGCAGACTGTTCCAGGCAGCCGGGCCAGCGAAGGCGAAGCAACGCTCGCCTAGCTAGAGCCGAGTTCTCGGCTGCTCATAGTGGAGACTGCTGGCAGACCGAAGTCGTGTGTGTCGGCTGATGTTGGCTATGGCGGTGACGCTGTCAGCTAGGTATACTGGGGCCCGATCATTATGGACGAGATGCATAAGTAAGCACAGCTTGTAGGTGATCCTTTGCTGTACGGGCAACCAGTGCAGATCATGCAGAGCATTGCTGACATGGTCATGAGGTCCGAGCTGGGCAACGAGTCTTGCCGCCGCATTCTGTGCACGCTGTAGTGGTGCAATCGTAGTCTTAGGAAGAATGTCATTAAAATATATGTATCTGTAATTTCAACTTGTCCAGTTTTTGTTGACTATGGAATCATGAAAGATGCTTGTTCACACATTTGGTAGCATCAGTCTCGACTTGCAGCATCAGTTGTAGTCTGCCTCAGAAGCTGAAGTTATTCAGAATGTAGTCACATATGCTGAAACTAAGCTGACTTTTTACCTTGTCATACTTTATGCATTTATTACAGTAAGCAACTTAAGTTTTTTGTCTCTGTGTTGTGTAGACTGACACACAGCATGTCGAAGTTTTTCAAACGACAAAAAAACCGGTCATCAGCTGACTCTGATGAGCATGAAGCTGCAATGAACATATCTGGTCCTACAAATGTGACTCATGACTGCCATGTTGGCTTCGATATGGAAAAGGGTACATTTACTGGTTTGCCAGAGTCTTGGAAAATGTGGCTGCAAGAGTCTAATATCGGGTAAACTAATTGTCTCATTTCATGTTATATATATTACTCATAGGTGATGAGAATTGATCTGTAATTTTTGCTAGTAATTAACAGCACCTACTGTTTTTTTGTGGCAAGCATATTTGTTTCTGGCAGGATTTGGCATTTCTCATGGCATAACATGGTGTACAAGACATATACTAAAATTATCTTCTGCAGACTGCATTTATTATTAATAGGGTATCGTTGATATTTTGCTTACTGTTGAAAAGTTTTTGCACATAGTGGTGTGAATTGTTGGCCAACATTATGTGTGCCATAGATGAAATTTACATTCATTATCTTTTCTAAAGGTTAAAAGTGTCCATGGGGTCGGGGGATGTGGAGAACCCATGGGGCCTGTGGGTCCCCAAGTAGGTGGGTACGACAGTTACAAATTACAAGGGGTCTGTGGTGTTGGGGGAAAACGTGATAGGAAAATTGCAGGGATAGGGTGAGCTGCGAAGTTCAAACATCCCACCTTGTTTGGCTGCCCGCAGAATGCAGGTTATAGATGCATATTGCAGAAGTCTGCGTGTACTCTGGTCAAATTAACTACATTAAGCAACATTGTGTGCTGTCCAGTTGTCCAATAACCGATAACTGGGTTAAAGTGTGTAATTAGGTTGTAAGAATGAAGGAGTACACTGTCTGATATAGTTATAAAATTAATTTTTTCCATAACTGTTAACTGATAATCGTTTTTATAGCACCGGTTAAAAACCTGTCATTGAGTTCTGACTGAGCTGACACCAATAGATTTACTCAAGTAAAGAAAATATATGTCTGCAACTTGCTTATTTTAGGTTGCATATGAGTGAATTGATAAGATGCAAAATGTAGAGCATAATGAATAAATGCAACTCTTTAGCCACATAGACAAATGTTTTTGTATAAACTTCTAGCGAGGCAGAACAACGCGAAAATCCGAGGGCAGTAATGGATGCACTCCAAATGTGTGACAAAAAGTTACGTGAGCCAATGGGACAGAAGTACATGGGTGCTCGGTCAATAGAGGATTTGACTTCAGAACCAGATGTCACAAAACAGCAGGAGAGGAAGGAATCAACAACAGGTGCCAATGGTCTGCCTGTGTTGCCACCGAAATCCAAAGAATCAGAAGGGAGCAAAAGTCCGACTGATAAACAGAAACAGGTTAGCAGTGAAGGCATGTGTGTACTTTTATTTGCTTTGATTCTTTTCTGTAGACATTGTTTTTGTTATTGGAAGACCGGATTTGTATTTGTTGCAGGCTACAATAAGTAAAGTAAGTAAAGTAGGCAGTGTATAGCAGTTAGCATCAACTTAGCTCTTCACCGCTGCGGGAAACACACATGCCATATGGGGTCACACAGTGTTACCTGCCACCCGGCAGTGGTGAGAATCCTGCCGTTACTCCCAGCCGAAGCAGGTACTTGATTTGATCTGCCATCTCAGCCAACTCAGCCTTGCATCCCTCTGGGATCACCCAGAGGGATGCAAGGCTGAGTTGGCTGAGATGGCAAGGTGTAAACAGATATGCAAATTTTGACCCTGTACCAAATTGACACTACTCAGCCAGTTGTTATAGATGATTACACGATGAACCACTGAAGATTTGGGGAAGTGGATAAAATTAATGGCAAAATGGGACAGCCTAAAAATAATGTCCCATTCATCCGGTGAGATATTGTTACCACGATATCTCGAGCAGCGTGAACAATTTTGATGAAACCGACAGGGAATATTAATTAGCCCCTATTGATCACCTGATTAGATTCTGTAAAAGGTCAAGGTCACAGCAGGCTATTGAGGTCAAATCTTGTGAACACCATATCTCATGAACTACTTGAGCAATATCGATAAAACTTACAGGAAATAACCACTAGTCTCTGTTGGTGACCTAGTTAGATGTCAGAGGTCAAAAATCAAGGTCACACCATGGTTCAAGTTTTGGTGGCAAAGGTATCCACAATGATGTCGGAGTGTTGAAGTCCATCTTCTAGTTTCGGAAACAGGCCTTGGCAGACTTTTTGTGGAGGTAATGGTGGATCTAATTAAGGTACGCAGTCATTAAAGTGAGCAGATGTAACTGCTTGCACAAACTTGGTATTTTATTCTTTCTCTGCCACACGACAGAGGTGCAGTTATTTTTTGGAGGAACATGTATTTATCAAAACTGAATGTTGATTCACTGGCCAGCATTGATTTAGTAACTGTTGTTGAACATGCTTGGCGAAGTTGTGCTGTTTTGTTGTGGTGCAAGTAATAGTGATGTTGTTTATGTTTTCCTCTATAGACAGATGAAAAGTTTAAGAAGCATGGTGATGGTGGAGGTGAGATGTCAGTGAAACGCAATAAGGCACAACCAACAAAGAAGAAGATGACCGATGCAGAGATTCATGCTGCACTTCGTGAGTGCTTTTAGGCCACATTGCCCACACGCAGTGCAGAGTTGCAGCCTATTGCTGCATATGTGTGTGTACGTTGGGCAAAAAATGATTGAACAGGTCGAGGTGCTGTTTGGGGCTGACTGGTGGGTCCAAGAAACCATGTATTGGATGCGGTTCCAGATCAGACGAATATATTTGTTGCTGCAACGGGTGACAAGACGGCAATGCGGCCTTTTTCCACATAACTTTGGACATTTGTTGTGCCATATGGAAAGCAGATGTGGCCAAAATACACAGTTTGTTATAGGTAAGCAACAGTTCCAAATTCATCAACTGTAAAGTACACCCAAAGACCTAAGTAAAACTGTCAAATATTAAGGAGATTATTATCCCAGTTCCTTTCATAACCACAACATGTAGTTTCCAGCACTTTCAAGGACCATAATGACTTTGCAGGACTAAAATTACATTTTACCTATATAAGTGGGATGTTGGTTTACTGTGTCACTGTCTAGGTCACGGTCATTGGTCAAAGTGCACAGGAAGAGGAAATAGGAGCTGAGCAACGGCTGGGATGGCCGACTGTGTCTAGAAAACAGACCTGAATTTAAAACTGTAAATAAGTAACAGCCAGCCAAAAATTTACCACGGTCGTCTACAGGTGTTGCTGTAGGGGCAGGTGCAACCTCGGATGAGTGCTTTCTAATTGCTCTTTGTACAGCTTTCTAGCATGGGATTTAGACGTTTCTGTGGCTGGGACATACTGAATACACTAGTAGTTACCATGATTGCATTTCTTTCTCAAAGACAATGGTATATCGGCCAGTTCCCATTAACTGACCATTCCATGCATTCACCACAGCACCTTTGGGCTTTGCTTTCACTGTTCTGAGAGTCTAAACCTCATTGCCTGACATTCTTTGCAATTCAGCGGTTGAGTCAGTTGATGGGATCTGAAAGTGCGTCTGTTTCCATCATGTTAGCCAATCACTGACTGAACATCACGGGTTTTCAGCGTAATGTCATTACATAAATCGACATTTGCTTACTTAAGTGAATGTTGCTGTTGTCATTATGGTCCTTGAAAGTGCTGGAAACTACATGTTGTGGTTATGAAAGGAACTGGGATAATAATATCCTTCATTTTTGACAGTGTTACTTAGGTCTTTGGGTGCACTGTATAGTTAAGGTATTCGGAACTGTTGCTTACTTACAACAAACTGTGTATTTTGGCCTCATTTGCTTACCATATGGCATTGGTGTGTTTTTAATGCAGTTAATACACTTTGCTCACATTTACGTTTGTTTTTATGCTCCTCAGTTGTTAATGGTTGCTGTTTTTCTATATTTACTAAATTCCAGTGTTAGTTCTACTTTTTTTGTCGTGTGACTCTATGCTAGCATGCTATATGCAGTTGTCGTGTGTCTGTCTGATCGTCCCTCTGTCTGTCACAAGCTGGCACTGTACCAAAACGGCTAAACTTAGGATGACACAGACAATGCCATACGATAGCCCAGGGACTCTAGTTTTTTGATACCAGTAATCTCTGCAAAATCCAACGGCCTCATCCCTTAGGTTCAAATTAGCTATTTTGGACCAACATCTTGCTGTATCTCAGAAATGGTGCAAGATAGAGGCATGGTTACTATGGAACACTTATTTGCATGCGCTGTATCGAATGGCAATATTTGCAGTGACGTGACCCCAAACCACCCTGTTTTCGATATTTTGTATCGCTTTTCGTATCTTCTTAGTGTATAGAGATGAAGCTAGAATTGTGATGCATGCCGGTAGACTGTATGAAATCCTAGCCTACGTTACAAACCACCCCTAAAACGGATGTGTTCAGAGTCACTTGACCCATTTTTTTAAATTTTACCCCAATCATATCTTTGTAATTGGTGAACCTAGGCACTTTAAATTTCGTGTAGTGTGTGTACTGATTGATACAGCGGAGTACAAGCGCATGCATGATATATTACTCCCAAAAGGAATGTGTTCAGAGTCATGTGGCCTCTTTAAACTTTGGGAATAAGTCATAATATCTCGGAAACGATGCAAGATAGAGACATAGTTGCAATGGAAGACTAATAGAAATCGTATGTGGCCTATCGAATGGCACCATTGCTGATTTCCTTGAATGCCCTTAAATGTCACTTTTGCTGTCTAAAACCTTTATAACTCCCATAGCCCACGAAACATAGCACGAATTTACTAACATGGCATATTACACGGTCCCTCTGTGGTAGCTGAGCTTGTTGTTCTGGTTTTGTAATGTGTATGCTACTGCAGTTGAGTTAGTAGTGAGATTTTTTTAGCCAATGAGTATATTTATTGATGTACAGAGAAACTGGTTTCCAAGGAAGATCCAAAGAGGAAATATTTGATGAAAAAGCGAGTTGGCTCTGGGTAAATAATTCTTTTAAATTTCAAACTAAAATATTTCTGCACTGTTTACAGTTTATGTAAAGTAATTTTTACTGCGTGGCGCTTATAGTCCCACCGTGTTATGGAGCAGAGGCCTCAAGAACAAAAATAGAAAATAGTGTGAGTGCGTGAGTGAGTAGATTCTTAACGGCACCATCAGCACAGGGTAGGCTATTCGGTGCCAGAAAGGTTAAAACCAATATGAAAAATTAATCAATAACAAAAAAGTAAAAACAAATATAAGTATAAGGTGAACAAAGCAGTAGTTACGAAGAATTGTGTAAGAAAGAAACATTGGGTTGTTTGAATGTTATTTAGATAGCATGGTAAAAGCCGCTCTCCTTGGTAAAATCAAGGATGCAGTGTGCATCGACATTGGAGAACAGCTCTTTCAATGTAGTACTGCTAAAATATTTATCGCGAACGACTGCAGTACTTAGAAAATAGTGTACATTACTACTTCTTTCTTGTGCCATGTGATTTTCCTAAATTTTGACCCGTATGGGCTCCGGGGCTGTAATATGCCCTAATTTATTTGTTGATTCCAGTGCTATATAGTGTTTGTTTTCTTACTTAGCTTCCTTACTTGCTTCCTTCCTTACTTCTTCCAGATAGGCCTGTTCTGTTTTCCGGGCTGGAGGTCTTAGGAGGCAACCAAACCTGGCTTTAATTTTTTAAAGTTTATTATGTATTGTCGTATATTTTGTTGTGGATGCATGTTTACTTTTGTTGTGTTAGATTTAGTTTTTACCAGCGCGACGCTATGCTAGCACAGTACTTGCTATCATAGTGTGTCTGTCTGTTTGTCTGTCTGTCACAAGTCGGTGATTTACTAAGATACTAAGATGGCTAAACATAAGATCATGCAAACAACGTCATACGATAGCCCAGGGACTCGTTTTCTGTTGCCAGAAATCTAGGCAAAATTCAAATGGGGTCACCCAACAGGGACGCCAAAAAGAGGTGGGGTAGGTTCAAGCGGCAATTTTTGACATGTCTGGAACGGCTGATCGTCTCAGACACTGTCAACTTAGTTTGCCGGTGAGTGTGACTGTCCAAGGAAGATCCAAAGATGGTCATGGGACAACTGTTATTGAGGCCACGTCGAAGAAATGCTTTGATTACCATATGATGTGATGTGGAATATTTAGCATGCTCTGACCCTCTGAGTCATGTGGGTCTGTCAGCGGCAGCTGAGACTTTTGTTCTGTACTCAGTCGTTCAGATTGGCTGGGAAGAACGTCTCTGAAATGACCTATTTTGTGTCTTCTGGGATGTAAAACCTTAACTTAATCAATCAATTCACATAAATTTGTGTAGCAGCGTGCTGTTATGTTAAACAGGGCATCGGGAACGGTATGCGAAGCAAGCAACGTGTACACTGGGGATCTGGTTGCCATTAAGAAAATGGACCTCGGTCACCAGCCAAAGAAAGAGCTTATCATCACCGAAATTGAAGTGATGCACGAATCGCAGCATCCGAACATTGTCAACTACATCGAGAGTTTTCTTGTCGGCAACGAGCTGTGGGTGATCATGGAGTACCTCGAGGGTGGAGCACTGACTGACGTCGTGACAGAAACAGTCCTCAGCGAAGGTCTCATTGCCGGAATTTGTCGTCGCTGTCTGGAAGCGCTGGCGTTCCTTCACCGACAAGACATCATTCACCGCGACATCAAGTCCGACAATGTGCTGCTTGGTATGAATGGTGAAGTGAAGCTCACCGACTTCGGCTTTTGTGCACAGCTGACACCCGATCGTGAGAAACGCCAGACGATGGTAGGCACGCCCTACTGGATGGCTCCAGAAGTTGTTTCAAGGTATGCTGTTGTTTTTAGCCAATGATTGTAATGGTCTTGGCTTATTACATGGGTTATGTGGGTCTCTCTGTGTGAGACATTGTGTGCAGTGGCTAAATGTCGGCATGGATCCAGTTGTTTTTTTTGTAGTGAGGATTACCACAGAGGACAACTACTTTATACTAGATGTGGGTCCACATCTGCCTTCAGAAAAGGAGACCTCCCCTGATGATGGGATGTTTGACTTCGAAAATTTTTGGCTGGCTGATATCAAACCTAACCGTATGTAACCTTATATGTGTATATAGCGGTCGTTATCTATAGCAGCTCCAGCTATAGCAGACACGAATCAACCAGCTCTTCGCTGGAATGGGCATAGTTGAAGATTGGGTATGACCAGCGTTTGGTAATATATGGGGATGCAGGTGTAGTAATGGTTTAGGGTTATGTTTAGTGTTGTGGTTAGTTAGGTTGGGCATTTTAGCCATTCCCACACCTGCATTTCTGTGTGTCTACATTTTACCCATACCTGGCATGGTGAAGCAAACGGTTTATAACGTTTGCTTGCAATGATTGTCCTAACTCTCTATGCCCAGAGAAGAGATTCAAGAGAATTGAGAGCTGCATTAAATTGTTACAAGATCTCACGCTGTGCACCACGTTTGAGCCTACATATTTCTGTGTAAGGGATACCAAACTCAGCAGCATTGAAGTTGGGGTTGAAGTTAAGGCCTAGTCCCATGTATTCCGTTATGTTTTAGGGAAACCCTGTAACAGATACGGTTGCATCACATTTACCAGTTATAATTTCAAATACTTGAGTTATATCCCCCATAACTGAGTATTGCACAGAAGCGTCTGGCGTGCTTTCTCTGCAGCAGCTGAACGTACTGTTACCATATTGCTAAGACGGTCTCTGCGTTACTGTTAGAGACTGACCGAAATTCGGTTTCGGCGCCTAGACTGACGTATAATGTAGTTTCGGTGCAGTTTTGTTTACGGTGACGAAGCACCATTGCACTTTGTTTTCGGCTGAAACTGTTGGGCTGATGACCAAAAGTCACCAAAAGTGGACATGAGCAAGCCATGGCCGTCTCCACTGACTACAGTCATGACAGCCGTGTACGGACACAGTCAGTGATGGCCACAGAGTCAGATAACACGATGAGCAGCCGGAACCCAGCATCACAAGAAGAAGGGCAACAGGCCTACATTAAACTTCCACTGTAGCTGGCCAGCAGGTGCTGGTCTACTGTACATTGGTCTTCTTCACTTCAAACGCTAGTCGTAAAAACGTTCCAGGTCATCGGCCAATAAACTTTATATGGTTGCTTGTAAAGTTGTTATAGGCGCCTGTTGTATGTTTCGTGTGTCACGAAGTGGAAGAAGAGCAGCTGCTAATAGTCCATAGTATGGACTGTTAGCTCCTGCTGTTCTGCCATTTTAAGTAACCATGTATGCCTACAGTGTAAGTAAAGTAAGTAAGTAAGTAAAATTAAAAATGGCGGTCATGAGACCGAATAGCTCAATAATAAAACAATGTTCAAACAGTACACAAGACATAAAAACACTGCGACACTTACTAACAATCTGCAACATTAGAACAGAGTTAAAACTTAACTCACAAA
>Ga0209780_1004289_pt1 | contig 10932 bp, 10 predicted proteins | sample WorMetexBAHAMAS2_FD_187384 | JGI IMG/M metagenome (GOLD analysis project Ga0209780, IMG submission 187384) | Marine gutless worms symbiont microbial communities from Max Planck institute for Marine Microbiology, Germany - Inanidrilus exumae... | ecosystem: Host-associated > Annelida > Digestive...
GCAGAGGGACCGCGCGACGCCACCGGTATATTATATAACTGCGAGGTGGAAATTCTGTAGCAGATGCTAAAATGTAAGACTTCATGCGCAGTACTTGCCAATCTATCGTCTAATTTGTTAAACGAAGTATGTTTGTCTCTTTTTCGGTATTTTGAAGTAGGCCTACGTGTGTGCGATATCGTCCTTAACAAGTACGTTCGCTATCTCATCTCCTGATGAGTTCTTGTTTAGATATCGTGCGGTGAAAACCCTACCGCGCGACTACCGTCGGCGTGGGTATCTAAGACTTATACAGCCATATAACTTATAGTGGAACGCGGCGAAACCATTTGAGATTGAATGAGCAGTGAAAGTGCCCTCCTAAACCCAATTTTCTGGATTCGCCCCTTTGAATGACTTCCTGACGCACGAAGTACCCACCAAAGGTTTGCATGAAACTCCCTACAGATATATTTACGCGAGCTGTCTTCAACACCGCCTTCTGTGGACGTCTTCTGGAAACAGTTCTTTTCAAAGTATAGGCCAACTGACGGTGGACGGCGCACTAGAGGCTTTGTCGACAATGCAGCGTACAAATTAACGTTACTTTGCGTTAGATCGGCCGTTGAACACCTGCGGGCACGTCGCTCTTTCACTCACTGGCCACTGACCAGCACAGCGGTCGTCGATGGTCAGCGTTTCCTCTGAGCATTTTCTCGCACCACTGACCGCGAACAAAGCCGTCGACGAGGTGAGACTGAGGTGTCTTGGGGCAGCAGCTCGCATATCTGACCGATCGACAAGGCTCGGCTGCCGCCCACAGCGGTGCGTCGTGTTCGCCGATCGACGACATCTGTTTCGTCCGTCAACAAATCGCACCGTCATCTCTCCGCCCAACACGACTTTGCTGGCTGCCGACTGCAGATGCGACTGAGTTAAGGTTTTAATCAATCAATCAATCAATCAATTTATTTGTTTTACGCCCAACTTCAGACAGAAGTAGATTGTTCGGAGACGTTCTGTTGATAGGGATGCGCGCGTGCACACTTGTGCACGTGTACACGACAACTATCGTGTAAATGTTTATAAAAATTAAACGGTAGCGTAAACGAATATGGCGGCAATAGTCAAGTCGGAAAGCAGCATATAAGGTTTTTTGCCACTTCACTGAAGGCTGCCGAGCTGATTTTACAGGCGGCCGATACTTACTATAATACTGTTATCGTGACTGAGAAGTTGAGAACCATCTACGTTTTGTTATAATTACAACCACACTGCATGTAAACGTTTACAAGTCTTGTGTACATTACTAAATCGAGCGATAGGCGCATCCAGATCTGCTGGTGGACTCTTGCGTTTGGTACAGCAAGTCGGTACCCCGGCCACCCTTCCCCTCGCTGAGTCAGCTGCAGCAGCCACAGATGAAGAGCCGTGTACTAGTTTCATATTGTCGGTGATAATTATGACACACTAGTACGAGACGTTAACACAGCGTTTGTCGGTTAACTATTGATAACTACAAAAACTTCACTCGATGTCGCACCGACCATTTTAGTCTAAACATTCTTCTCATATGACCGTAAAGTTTAGCATATGACCTTGATTTCCAACATACTGAATCAGCGTGTCAAATATATGGGCCATTTAGTTCAAAAGTTATTTTCCGAACACGCAGATACACAAAAACGCACCGGACCGATAGCTCTACCAGGACCACTAAAATGGTCGGTAGCAACACGGATATTCTTACATAACATCAACAGTTTTTATGCCTTCGCTGTCGACAGTGTCGGCGAAGGATTTATGTCCGTCCACCGCGTTCTTCCATTCGTCCGGACATATAGTGTTACCACAATAGGCTATCCCATGAACGGCTTTATCAGTTTTGATAAAACTGATAGGGAATACTCGCCAGATCAAGAGTCAAGGTCACAGTATAGGCCGTGGTGAAGGCATCCACGTCGACGCTGGGGTGTTGAAGTCTAGTTTTACTTTCAATTTTGAGTTGTGTTACAATTACCAATGGGGCTGCTAAATTCTATGTAAACTGTAACAACTTGGTGTGCTGTCGTTAAACATGTGCACCTTTTAGTCTTTACGATGGTTGTTTTCCTGTAATTTATATCTTTCGTTTACTTTAATTGCCTCACTTGTCTGCAACTTGCTGGCGAATAAAGATTATATCAAAATATTTTCGCGATTGTTCCTTTGCTGCCATTACATGGTGAATAAAGATTATCTATTCATTCGGAGGGCGGAACTATTATACCAGTTTACGGGAGAGAGTTAAATACATTGATCATAATAGTTGTACACGAAAAAGGAGTAGACTGGTACCATGTGATACACAGCCACTCGGTGGTCTGGACACTTTAGTAGTTTAGTATCTCTACTCCTCCCTCCCTCCCCCGAAGACACTGATGTCATTATCTCATTGCGTTACGTTTGTCTCAATGACGTCCGCGCGACGTCATCGATCCGCTGCTCTGAGGAGAACAGCATGGCCTCGCGGCACGGTGGGTGGTCGGACGCGGTCGATGCCCTAGCGCTGAGACATCGGCCCGGTGTCGGCCAATATGTCTTGACGACGGCGGCGGCGACGACAGAACTTATGGAGAAAATAGAACGACTAAAACGAGAGGGATGTCAACGACGACGGGCTGGGATCAATCGATTACATCGGCCGACGACCAGAGACGCGCGAACCACTGCGGATCGTCACTTTTTCGATCCGCAATTTCCTCGTAGGATCCGCCGATGTCCCTATCAGACTCGAGTTTCAAGTCGAAACACGCGCCACCAACGACGCGCCACTGTCGAACGTATGGTGTCAGCAGATCTACATGTACTATCCAGAGTGTAACGTGAAACGCACAGTACATTTTGGATCTTCAGTGTGACGGACAGACAGACGGCAGACAGACACCGAGCCATGCCATTATTACACAGCGATATGCATTATGCGTTCCACGTGCGTCGCCCGATAGAACTCCTGATCTCAAACGCCTGGTGCGCTAGACGCGCAGTCCTACAAAAATGAAATGCGTTTAGTTCTAAAATTTTTGTGCAGTTAGGCAAAAAATTTTTGCACATGTAAAATTAAAATACTGAAGTACACAGGTCAAACGCGATGAGTTTCTGATTTAAAATTTGAGACACTTGCCTCATTGATGCTCTGCATATCCGTTGCGCAGGTAAATCAGGACGCAGTTAATGTACACAAATTTGCACAATCAATCTGGGCTTATACGGCAGTTAGTTATGATAATCATTGTTCACCATATATATAGGCAGCAAAGGCCTACTGGTTCGGTTCACTCTGCAGTTAACAAGTAAAGGTAGATTTTCAACAATATTATAAGGCAAACGTTCTGTTCTAAATCTGTTAAAATAATTTGCTGATATAAGTAGTTACTTTTTATTATTATTATGCCACGTCGCAGTGATATAGCGTAAGCGGCCTATTGCTACACACGGTGTGCCGTGGTCGGTCTGTCTATCTGCTGGTCACATTCGTGAGCCGTCAAAAACGGCTGAATGATCGAGATGCCGTATAGTGATTGACTCAAGTAGGTCCAAAAAGCATTATTAGATGGAGGTCAAGGTCGGACGAGTCTATTCGCCGCCGTGAGGAGTGACAAGACAGCGATGCGGCCTTTTGTTAAAATTCTTTGACCACTTGTTATTGCAGCTATTCTACGTTTATAAATCGAAATTAGCTTACTTCCAGTCACGTATACGCACTGCGTAGTCCCTTGGCGGATGGTCTCATTACCGTGAATATTACTCCACGAGCAGATGTATATGTCCACAGTCCGCACACATCTAGTCGGAGGGACCTCTGGTCGTCGGGCCACGGACTGACGGAATCCAGACGAGGACCCAGTCGACCTCGTCCGTGGCAGTGCTTCGGCCCGCGTGCCGCGCCTTGACGCTGGCCAGCGGTGATCGACGGTCAATATGTCGCCCAAGTCGACGCCGTACGGTGTGAGCCGTGTCGTCTGTCTGGACAAAGTCGAAACGCTCTCGTCGTCGGTGCGGTCGACACTCGCCAGAACTCTGCCAGTGCCATGCACGCAAGCGCTCGGCGTGCAGTTCGCAGGCGGACGAATTCCGAAAAGCTTCGATCCGCTCATGCTTTTCAGTTTTATGCATTCTACGCATGTGCGAGGTTCACGTGCATCTCGAAGGATGGAGTAGTGTTAAATAGCCTTATATCTCACGCAGGACTTACTGTGGTTGTACGCCTAGTCATGACGGATTTAGACGGGGGCCGAGCCGCACCTCCCCCTTTCTTTGGCGCAGCAGTCTACTTCGATAATGCAGCCTTTCACGTGTCGAGCCATAAATCATGTAGATAACACCTATTTTCCTATTTCGGCAAGAGTTGACACGGTTGTTGCTTCTTGACTTCGTAACCGAAAATTACTCAGCTAGACCACTTTGAAAAATACCGAGAAATCCCTCCAAAGCGGTCACAATTTGCCCTCCTTTAGGTGTCGAAAAAGCTAACAAGCTTTCAGCTTCAGGGGCGAACCTTTTTATCAGGGGCTACGCCCCTAGACCCCTCTGGGGACTCCTCTCCCAAACTCCTGTTATATGCTCGCGCTCGCCATCCAGTACCATTAGCTAAATTCCTGTATCCGCCCCTGCTAGTTGGCTTCGTAGGCAACACGTGCGCAGGTTTCGCGAAACTGGAACTGAAAAGTATTCAAAAAAGCAAAAGTTTCCGCTGTCGCTGACAGACCCGCGCGACACAGTGCCTGGCGTCCACCGTGCTGCACACATGTCGACTGTCAGTGTGATAAACTGGTGACCGATGCCGGTCACCAGTTTACCACATTGACCGTCCACCTAAGTTGACACCACCTGAGACGATCAGCCGTTCCATAAATATGGTTAATGCCCACCAAAATTTAAATGGTTCACGTGACCAAATCACGCTCCTTTCATGGATGGTTAGCCGTCCATGAGCTAGCACTTGCTACCGTCAACCTATCTACCAAACTTGAAGTCTCTGTCTCCACTTACTACAAAGACATGAAAGGCGATATAAAATGTCGAAAATGGGCTGGTGCGGGTAGTTAAGCCACTTAAGGTCACCGGAAATAGCGCCATTCGATAGAGCACATACGACTTCCTATTAGCGTTCCATAGTAACTATTACCTATCTTGCACGGTTTTTGAGATATAGCGAAATATTGGTCGAAAACCTTCGATTTTAACTTATACCACCTCTATTTGTTGCCCTCTTTGGGGGTGACCCCGTTGGAATTTCGCCGATATTTTTGGCACCAGAAAACTAGAGACCTTGGGCTATCGGGCGTGGCCAGGTCACGTAAACCATTTACATTTTGATGGTCACCAACCATATCTCCGGAACGACTGAAGCTGGAGCGGTCAAATTTTGCTACGACATTATCACGTCCCAGCATACTGATGACAAAGCACCTTTAAAAGGGTCTTGGTCAGGGTCATGTGACCCACTTTAAATTTTTATGCCCCCAATGATATCTCTGGAACGGCTGAAGCCAGGATTGTCAAATTGTGCATGGAAGTAGACTGTATCAGATCCTAGCTTACGGTGACAAACCACCCCTAAAAGGGGCGTGGTCAGAGTCACGTGACCCGTTTTTTTTTAAATTTTGCCCCAATCATATCTTTGTTATTGATGAAGCTAGGCACTTCTAATTTTTTGTGCTGATAGATGCAGAGGAGTACGAGTGCATGCGTAATATATTACTTCCAATCCCCAAAAGGATGTGTTCAGAGTCACGTGACCTCTTTAAATTTTGGGAAATAAGTGATAATATCTCGGAAACGGTGGAGGATAGAAAAATAGTTGCAATAGAAGACTAATAAGAAATCGTATGTAGCCTATTGAATGGCACCATTGCCAATGTCCTTGAATGACCTTGAAGGTTACTTTTGCTGTTTGAAACCTTTATAACTCTTATAGCTCGTAAAACGTGGCACGAATTTACTAAAATAGCGCGTGGCGCGGTCCCTTTGCGGTAGCTGAGCTTCTTGTGTCCAAACGGAGTCCATGGATTGTTGTGGAGTCGTTGCGGACCTGAGTTCGCGATCGCACGAGTCCGCAGACCACACACGAGAGGAGCCGAGAAAGGGGTGTGTACGTGGTGATGGCAGCGGATTGACAACGGGGCGGGTCCACACTTGATCTGATAATCGCCTGTGCCTCTTTGCTAATTGGAATCCAGTAACGGTTTTTATTGCGAATGAACACCGTTCGCTGGGAAATGTACAGGCCTACATGCCCGCAAATGATTTGATCAGCTGAAAAATTAGGTTGGTTGGTCGGTTGATTAGGGTTTAACGGCGCTTTCAACACAATAACTTGGACGATAAGTGATCAATAACATTTTTTAAAGAACTGACATATTATAATCGCGTTGGATAATGGTCTAATAGTCTGTGGGCTTCAGAAACAGTGTTTTCCTGGATGAGTGACTGTGAAACCGAAGAAACTGGAGAGACAAATCAAGCGGCACGTGACAACACTTGCGATGGTCGACGAAAAACCCAGAAAAATTGGCTAAGTTCAGAGTTTCGGACGAGGTTGCAGACGGAAGCATCCTTATTTCTGGAGGTACCTGAATTCCCTTACTACACAATGTGAGACAATCCGAGGGTAGCCTGTGGCGAACGTCAGAGCTCTGGATACGTTCATCTGTTTCGATACAGTACCGGAGTGTGACATGCACACGGCTGGACCGACATCGGGCAGTAGCATATACTGCGCTAGTTTAGCATCGCTCGGTAAAAACAAGGTGTCGCCCTAACGGGACGTAACCGTACTGGCCCGCCGTGCAGTGTCGGCCGCCCGATCGCCCATGCGCCCGGCTGCCGGCCGGCCCGCCCGCCGGCAGCGTTGCAGACGACAGACGTCAGACGTCGGCGTACAAAACAATACTGGCCCATTAGGCGGGCCAGTAATGAACAAGTACGGTGCCCGAGTAGGTGGACTGTGAAAACAGAAGAGAACGCTGTGTATATGGCGTGCGTGTGAGTGACAATGCTGTGTGACGGTCGATGTATACAGATGGGTGTGATAACGACCTGTCGACTGGACGAAGGTACCGTGTTCGGACCGGTTCCACCCACAATGACCCTCGCCGACCCAATTGTGCTGATCGGTCACCGGACCAGCGACCTGCTGCTCGATATTCACACCGTCAAGGTACGTTCCACTCGCGGCGCGCACGCATGCCTTCATTACCGACCGCGTTAGCCGGGAAGGTTAAATCAATCGGCAGCGTCCGTCTGTCCGTCTGTCCGTCTGTTTGTTTCCAATCTGTCTTATGAACCGACTGACCTTTTAACTTGAGTTGCATTGCTGAGGGTTGTAATGTCTTCGAAGAAGTGGTGTGAAAAACTGCAGATGGATGGGCTGTAGATGAAATACAGGCCTATTAAGTCACCTGTCTCAAAATATTTGGCCATTAACTCATTGACATTATGTTAATTGTATACTATTAATTAGTATTTATTACTGATTATTATTAATTGTTATTAACTAACTCTTTGCATTAATTTAGCATGGAATCAGTTAACTGATTATTATTTCTATTGCTGCTGCTGCTGCTACTACTGGCCCTACTACTACTACTGATAATAATTATTTTCATCATCACTTACATGCATGTGTTAGTGTTATCGTGGGATATTTTGGGGGTAAAATTCATATCTTACAGATTTCTTTTATATTTTCAATCTCGCAACGTCCCCTAATTTTTTTAATCGTAAATGGATTCCTGCTCTGTTCGTATGTTAGTTCTAGAGGATTTATTCGACTAAAATTTAATTATTAACACAAATATCACCTAAGTATTTTACAATTTCCACCCTCTTTCTCGTCACAAGTTCTCAGCGTAGTAGGCCTACACAGTGATCCGAGGCTGTCTACAGGTGATCCGGATGTGAAGATTCCAAATTAAAAATTGCAACAGCGGGTGAATTGGACGAAACAAGAGATTAAGGAGTTACTTTATAGTAATTCTGGGCGAATTAATTAGTGGATTAGCGGTGTTCCGGCGCTGGTTCGTTAGCTTTGTTGACTAGGCGTCGGCGGAGTCTTTGTTCGGTCTGATCCCATCGTCTATCCGTACGTAGTATTCGTCATCGTCCAGCCCTGCTCACGACGTGTCCGCCATCGTCGTTATTACCTCACCGTCTCTATATTCGGCGACGTCATGGTCGCTTGAACGTGACGCCTCCTGTAACGTTCTGGTAACTGTAATTTTGAAGTCGGGCGGTGTTGTCAGAGTGGGGAGAGCAATGAAAGAAAATGAAAATGAAATCTAGTACCTCTGATTCATTGACACATAAATGATTGCGGCGCTTTATAAATGTTTTCCTTACTTATTTGCTTACTTAAATGCAACAAACAGAGTTGCACGTCGCCAGCGAATCAGCGATACAAAGACACGATGTACCCAATCGCTAATGCGAAAATGGAAAGGCTGGGAGTCGAACAGACAGTCTTTGGATTGTAGTCAGATGCCCTAACCATCCTCACCATCATCATCAACACCATCACGACGTCACCTGACGGACACCTGCAGTGATTGGTCTGCAGCTGAAACCGAACTGGATCACGGGATTAAACGCGAATTGTATATTACTGTGATGAACTGCAAGAAAGTAAAATTTACTAGGTAAAACAAATACATGTTTTCCGTATCAGACTGATTCTATGACGATGTAAAGCTTCAAAGCACGTCATTTTGTGTTAATGTTACTGTAGCAAAACTACAGCAAGGCCTGTAATATTTTTATGACTGTTCGACTGCTGACAGTAAGTTTGCAAGGACACACTCTGTCGCCGAATTTCCTTACAGTATCAAAGTCACTAGCCTTAATATAAATGAATCATGCCCCGCCGTTGACGTCCTTTCTTTCCCACCAGCACTAGTTCGTTTCACTCCACCGATAAAGCGCCGATACCATTCTGTCGTACTTGCTTTTGCGGTCGTCAATTCGTCAGATCGCTGGACGTGTTGACACGCGTCTAACAAAGGCGACATCAGCGACCGACCAGCTGGCCATTGGTCCGGCCCGGAGATGTCCGGCCCGGCCCGGCCCGGCCCGTGGACTAGCTCGTCTTACACCTTCCAGGCGGCACTGGACGCTCCCTGCTCGGCAAAGACATCTGTCTCAACACGGCTTTGTGACGTCCGCCTGGTCCCACGGAGATGCACGGAATCAAGACATTTCCGACGCTGAGTAGGCGACATGGAGCGATAGCCGTACTTTGACCAGTCTATTTTGTTCAGAGCTTGAACTATTGTGCATCAGGGCAAGGAAATTTAAATATTTTGCATCAGTTACAATCAGATCGCCGATCTGGCGCAAGCAGTAAGCTTTTCTTAAACCGACCAATTCAGTTTTATTTAAATAACGTGACAAATGATCACCAGTTAACTTCCCACAGTACGACATCATGCCCTACAACATGAAGATCCTATCGTGAACATAGATTACTGTGACGTCACTTCACTCTTATCTATACGACGACAACGACGTTAAAAACCGCGCATCTCTAATCCGCGGTTGCTGTCGTTCCGCGCATAATGGCCAGCAGTTGACGATGAAGGCGACTCTAATTCGGTCGACGATCGCTCAGTCACGAGTATTAAATAGAGTTTTGTGACCAGCTGGTGATCGAGTCGCCGGAACAATGCTACGATGAACGTGCGATTAGACGACCGTTGTTGTCATCGAGTTAATTTGAGAGACCAACTTTCACGCCGCAATCGAACAATTGAGCTGAACGACTTTTAATAATAATAATAACAATAATACTAATCTAACTAACGTCGTCTAACGCGCGTAGTTCGAGGGAACAGTTTCGAAGGAATCTCGAACCGTGCATGTCTCAAACATGTGCGCTGTTTTATTATAACGTCACTGAGTGTTATAGAAACTCGTATACTTCTTCTGAAGACTGTCTCACGGTTTTGTTATTCTTGGCGCCCGCTCTGGCTTTAGCGAAAGCTGGAGACCATTGCAATAAACGCCATTGTTATTTTTAATTTTTACCAGAGCATTTTCTCCGGCATATGTCAACTGACATTTCTCAAAACATTTCCACATAATGTGGCCTTAGCCTCAAAGGAAGCCATGCTGTGCCGATTTCTTTAACGCAGTGTATACAGTACGGGCAACCCATGCTCATTCTTCCTGGTTGAGATCGCAAGCCACTTTGAGCGGAGGTACATCATTAAGCACGGAACTGTCGAGTGGGACGTAACAACTGAAGTCAGCCATTCACTAGGAATGGGATAGAGGTCAGGCTGACCGTGTTACTGCGTTACCACGCCCATAAACGCTGAACATTGACTTTTTACCTTGACCTATGACCTTGACGTTCAATCCCAGGCGACCTATGGTCATGACCCACACACACACACAAAACTCATTTTTAAAGATCATTCGGCTCAGTCGTAATGCTATAGTTTAATTTGTTTTGCTTGTGCTTTATTTATTGTATGCTACCGTTTTTTCAGTGAAAAAATATTATCAAAAGATAGAGTGGAGACAAACGGACGGACGGACGGACGGACGGACGGACGGACGCTTTAGCGGTTAACGCGGTGAGTAATAATGTCTATGGTGTCGGCGTGTGACAGCTCGACGTGCTGGCGTTCTCGGCCGGCGCTCGGCTGGCCGAGTGGGTGCCGTACGTCCAGGCGGCGCGCGACGCAGACGAACAGAACATGGAAGCACTTGTCGACGACGGTCAGCTGTACTTCCGGGTGACGAGGACAGTCGCTGCCAACACAGAGCTGCTCATCTGGTACAGCGACAAGCTGGCGGCACGCATCGGTCTACCCGAACTGCGCGACGACGCTTACGTCGCAGGTAAACACGGCCGTCCTACCAGCAGTAACGGTGAAGGTACGCGGAGTGGGGAGGGGGGAGGGGGGTGCG
>Ga0209780_1004290_pt1 | contig 10932 bp, 9 predicted proteins | sample WorMetexBAHAMAS2_FD_187384 | JGI IMG/M metagenome (GOLD analysis project Ga0209780, IMG submission 187384) | Marine gutless worms symbiont microbial communities from Max Planck institute for Marine Microbiology, Germany - Inanidrilus exumae... | ecosystem: Host-associated > Annelida > Digestive...
TGTATGAAATATGTGAAACGTAGTTTATTACGTTGTGTTATATAGATACGGACATTGAGGTGTCAGACACCTGCGTTTGTTAATGCTCGTTGAGTTGAGTTGAGTATGTCAAATAAAAAGAGACTTAACTTGACGCATGAAGTTTTCTAATTGTGTGAAGTATTGTGTATATGCATAAATATGTTATATTGATCTGCTGTAACGATTATAGGCACTTGTTTGCTCGTGTTATTAAAAATAACAGGTGGAAGTCGGTTGATCTCTGTTCTATCAAAGAGGCTGTGCGGACTTTTGGGCGAGCTTAGTTGTATTTTCTGTGAAGATTCACGGAAAATAAGTTACACTATTCGCTATTTTCTGTGAATCTTCACAGTAATTGCGACACACTAGTCCATGAGCTATCAATAGAGTTTGCTGCACCCATGGGCGGGGTACGCGACGGCGAAAAATGTACGCATATTACACCATGTCATGCTATTCAACGCCCGCAAGACACATCAAAGGAGCATACACTCGGTGGGGAGTGGTTCAACACCGCTCCGGTTTGGGTCCTGATCTTGCTCTTGTAATCTTAGCCTTGGTCTTGGTGGTGTGGTGTGTTGTTACAGTCCTGTAAAGTTGCGTACCTGCTCATGGTGATCAACACGGCTGTCAATGCTGCTAATCCTACGCCGGCGTGTCCACCCCTTACCCCGGCCATCACGCAACTCCTGATTATGTCACTCACTAACTGCTCTGCTCACGTGCAGCACGGCCATGTTGTATAATTGAGTCTGGGTTATCTAATATATACTTTTTAACTGCTCTGCTCACGTGCAGCACGGTCTTTATGGTAATTGGAGCTCGAAACAACACCTGCAGTGTACAAAGTTACATTGCCGCCGTCGGCAGCTCCTTCGATGTGGCTTGCAGGTGTTGATGGCATTGCCGGCGTTGATGGTGTTATATAGCATGACCGTATTACACCTGTAATTCACAGTCCACCATGGCTTACCATGGGGTGTCTTCCCGTTTTGCTGAATCCGATATCGCTATATCCCGTTTTGCTTGAATGCCCCGTCGCCAAATGCCATGTAAGCTTTTCCTTCCATCATTATCCCTGCGAAAGCGAGGGAATATGTTTTTACTGGCATTGGTTTGTGTGTCTGTCTGTGTCTGTGACCACGATAACTAAAAAAATTGTGGACGGTTTGTACCAAATTTTATGGTAAGGTTCCTAGCGGAAGGGAAGACCAAGTTCGTGTTTTGTTACATTCGGTAGAGGGATGTGGAAGTAACGGTTAAAAAACTCCGTAAACCTGCGATTGTTTACATGTTAGGCATCACAAGCATAGTGATGACTAATTGTACCCACAATTGGCGAATGAGATGTACCTAAATGCCGAAATGGCCCAACTGATTCTATCCTGTGTAACCATTGTGGCAGTGACATGCCAGTTGGTACTTGGTACCCATTTGCTTTTTGCAGGTGAAGATGGAAGTGCTGCAGTTGCTCCCATTCGAAACCAGTTTACATCTTGGAAAGTGCATTTCAAGCAGATGTTTATATGCTTCTTCCAGTGTATTTGTCCACTGGCCACTGGGTAGTTTAAGCATTCTAAGTGGGGCAGTGTTGGCTTTATCAAGGAGCTTATACACCCTTGATATTTCCGAGATGCCTTCTGTTTTAGCACAGAAGTTTTGCCAGGATTCACGCTTGTTTCGGCATAATTTTTTCTTGAGAGCTGTCCTGGCAGCATGGTGTGCCAGTCAGTCTTGTTCATGTTTAGACTTGTACACTTTATGAAACGCTTTATTAGCTGCCTTTCCTATGATTGTCGTTTGCCCAAATAGTTTTGTCCAGCGACTGTAAGAGTGCAGGCAATCCATGCAGCTGTGCAGCCAATCAGTGAGTACAGGCAATGTTGAGCAGGCTCAGTGTGTTGCTGCTAATAAACCAATATTCACAGCTGACAGCCAAAGGACCGATATAATGATGTACATGTGGGAGACGCGCCACTCATGCCGTCGAAAAATCGAATCAAATCGGAGATTTTTTCCAAAAGATCTATCAAAATCAATCATTCATTAAATAACTAGAATCATTACAGCACTAAATGTATGTATATAGTATTTGGTTCTTAGATCAGTTGTAACATAAAGCATATCATTTATTGTTATGAGTTGCAGTTCAACGTGCAAGCTAATGCTGATACACCAAGAGCAGGCAATGGGCCAGTGTGTTAATTAAGTTCTAAAAGTATGATTAATTTCCAGAACTTTGGTTTCCCTGAAGCAATAAGTAAATTAAATATTTTGACAATGTTTATATTTGTGTTGTTCAAGATTGTGATCTGGCATGGCAAACCAGAACAAGCAGCTTCTTCATGATGCCGATCGAGTACTGATCCGGCCTAGTACTTGTTCTACATTTGTTGTGAAAAAAAGTTCAGTTGGTCATGTACCACACGAACCAAGTAAAGGTGCTGTTGGTCATGATGTATGCCATTCAGCTGTGCCTTTCAGTGCATCCACAGCAGCACATGGTGGTCTCAGAATTGCTGCCAAATCAAAAGAAAGGAAGCAGAAACCTGTGTCATCAAGAAGTGGTGAGCTGGGTGACATTTCTCCAGCTGTACCGTACGATGCCTCACAGTCTTCATTGTTTACTCAAGGACACGTTTCTGTTGCTGCTGCCGACAATGGATGTCATGTTATTAAATCTGCTATGGCGGAATGTATAACCAATGATGCTCATCCTTTTTATACAGAACCTGCACAAATGTCAAAGTCTTTTCATATGGGAGACTTGTCAACAACGGCCTCACTAAGTGACGTAGTAGAAGATGACTCTGCAACTGGACTGTTTCACAGAACATTATTGAATGAGGAAAATACTTTAAACACATCATCCACTTCTGGAAATGTTGAAATCCTTGAAACTGAAGTGATGAGTTTGCGGGAACAGCTGGTCATTCAGTCGAAGGTGAACCTTTGATAGTTGTTATCGATGCTTCTGACAGTTTGCAATCCGATGACTGGTTAATCACTCTGGTAATGAAACATAGAAAGTTTTTTGTGGTAAGATCAACATCTGTTTAAATTATTACCAGCAACCTTAACATTATATACCACTTGCAGGAGACCAAAGTCTTGGGTATGAGATTAATTAGAACTGGTAGAATTTGGCTTCATGCTGCACAGGTTGATTGATTGAAGTACTGAAGTGAGTTGTGGTGTGGGGATTTTGTATGCACCTGACGTATGCTAGTCATATTTTACTGCAGAGTGGTGTGAGTTATATACTGTTTATGTTCTGTATCTCTAACTGGATTTCACTAGTTTGATTATTGTAAATTATTATTAGTGAACGTGAACTCATGTTCACGTTTGCTATATGCTATCGCCAGTCCGTCTCGTCTGTCTGTGTGTCTCTGTAATGTTCGTGCAACCTACTCAGCCGGTTCAAAATTTTCCGCAATTTTTTTGGTACCTTGGCCATCTGTTGACATCCACGGATCGTCCCAGGGGAACCCTCCGTTGGGGGGTTTAAATGCAAGAGGTGTAGCCAAATATAGCAATTTTTGACATTTGGAATGCTGTATTTCCGAAACGGTGCAAGATAGGAGGTAAGTTGGTATTAGTCACTAATAGGAAGTCTTCGTTTGATACCAAAATCGGTGGCCTTGAATGACCTTGAACGGCTAAATGGCCCATATTTTCCGTTATTTTATTGAACTCGGCAGTGATTGAAGAGAAACGTAAACAGTCTGCGACAGAAATGTAGCCCAAAGCATCTAGCTTTTAGCGATATATCACTTATGATGACACGATACACATGATATTGACAGTTTAGAATCATAGAAGTGTCACTCAAATTTCCATCTGTATTTTATTACTTACTGGTGTTTTTGGGTCTTGGCGTTCGCCAGGCAGCGATGCTGTCGTAATTATGTTACCGATTTCTTTACATGAATTCTTAATTGTGCATGTAATTTTGCGCGATTTAGTACTTTTATAATTGTGAGTAACTAGATCAACATTAGTCTCAAAATGAACTACAACAAGAATCAACAATTTGGACGATTGGAACTATAATAAGCGTATATCAACAGCTTTAAACCAATGTGCAGATGGCCGTGTAACGTAAGACGCGGCCGCATGTTTTAGTAGCATACCGCAAGGATCTCGGGTTCGAATCCCACAGGAGCCGCTGAATTTTTACTTTACGTTTTTTATTTTTAATAATTTACATTAAGCGTATAAACATAAACAAAATAACACAAACTGTCACCTGTCGAGTACACTGGTGGGAAACGCTCTCTTCGAGGTTATGGTGTATTGTGTCTCCATACACTGCAACCGTCAGTCCTGTCTGGTCTTACAGCTGAATATAGCTGCTGGTTGCTGAAGTTGATCTGATATGTCGAGTCGACTACTCCAATAAATACTTGTTGTAGCCTAGACGATAACAGAATTTGCCTTCTCCACTGTGCGCTCAGCCTATCGAATGTATAGTGTGGTCTATCGGTCTGTCAGTCGGTCTGTCACCTAGTGAGCCCTGCAAAAACGGATGAAGCGATTGAGATGCCGTTTGCGTAGACGACTCTGGTGGGCCCAAGGAAACAGCTGTTGCATATAGCAACACTTGATGTGCAGTACTTGCCTAACATTTAATTTGCTAAACGAAGTAGGTTATCTTTTTTGGTATTTTGAATTACTTGTGCGATATCATCATAAAAAGGTTAACGTTCGCTGTCTCGTCTCCTGATGAGCGCTTGTGTGTAGTACTGGTGTGAAACTGCATACTGTGATTCACTGGACAGGAACTGTAGATGGTGCAAATAAAGAAGCAGTTTTCTATGGTCTGGTTTGCAGACTGAATGCATAACAAAATGGCAAATATATTGTTAAACATCGGTTATATTGTTAATTGCCACATTCAATCACACCGTGTTACATTTAGCAAATGTAGTTGGTTGTTCCTATTTACAGGTAAATGCCGACTTGAAGAAATTGCTTGTTGCATCAATTGGTGATGATCTTCAACACAAAGTGGATGCACTTGTCAGGTCTTCAGAAAGCAACTTTTAATCTGTGTTATTACTGAATATCATACAACTGTTGATGGCAGTTTTCTTCCTCTTTTATCTCTGACTCTGCAGGCTCTTCTGACAAAAAACTAGGAAAATTATGATACTCTGAATATTTGAAATTGAGGCAGCTGACTTATTTGCACCGAAATTAATTATGATGATAGATCAAACGGAATTCCGAATTGTATTTGCTTTGCGCTTTTGTGGACATTCAGAGAAATTTGCAAGAACTCCAAGAAGCTCATTCGTTTGACAGAGACCATGTGACACCTCATGCCAATTGCAAATTCATCTACACTGTAAGTCAAAAAACACGACTTTCAATCATAAATTCGGTAACTGATTATCAACGTTCTTCCACGTAGTCAAGGTCATGTGACCCATTTTTAAAATTTTGCCTAATTATATCTTTGGAATTGCTGAATCTAGGCACTTCAAATATCGTGTGCTGATTGATACAGGGGAGTGCTAGTGCACGCATGATATATTACCTCCAAAAGTGATGTGTCACGTGACCTCTTTTAATTTTAAGAAATAACTGATGATATCTTGGAAACGGGGCAAGATAGAGACACAGTTACAATAGAACGCAATTTTGCGCGATTAAAGCACGATGTTTTGTTCTGTGTGTACAAGGTGAATTTAGTGCTTGAAAAACACTGGTAAGATTCGACATACATCTATTGCTTCAGCAAAAATGTGGCAGAATGCCAAAAATTGTGGAAACTTACAAAAATTTGCAGCAGTTTGCTGGGCACAGCCAAAATTGCGAACTTGCGACAAAATGTGAAAATTGCGGGAAAATGCGACCCGTAAGATCGCGATTTTCTGCAAGGACTGTCTAGTCAGTTATGGTCTCATATTTTTGTACCGTGTCCTAGAAGCTACGTTACCTAGCTTATGCCACGTTAATCAGTACGTTCTACTACTACTACTACTACTACTACTACTACTACTACTACTACTACTACTACTACTACTATAGTGGTAGTCAGTTCTTAGTGATTTTTTACTGATTTGTGTAGCAGATTTGCGACTATCAAAGCATCTGATTTAGGCATGCAAATTTAATGGTTGTAAAGAGAATTACAACAATATGAACATAGTTTATTGGAAACATCTATGCTGATGTTTTGCATCTGTTGTAGGACCAAGATTCAACTTGCAAATGAAATTGATGACTATACTAAGAAGTTACTTGAAGACTATGAAGACCTTGATAAGTTGACAATACAGGCAGACATATGGCATTCCAAGTACAAGGCAAGCAGGTCCGTAAGCATGTATGATAATTAAGTAATAACTTTAAAACACTGTGCAAGCATTTGGTATTGCCACCTAGTGAATGCCAGTAAAGTGTGGTAGTGTGTGTCCCACCAACGAGTATCTGTGAAAAAAATTGCTGTATCCAGAATCTGGATCACAGCCAAAATGTAATTAACTGTTCTTTGTATGATGCCAACCTGCTACCAAAATTTCATGAAAATAAATCTACAACTTTGAATAATACTATTGACAGACAGAATGGCACCAGCAGTTATGTTACGATACTTCTTTTTGCTGTATTTATAATCACATTTGTCATGTGCCGTACATGAAAGTGTGTTGATACTGTTATTGGACAAATGTTTGTAAATTTTTCTTGTGCACTGGTGTTGGATAGCAATATAAAGGAGTTTGTCATGATGACATCTGCTATCCGCAGTAGCTAGTGGATCAAGAAAGGATGGGACCAGTGATTTACCCATGTTGTGGTCAGTGCTGTGAATTCCCTTCAGTGCTTTTGCACTGTCTTTTTTCTCCATTCTTATCTGAGCAGTTGATTTTCTGGAAAAGCATGTGTCCAATATGACTACTGACAATTGTTATACCCGTCGTATCTATATTTTAAAACCTGATTGTCAGAGGTCGTTTGTTTGGTCAGGGGCGTGGCTTAGGGCAGAAGGACGGGCGGGCGGTCATGTGGTGCTCAACAGCGGCACGGCAACATAACGATGGAGTGATGGGACGAGAAGGAGAAGATGTTCACCACTCTGTACATCTCTCTTTCACCCCCGGCTTAAAACCTACTTCTTTCACAAATCCTATCCCATAGTTTCACTTCTTCCTCACGGACTGCCTCCACAGATCTTTGGCTGTACCGTTTCTTCTGAGCTCTGTTTTTGATTTTATTTTTTCCTATTCTTTGTTTCTGGGCCGTGCGCTAGATTAAGCTGGCCATCCCGTCAGCTTTTGAGCACACGTTAATCTATCGTATCGTATCGTCATGCCGTGGGTTACGCTCATGTCACTCTTTATCGTTAATCCCTGCTTCCCCCATTATGTCCGCATACAGCGCACAACCCTTACACCTGAGGCCCAAAGTCGGACGATTTGGATGCCGTCATCGGCAACGTCTGCCAAGTGATGTTAGTGTGACGACAGCTATTATTTTAGTGCAGTTGGCGCAGGATGCCGAAATTTTGATGCTAGACATGTGCCAAGTTTCGGACTGACGCCACTGTTTGTCTCTACGCAGTTGTGATGACTAGGCTTAGACTATAGGCCTAAATGCTGTTAACCTAATGCAGTGCGTATGGTGTTATGTCATGCGACATTTGGTTTCTGATCAGCAGTCAAGTCTATCGCCAGCAGGTCTGCTCCTTACTAAGCATACTTCCCACACACACATCACACGCTCCGCGCTGGCCACGGTACGCTGGATGGACATACCCTGAGCATACATCGCCGTTCACATGGACCACCAAGGGCGACGTCATCGCTGATTATTGTTAAAATTGGCGCCGATCTACAAAACAGACCAGCACTCATACTATCCAGAGTGGACCAGTAATGGTTCAGTATCAATACCAAGATCGGTTCAAACTCTATGTTTTAAACAAGTTTTTTTAGTGATTTTTGTTTTTGGTGTTTTCTGAATACATTGAGCTTGTCACCCATCAGCTTTTGGTGTGTTTTGTGCACTTCTGTATCTATCATTTGTTTAAATTATGCGTATTGCTTAGAGCTGGCATATCTAGCTTCATTACTGCCATGTGTGTACAGACTGCTTGAAGACCAGTTGAGGATGGAGCTGCGGCAGCTGAGTGCTGCGTACAGTGAAGCAGTTGCAGCTGTGAGGCAGATGCTTGCTGACAGCCACGAGATGCACACTCTGCTCATGCACACGCACACGTATGTTGTCTGTCTACTGATGCTGCTGCTTCCTCTTTGCATATTTTTGTACCAAATCATAGTCCGTTTGCTGTGTGGACTACTGCTACTACTGTTATTGTAACTGAGTTAAGGTTTTACCGTTTTACGTCTCACTTGACACAAAATAGGTCATTTTTCGGAGACGATCTTCCCAGCCAGTTTCTTGGCGTAATACTGAAACTATTACTATTACTATTACTACCATTACTGCTACACTGTTCCCCCCAAAACGACACAGCTTTGGCTTGCTGTGACTTCGACAAACATTGTACTTTATTTTCTCACCTCACGTAACTAATGCTTCTGTGCTAACTGTGGAAACAGAAAGCGGAAAATTGCGTCTTTTCACTTAAATACTGAATGTTGTTTTGCCAACAGACACACAAAACACATTCATATTATTACTTGATCACAGCTGAACTACCCTTCATTTGCACAAGAATTAACCATGTGCACCAAACAAAACCCAGAAAGTATGGCATGCTAATGTTTGTTACCACGCAGATACTCATCATTTACCAAATCTGTCATGATGTTGTTTGCTGTGTCAAAAGTGGGAATTGTTCTGTTTTTGAGCCTGAAGTGAAAAGTCAGTGGACAATATTGGTGGGGTATCTTACTATCTCAACTCGGCTCATGCACGCGCACACACACGCGCGTTCTCTATCTACTGACATTGCTGATGCTGCTGCTTCCTCTTTGCATTTTTTCTACCAAGTCATAGTCCGTTTGCTGTGTGAATTTTTACATCTACTACTGTTATTGTATTGTAATTGAGTTAAGGTTTTATGTCTCACTCGACACAAAATAGTTCATTTTTTGGAGATGTTCTTCCCAGCCAGTCTCTTGGCTTAGTACTGAAACTATTATTACTGCTACTACACCCCCCCCCCTCCAACAGACAACGTCTGAGGTATGGTGGTTGTCTGGAGGGTAAGAGGGGAGATTATTTGACCAGCTCTGTGCTGTTGTGCATCATAATTGTGCACATCATATGCACACCTACTGTATATAATGAGCGTTCGTACACGGTCGACTGGATCAGGCTTTGATCTTGCTTGGCTTATGTCTTCCGAGCGCCTCTGTGTCTTCGGTGTACTTAGTGCTATATGTAGAAAACGTTTTTAATTACATCCTTTTCTTTACCTTTTTGTGTGCTGAGCTTGTGGGATTGGCCCTTGACTATCATCCTTCAGTGCTATTACACTGTTGGTTGGGTCATCTGACCTGTAAAATCGTCTCCGAAATGACCTATAAATAATGTGTCGAGTGGGACATTAAACCCTGCAATACCATACCATATTGCTACTACACTGTCCCCCCAAAAAACGACACAGCTTTGGCTTGCTATAACTTCGACGACAATCAAACGATTTTTTTGTAATTTTTGAGAAACTACTGAAGCCAAATTTTTAAACTGGCTTTTAGTCAGATACCTAACGTCCTAATGTTGATCTGCTTTTTGTTTCAATGCAAATTACTTAACTATTAAGTTCTCACGTCAATCCTGCAAATCCCAAGTCGGCCTTAAAGCTACAAAAAGCATAGCATACGCTTAAGTTTTGACTGGCTTGAATGACATAGGATACAATTCCGAGTCGCAAACACGAGTCCTCATCTGTGGGACTTTCAACGATTAAGGGAAATAGATTTCGATTTGATTTGCTCAAATGAATCAATTTTCGATTAGATTTGATTCAACAGTATTCAGTGCACTGAATGCTTGTACTCTGACATTCACATATTTTGACAATATCAGTCGTGCTGGAAGCAGTATAATAGGTATGGCAACCACAATATACCAATCCAAGATGTGGTATTGCGATGCCATACCAATAAAAATTTTAGTCCATTATCCATTTATCATTTTTGGTTCCATGAACACGAATGACATACAACCTAGCAGTGATGAAAATGCTATTTTTGAGTTTCAGTACAACAGTCACATTCTGACTTTTCTTATAAAAGCAACAACCAAATTACTGTAACCAAATTTCTAACCTGCTTACTTACTTTTAGTTGGCTCCCTAACGTCCTAGCATCAAGCTGCTTTTCGTTTCAACTCCAGTTACTCGTTACTCAAGTATTATGTATCGTAAGTTTTCACGTCAATCCTGCCAAATCCCACATAAGCCTAAAGTTACAAAAAGCATACGCTTAGGTTTGACTGGCTTGAGTGACACAGGATATGATTCTGAGTCACAAACACTACTTCCAACCTTAACAACGTAGCAGAATAAGCCGCCCGGACACCTCAAAATACAGAAAAATTGTTGAGCCCGGACCCACTGTAGATGTTTACAGCACTCCCCAAACACCTTGCTGGTGGGAAGGGGGCTATAGCTGCCACCTCTCCAAGATCATCAGCCCTGATGACACTCTCACGCCAGTCGTGCGGCTCTTTTCTTGGTGACTTTGCCGCTCTCGACATTATTACTGCGATACCAACCCAGTTTTGCTTCCGGCGGTAATCTTTGATATGAGTTACAAGTTATAATTAGCATGACCGTTGACTACTGAGTCATTGTTGTTTGTAAGTATGATAATCATTTGAGTGCAGATTCTATATTACATTGTGCAGGGTGTAGGGTGTAGTGTTGTATATTGTATAAACGTGACACTCTGAACAGAGTAAATACTAAATAGCTGAAATGTGGAGATA
>Ga0209780_1004291_pt1 | contig 10931 bp, 8 predicted proteins | sample WorMetexBAHAMAS2_FD_187384 | JGI IMG/M metagenome (GOLD analysis project Ga0209780, IMG submission 187384) | Marine gutless worms symbiont microbial communities from Max Planck institute for Marine Microbiology, Germany - Inanidrilus exumae... | ecosystem: Host-associated > Annelida > Digestive...
ATATATAGGCGTACCGTACAGCAAATGTCGAAAAAAAATACCGTCGGCCGTATGATGGTCGTATTCGGTATATAGCCTAGACTATTATCATGAAAAGGACACCGCCCGAGCGGGGTCATGCGTCGTCTACACGTGCGTTGCGAAATCTCGTCCAAGTTTCACGTGTGGTCGGCGCGTCCCGTGTGTTTTATTCACAAAATTTCATCGTCGTCGACCGCCGTCGTTCATTCACAAGTACTGCAAGTTGCCGGCGCCGCGGGGTCACGCGGGGTCATCATCAGCTGGATTTGCATGGCGTCCGCCGGTCGACGTTGTCGGCCGATGCCGCTCTTTCATTGTCGGCCTGCATTAAGCCACTTCACAAAGTCCAAGACGTGCGTGAAAGACGCGACCAAAACGGGTTTTATGACCCGTGTCCGATGTCTCACCGCTACGTCATAAACTGATCCATTATGCCGTTGTCGCAGACCTATATTTCTACCATTCACGTAAACGGCGATTAGTCCACTGTTGCTGGCGTCACGTGGGAACGCTTGTGACCTCTGCCACGTGTGTCACGAATCCTGTAATAAGTTACGGCTGTTGCGTCCAATTGTGCTCATTGTTTACAAACGCACGACATAAATCAAGCTGGTCACGTGAGTCATAGTGACCAGAGTGTTGGCGATTAACGTGTCCATTCCCAACCTTATGGTTGCCGGCCTTCTGCAGTTTCCAAGATACAGTCACCAGATACGACGATATTATGAGAAAGGTGAACGTTCGCGGTAGCTTTCTGAATCCAAGTCGCAAATCGGTAACAATCGCACTGGTGTTGTGCAGCATTCACATCAGATGTCTCAGAATACCTCCTCACAACTTTACGGAAGCAACTGTGCAAAACTTTTATTCAGTATATGTAAAAATATATCCGAAATATATGTAAACCTACGATGCCGAGTCGTTCGTTTCTGTAAGGTATATCTTAACTCATATTTATAGGACAAAATGGCTGATCTCGATTGAGTAGGTCTACTTTGTCATTTCCGGTGACTGAAAACTTTCCTCCCTCCCGTGGCAATGATAAAGTAACAACGCGCAGATGATAGCCGATGACCGACAAACATGTCCGTGGATGATTTATTGTTTACTCTGAGATCTTTTCGATACGCTGGTCGTCCTGGTCCGGTTAGACAGTCACTCCGACGGTCCAACAATAGCCGTCTCGATCGCCGGAGCCATCACGATTACTGATAAATATAGTCTTATCTCAGGATCAGACAATGGCGACCCAAACCGGCCCGACCTGACCCGAACTGACCTCTCAAAACGTAGTAACAATGAGCCGCACGACTGAGTCCGGCGTTATTAAAGTCGGCCAATGTATGATCTCTTTGATAAAAGAGCAATAGATTAACGTCGCATGCAGCGTCGATAGTGACGCCGAGAGGGGAAACAGGGATGGCCACTGTGAAGGGGCCCTCGACGGTCGGGCGCCCAGCCACAACTGAGCGTTATTTTTAAGTTCTTGAACCTCATACTTGTGTCTAACAGTAGTTTGAGGACCAAAAACTAGCAACGAGTTGTTGTATTTCACCCGGTGCAAGTGGCGCATGCCCTTTTCCGGAGGGGGGAGTGGGGTGTAACTAAACTAACTGTCATGGGGCCAACGTTAGCTCTCGGCGGCCATGAGCGTCGATTTACATTTAACACAGTTCCAGTAGTATGGAAAAGCAAGCCCAGATGCTAGCACAGATAATTAAAACGTATTTCTTAAACGATATGTAAGCTCATCTGATGACTACGAAAATACATACATACATACATACATAAGAGTTTTTTTGTATAGCGCATATAAATTCAATAGAGTCACTATGCGCATGATATCTGTTTTATGATGCAAGAACTTACTACAATGGATCGAAAGCGGTTTGATCCTGCATTTTTGTCGAATATGTGAACCTTTAGCTGTCTTAACTCATAAACTCGTTACACTATGTTATGTTTTTTATACTTAATTAAGTTTGTTATATTTTCTTTTCATTTTCTTGTTACAAGATTTTCTCCGATGAATAAAGATATTCAATATTCTAACTACTACTGCAACAACTTAAACAAGGCAATCGTAGATATTAGACTTCGTACGCGGTGTGTCATCGTGCCATTAACTCCATGTACGTCCTTAACCTAAGTTCCATTAACGCTCAATTAACTACGCCTTCCGACGTCCATCAATATGTGTTTGTTTCTTCGGCAACGTACACCGTTACCATAATAACAGTGACAACTACGGTGGCCCGTTAGTGCCACCAACTTTTTTCTGATTTGATTTCTGCAGCTTTTTATTTTAAATTAAAAAGCTGCAGAAACCACCGTAGACAACGACGACATGCGTTTCCGTAATTCTTGTTACTAATCGTCGAATTTCTCCGTTCCTATTTTAGTTTACTTTACGACTTGCGAGTAATTTCGAAATAGTTAGTCACAATTATGCCCTTTGATAATAGGAAATTGAATTACGTCCGACTTTACGGTAAAAAGTAAATTTAAGCCAAATCAGACTTTCGTAGCGAAATTCATACCGCTATACGGCCCATACAATGCATTGTCAATGGGGAAGAAAACCACCAAAATTTCCCCTTTCTCTTGGGATTGCGTCACCTCGCCGGAAGATAACCGAGTCATGGCCATAGGCAACATGCACAAAATGGTAAAGATCACGCTTGTAGTTTGGGAGCTATGCTCGCGGACACACACGCAATGTAACAATGGTAACAATGGTGAAAAATATCTGACCAGGCGAACGAACGAACGATTGCCCGGACAGACAGCCCGAAACATAACGTATTTGCTGATACTGTCGGGTGGTAAAGGTAAAAGGTAAAGGTCGGATTCTTCTATAGCGCTACTTACAGTAGCAATGCCGCGATCAGCCGCGCTGTACAATCGTAGGAAGTGGCAGTTGATTGGCAAGAGCTAATGGTGCTGCAGCGCAAATTGCGGCCATCCATTGCACGCATTAACGTACAATTGGACCCGCGGCATGCAGCTAGCAAACACATCAACGCTCCAATCAACCGCACTAGGCCTTCACCCCGTAAGCTTTCACCAGATGCCGCCGCCCGTGCGAGGAAACACACATCCGATTACAGTTTACTACTCAGTTTATCGACCTCGAAAGGATGAAAGGCTGAGTCGACCTGGTCGGCTGGTTACATACCGAAATAAAGTGCCGCCTCTGGGAGTCGAACCCGTACACGTCACCCAACCCAGTACTAACCGGGTTCGACGTAGAGTAACTTCGTTGACACGACCAACGCCGTTACCACTACGCCACGCCGCCAACCGAAGACAGTCATGAAAATGTTACGGTTCTGCAGCACTTGGCTATTGCCATGGAGGCGGAGGTGCCATCTGTTTGCGATAACTACGTTTCTTGTTTTCATAATATAATAATATAAATCTCTTATCGTGCGTCATACGCCGTGGCCATCCGGTGCACGCTCGAGATTGATTTTTTTGCAGGCGAGTAAACAAACGTTATGAGAGGGCCGTTGACTGGGTACGTTAAGAGTTTTAATTGATGCTCGCGGAGCTCCCAGCAAGTAGGGCTGGTGCGAGTACTCGACTACTCGAGTACTCACTAATATCCATTTTCGGTCGTCACTCGTCCATTTATAGTGACGGGTTGCATTTATCAAAAATTCGGGCTTCGTTATTTACGGCGAGCTACTTATTGAGCACATAATTTTCTGTATCTACTCTCGACTTTCTTGCGGTGTTACCTCTTTTAGCTAGGGGCCTGGGAGGACCTGCGCAGTAAATAGAAGCCATGCAACTTGTATTAAAGAACTTTCAGAATTAACGACTACTCGAGTACTTGTTAAGATACTTGGAAAAGTAATAATTCCATAAATACTCGTTAGAGGCAGCCCTACCAACGAGCCTCATTGCGCTGCACGTTTGCGTCACTTTATCGTGCTCAGCAAACTTAAGTAGCGTTCTCACTGACGCGTTCGCACGCGTACGAACGCGGTCGACCGCGTTCAAACGTGTGCGAACGCGTAAATAACGACGCTACTTTAGTCGCAGGCGTGACTTCTAATTACCGGTACTAAGAAAATGCGTGCGTGCAGCGTGAAAACACTTCGCCGTTTAAACTCATTCGCACAGCAGACTGTTTCCCATCCGTCGTGCTGCTTGGTTGGCGATTAAACACGATCGCGTGCTCAGTTTATGTCACTTAGGCCTACTTTATTTATTTACCCGGAATTTGAACGAACGTACAAACGACTGAAAAGAGCAAATGAATAAGTGCTAAGCTGCTACGTAATCTACTCAGTGCCACTTTTATTAAGTTTTACGATTTTGTTAAGTCTTATAATAAAATCAGCTATAGGCCTGACGATTGTCCGCATGATATGTATTTGGAAGTAGCTTATGCAGTTTTTGAGCACAATGGAATCACGTTTGTCGACTGGAAAGTTACTTACTTACTTACTTACTACCTACACTGTGTCTCAGAAAAATATCCGACAATATTTTAGCAGTAACTTGTGCAAGAATTGTCCAATTTTAATACTTTTGGCAGACGTTACTTCGAAGTTGGACAACCAGTGTCCAGTGCTGGCTTATTTTCCCATCTCAGCTAGCCAATGGTCATGTACCACATGGCAAATCGGAAAACACGAAATTCCATCATTTCACACAAATTACGCTTGTAAGACTTAGCGTACAACAACGAACAGCGTCGTATAGTGTGGTGATCTGTGATCGTTCGGGCGGAAAGACGTAACCGTATCGCACCAGCCGTACGGAAGACGGCAACGAGAATGAACTCAAGACATTTTAAAAATTACGACTTGTCAGTCGCGAATGCAAAACCGCTGCATCTACCGGTACGTCAAGGGAGTCACAGTGTTTACAACGCCGTCTTTACACCGTCTTTACACTTTTGGCGGACTTAAACTGTTTTTGCCGCCATTTATTTGTTTCTCAACAAACTAACTCAAAATTGCCGGTAGATTTCTTTTAATTTGGGCAATTTGTTGATTATGAACCAGCAAAGAGTTGATTTAGCCCGTCCGACATGACATCGTATATTCTGCTGTTGTTACTTTCGTCTATCGTCTTCTTAATGGTCCCCTTGGAGACCAATTATGTCAGAAACTTCTGGACCGATCTTCGGCAAATTTTCAGGATATGTACATATATGGGTGGGCATGATCAATCCGACTTTCTTTTCGCGATTTCTCAAGGGACGTTGCTATGGTAACCGATTTTCGGCACTAATCAGCGAAAATTGGCATACCTTACTTTCATTCTGTGCGCTGGCACTCCACAATGGATGGGAAGATCGCAACGCGGATGGGCGCGTTAACACCGCTGATGCACTGCCTACGTCTGGTAAAAATTTGGTGAACCTTGATCCGATAACCCCTGAGTTTTGCAGGCGCGTTTGTGACGGACGGGCTTACATGCACGCTGGGCTTTGCCGCGCATTTCTAGTTAAGTTTCGTAAGTCTGGAGTTAATGCCTGGATTATGACTAGCGCACCTGCTGGTCGCCGGTAACGACACGTGGCGGCGATGTTTACTCCACTGAGTGCCGTCTAGTTAGTCATCAAACAATAGGCGGAAACGAGGAACTGCTGTAGTCACGCAGGGTCTTACTCGGTGCCGAAAAAAGTTCATGAACCAGTGCCGTTGAGTCGAACAATGACCGACAGCGTGAGTCACGCTGTTACGGTCGACTGCATTTTACGTTCGACAGGGAGCGAAACGTTTTTCGTTGGACAAAATTTGTCACTCGTTTAACCGCAAAAACGTTGCTGCAGCAGACGAAAAAAACGCGGTCAACGGCGCCGTCGAATTTATGGATAATTGGAGCATTCATCACGGTTTCGCATTTTATACGCTACTTGTGGAGAAAGAAAAAACACCATGCAGTAAGCTGAAGAAGTCGAAGACGATTGCACCGAACGATGTTCACGTGACAACGACGGAGTCAGTATACCCCTGCCACCAAAGTGTTGGCATTAAGTCCAGCTGGTGTCCACCTGTCTGTCTGTTCCATGCCCTAGCACAAAAACGGTGCGTTTTAGAGCTGTGGTCGCGTGCCGACGGTATTATATTTTACCGCGGTGGTTTTTCTTTGTTTCTTTTGACGTCTAATCTTTGAGGTCACTTAATGGATCTTAACAAAACATGGACACATATTCACTTATGACTGCTATTTAAAAATTTGGTCCGAACTTTCCCGGGCATTTACACCCACGAGCTGGGGTCAAAAACCGCTTTTTGGGACCGACTCTGAACTTAGACCGAACCTATCTTTGCAACGAAACATGATATCAACAATCCGAAAGAAACTTGTCAATGCCCCCGAATTTGGTGAACTGGTCCAACAACGGCTGAGAAAGTTTGACGAGATTTTGCCCACTTCCTAAATTTTCGCATTGGGAGACACTGCCAGACTTACCGCATGGACGTTATATTTTATAACACACAGCAGGCAAACTTTGGCACGTGTTATGTAGCATGAGCTTACAGTCTAGAACAACAGATTAACGGGCGGGCTCACGGCGGGCTTTGCCATGCATCCAGTTAATTCTTTTTAGCGACCGCTTTAGCGGACGTATGATGCAGCCGGCTGTGTGTGTGTGTGTGTGTGTGTGTGTGTGTGTGTGTGTGTGTGTGTGTACTGTTTAACCACGGACATCTAGTAACAGCACTAGATGTCCGTGTGTTTAACGTTAGCCTGTTAAATACCGGTCTTCACAAATCATTCTGTTTTTGCCCGCGCGACGCTGTGCTAGTGCGGTTAATTAGTCTGTCAGTCAGTCCGTCCGTCACAACTCGATGTCCTGTCAAAACGGTTGAACAGATCGATCTGGATTTTGTATTTTTTGGCGATTTTGGCTTATCGGACACATACTAGAATTCGGGTATCTTTAAAAACAAGGATATTTCTCACTGGAACTTTGTTCCAAACTGTGGTCTTATAAAATTTCGCAAGTGCACGTCAATCTTCTAAGTGTTGTCAACTTAAGTAGACGCTCAGTGTGGTAAGCTGGTGACTGTCATCGGTCGCCAGTCTATCACATTAAGTGTCCACCTTTGTGTACAACACGATGGGTGTGAGGCAGCGCGTCGCGCGGGTCTCACTGCGTCCGCTGAGACTTGTTTATCGAGGAAGTACTCGCATAAAATAGCTTGCTAGGTGACTGCCATGGCGGGCGTCTTAGAATATCAATACCAGTGTTGCAGCAATCCTTGTCTCAGGCGATTTAGGTCGCGGGTTCAAATCCCAGCCGGTCCCCTTTCACTTAACATAGGTCAACTCAGCCTTGCATCCCTCTGGGGTCGCGAAATCGAGTACCTGCTTCGGCTGCGGGTTAAGGCGGGATTCATACCTCTACCGGATGGCAGGTAACACTGTGTGATCCCATATGACGGTGAAAGCCAAGTCGATGCTAACTACTATACACTGTTTGCTTTACTTTACTAACACTTACGCGGAACTTTGCCATTTCATATGTCATAATGCCAAAGTACGGTACTTTTGGTTAAATGCTTACTTTTATACAATGAGCGGTAAATGGGGCGTAATTTTCATACAGGCCAATACGAATACGGTTGATATTTTCGTGTATTTTTCGCGATTTCGGTCAAAAAGTTTAGCTGATGGTATGAATAGGCAGCAGTGTATCAATATCGCGGTATTTAGACGGTATGGTGGCATCGTCGCTTATTTGGTGACTCCGCACCTCACTAATTATTACCGTCCGGTGTCGTGAAAGCTCTGCACAAATGCCGGATGTGGCGGTCGGTCGCACCCAATGGACTTCGGTCCCGGCAGCTAATGACCAACATGCAATGACATGTCGCGTTCGTTTTAATACGTCGTAGACGACTGATGAGCTCTCGCCCTGCTGAACCGCGCTCGAAAACATTCAACTAACGCCGTGTAACTATCTTACGTAGTCATCTTAGTTCACATCGAAAGCAGATAATAATTTAAAACAAGCGCCCAAAGTAATTCGGCAAAAAGCCGCATCGCCGACTTGTCACCCCTCGCTGCTGCGAATGAATTCGTCCGATCTTGACTCTCATCTAGTACATGGTTCGTTGGACCAACAAAAGTCAGCATCCCAAACGGCATCTCGATCGGTTGACCCATTTTTGCACAGCTCACCCATGTGCCCAACACACAGACACACAGACTATCTTTCGCAATAGGCCGCATCTATGCTATGCATACGAACCGGCCTAATTAACAGCGAAAAGCAATCTAACTGAAAAAAGAGAAGAATATTCGTTTATTGAATCACTGACAGAACGCAATGACAATGACAATAACACCGCAAGAAGACTGCCACGCAGGACAGCACTATAAGTAGATATATACATCGATTTATATAGCGCCATGTCCTACACACAGGGCGCTCATACATGGATCACACAGTTTTACCTGCAAACTACACCATACCTGCCTTGATTCCCCAGCCGCAGAGCATCACCGCCCTTTGGCTGGTACTCATTTTACCGTCCCGCGGAGGGTAGAAGGCTGAGTCGACCTGGAACTAAATATAACTAAAACACAAAATCATTACCGGTATATTATATAGTTGTACGCAGAAGTTCAGACGATATGGGTACCGTACGCGAGTTTTTGGAGTGAGGGTTTGAAAGTGCACCTTCACTTGTTCGAAACAAATTACATTTATTGGTTTTTGTTTTAGTAATTTTTATTGTTTTTTTTTCTCTCCGCAAGTTTTCTATAACTATAAATAACGTTTCTTCGGAAAATTCTATATCAAAAGGAAAGGAAATAAATTCAAAGCAAATAAGCTGCATGGTTTCAAGCCACAGATGAGGCCATAAAACTTTGTGTAGGGACGATATAAGTTTTCCCTCTTTATTATTGTATTTTGTCTGTATTTTTATTTATTAATCACGTTACCATATTTTCATGGTGAAATAAAGGTTTTCATAACTTTCGATCGAAATGACTTTAGACGGAGATATTTAGCATGGTGGTTCGCGCAGTGCTCCTAATGAAAATCATTACGCGTGGAACAAGGTATCTTCTCAAGAAAACTGGCGTTTGATTGTGGACACGACGACGCCCAAGAAGAGAATGCCACCAAGACGGAGATGTCCATCTTGACTGTATATAGATCTTGTTCGTAGGTAAAAGTCAAGAAATGAGAAAGAAATTTACAGCTATGCAGGCACGCTACCAGGCGATGTTAAAGCAGACCCTAATTTGAAACTGTAAATAAATAAAAAGCAGCATATCTCTGTCGAGTTCTTTGTGCTAAAGCGGTCGGTGCGATCTCGAGTGAGGGCTTTCTAGTTCGTTATGTTTCCATTTGGTCCCGTGCGATCATTTTGTATCGTGTCGCGTCGCACAGTCGATCGGGATAAGACGTAATTAAAACCAAAAAACGCGAGTACAGTGAGATTGTGGGAGAAGAAAGAAACGTGCCACGTCGTTTCCGATGACTACGTCGACGGACGGCTAGTCGATAAGATAATAATACGTATCGCCTTCTCGTCGCGCGCCGCCCGCTGAGCAGCTGATATTGATTCCGGTACAGTGCATTCACGCACTGAGCTGAGTGATGCAGCGACCGACCCACGATGTGCTGGTGGCGGACACTCATGAATCGTCGCAGTTACAAACGTGCCACCACCGGAAGGCGAGAGCACCACGACATGGGGTCCGGACGCGTGCTCCCCAGGAATTTGACACAGATACTTTGAAACGGAAGAAAGAGACGGAAAAAAATTGTACACTTGTTTTACCTTGTCTGCCACGTATTGGAGAAATATAGATTATCAAAGTGATACTCACGTGAGCGGGGAAGCTGGTGAGAGACACAGCCTTTTAAGGATTTTCGAGGGCCTGTAGCACAAGATCTGGGAACGAAAGTCCCCCAACAGGGGTCCAGGGGCGAAGCTCCGGTAGGAAGTCTTGAGAACTTTGTCCCCCAGAAGCTACAATACTTTTCTGCGTCACATATATCACGTGTATGCTAAAATTCATAACCAGAGAAGAGATCGATTCTTGATAGAATTTATTGGTGCTATGTTCGTTTTAGTTCACCGGTAGTTAGCTGACTAGAGAGCGGTTCATGATATCACTGGGGAGGCTACGGCCCCCTGATTAGTGTATTAAAAAGCTACAATTGGGATGCATACCCTTGGTCCGTCCTAAGAATATGCAGTGCGGCAGCAGTGGCGTGGCAATGCTTTGAGGGACCAGGTCGAGCATTTACACACAAAAACACGAAAAAATACACAAACAGTGTGGGACCCTTCACTATCTGTCAGCGGTGTCGACCAACAGACTTATGGGTTAAACCATCCGCACATGTAAAATAGAATAAAACAAATGCTGCAAGAAACATTTATTGCAGCATTTATTTTACATCTGCGGACGGCATTAGAGTTAACGGCTTCAGACGTTACTTTAGACTGATGTCACACCTGCGATTTTATCGCGCAACTTCATCGCGCGACAGTCTCCGCTTGTAACTGTGCATGTTGCAACTGCAACATATCGCGTAAACATTCATGGCCTGCGCAGCATTTTTGCCCCTTTACAACTCTCCTTCACAGACCGAGTGCGCAAATTGTGTAATTGTTCTTACAGTTTTTTGTGTTGTTAGATTGAGCTTATGCTTTGGTATGCAATTCAGTTCAGTTCAGTTTTATTTTAAAACAAACAGACATACCGCTGCAAGTAGAACGATGAATGTTATTAATACAGTGAGATAAAAAAACCAATAATGATATGTACCTACTAGGCTATGCATATTCGTTCGTTCGTTCGTTATTGCGGGCAGGGGTCCAGCCTACTCTGGACCCCAGCGCTGAGACCTTTATGTCGGTCCAATGCGCCAGCCCAGGGAGAGGAGGGGAATTGGTAGGTGTGTGCGGTGT
>Ga0209780_1004292_pt1 | contig 10931 bp, 7 predicted proteins | sample WorMetexBAHAMAS2_FD_187384 | JGI IMG/M metagenome (GOLD analysis project Ga0209780, IMG submission 187384) | Marine gutless worms symbiont microbial communities from Max Planck institute for Marine Microbiology, Germany - Inanidrilus exumae... | ecosystem: Host-associated > Annelida > Digestive...
GCCCTATCATTGCTGCTAATGACTACTAGAAATCAGGTGTGGTCTAATAATGGTGACATTGCCAATGACCTTAAGTGACCCCTAACCGCCCCAAGTACCCATTTTTGTAAAATTTGAGGCTTCTGTCCTTTTTGAAATTTTGGAATCCAAAATAACAGTAACCGCTGAGCGTTTACTTGTACTATCGCAGTTAATCTGTTACTTAAGCAAAACTTTACAGAACTTAAGAACGTTCAAATGATACATTCTACAAAAAATATAGTATAGATTTTTGCACAATGCATGAAGTACAAAATGCAGATAACGCAACAACGTTCAGAATATTGTGTGACGACAAACTCCGTGAAGTTTACGTCGGCGCATCTCTACGGTAATGTTTACATCCCGGTGGGCGTGGCCCGCGCGCTGACAAAAACATTCGATTCGTCCGATTTGGGGCTTTTGGTGAGATTCCCTGCCTTGGATGCCGATGAATCGCCGTGCAAAATTTGACGCCGCTAGCTTTATCCTCGGCGGAGAAATCCGTAACCGTCATGACCTGTCGTATGTAGTATACTGAAAAACGCCAGTACCGATTCAACATTATTTAGCTATTGCAAGCCTTTTAGGGCCATTATCTCGGAAAATATCGTTATAATTAGGGCTGCAATCGAATATTCGAATATTCACTACTGAATAATCAATAATGTACAATTTGTGGGCGACGACAACCATACCAAACTGCCGTAGAAAAGCCTACCGGATATAATCTGAGAAATGCTGACGACAACATTGCTCAAATCGGACACCCATTTCTCAATTTAGGCTTCAGTTAGGCCTAGCGGTAATAACACGGGAAGTTGTTTTATGAATATTCGAATACTTCCGTGACCGAATATTCGAATCCAATTTTTGCCAACGAATCCCAGCCCTAGTTATAATAGCGGCGATGCACTTACCGGCGAATAAAAATCATACGTGAGAAACTGACATGTCATAATCAAACTTCCTATTTCAGTTGCGCGATATGTACAGTGTACACTACTTTAGCGTACATACGCTGTCTATTGGAGGGGAGGGGCGCCATGAACTGGACTTGTAGGGCCTACTGGCGTCTGCAAACGTCTGGTTTGTTGGTTTTGAGCACTTGGCGGAACATGAAGTTGGTGAAAGGTCGCCGCCGCTGTGTGCTTAGTGTCGGTGAAGTGGTTGACGTGTGTGAGAACGTGGCATTCAGAGACGACCATACACGCTAGATCCGGTTTGTTTGTGCGTCTGTCGGTCTCCGGAAGCGATTGCAAACGCAGCGGTCGTTAAGCGGAGACTGAGTGTGAAGACTGCAGGTAGTATTTCACGTCGACTGGTCTACCGCAGTTGCAGCGCGGGAGCGTCAACAGCACGATAGTGTCAACTATAATAAACTCATCTGTTGATAGTTGATACAGAGGAGTCGGAGTAAGTGTCACCCTGTCGCTGCGGTTTGGTGTAACGGTAAAAGCGTTGGGCGCATCAACGACGTTACCCGACGTTGAGCCCGGTTAGTACTGGGATGGGTGACCGTCTTTGGGCGGGACCACCTCGGTATGTAATCAGCCACCCAGGCCAACTCAGCCTGGCCATCTCTCAGTGGGTAGGCGCAATGAGTACTGGCGTCTGGCGATGGTTTCGGCCACCTCTAGTGAAGAAACAGGGAGTTCTGCAACTTCTGCGTAATAGTAGGCCCGGTTATCAGGACTGCTGGCATACAGATCTTAGGTCGTATGCTGGCTTAACTGGGTCTAAATAACTCTCGCTGGCTCAAGTCAAAGCGCCGCAAAAGGGAATGAGCTGCCTCGCAATGGTCGAGCGATAGGCTACGTGAGCGCCGCTGATCGATTCAGCTGACGACATTGCACAGTCTCAACGGCAACGTTATAACAGCTCGTACGTACGCCCTTACTTGTATACTTCGTACCTTCAACCATGACGAAAGCAGTAGGGAGTAAATCGGACGGAAACTAGACGGGTGCGCGACGTCACTCGGTTTACGATCGTCCAGACCGCGATACAGTCATTTAGTTACGACAGCGCAAGCCTGCAGTGCATCATGCTAGTCCTATTATTATCCTGTCACTCGCTATTGCTTCAGCGAGGCTCTTCTGTTGTACTCATTTTTGATTACCGGCATTTCCTGTTTAACATAGCAGATCAAGACTTGCAAACCTTTACCAATACAATTTATGATATATTCTAGTATGAACCAATTGATATCGAACAATAACTGGGAAAGAAATCCGACGCTATAAAAGCAGCTGAGAAAGCTTATGTAATTGGTTGTCGCATGACTCATATTTTATGCAAAAAGTTTTGACTATCCTTAATTATAGCATTAGGCGGCCTAAAAACCAAACGTCAATTGAATTTCTGTGACGATCTGCATGTCGCTAGTTTTAAAAAGTTTCATAAAGAACCGATTGGCGAAAAAATCCAGTGATCTAAGATTTGTCTTATTCAAAGGACAGGCCTCTAGGCTATACAGTAGGATGGGAAGACATTTGGTTTTGATTAACTCCAAAACTACTTCCTCAGACGTGGTTCTCCCGATTTTCCCAAAAATTCCATTTACAGCACGGCAAAATGAACTCTTAGCGTGATCCAGAGAACATCTAAAGATATGAGACTGGACTATAAATAGACCAAGGTATCTCATTTCATCGACCCAAGGAATTAGATGACCTCCCGATGTATATAAATTGTTACAAGGTTTATCGCAACGCGGTCTTACTCTTGGACAACACGATTTCTTCGAATTGATAGCCATGTCAAGATGAGTTAACTCAAATTCACAAGCTGCAAATAACCTGTCTAATAGAGTGACTGTTGGAGCTAGTAGTAAGATATCGTCAGCGTACAATATTAGGCCTACATAAGAACGAGGATAGAATTTGCTACATTTTGACACATCATCAATACAGATTGCAAAAAGCACTGACGACAAGACAGAACCCTACCCTGCCGGACATCATTAATATTATTTTATGCCCTCAGCTCAGGTGTACTGTATAGTTCCCGAGGGCTAAAAACAAAAAGCTATAAACACAATATCAGTGATGGCTTGAGGTCCGGAACGTTATTATTAGCCCGCACGGCATCACGATGCTGAAGGGCTTATTTTTACCGCTGTGGTTTTTTCTTTCCTTTTCTCTACGCCTAATCTATGAGGTGACTGAACGTATCTCAGCCAAACTTGGACACATATTCACTTATGACTGCTATTTGAAAAATTTGGTCCGAACTCCCCGGGCATTTACCCCACGGTCTGGGCAAAACCCGCTTTTTGGGACCGACTTTGAATTTTGACCAAACATATCTCTGCAACGGAACACGATATCAACAATCGGAAAGAAACTTGTCAATCTACAGGGACTCCTCTATACACGCCCCCAAAATTCGGTGAACTTTGGTTCTTTGGTTCAGAAACGGCTGAGAACGGTTGCCGAGTTTTTGCTCCCCCCCCCAAATTTTCGCAATTGGAGACACTGCCAGCCTTGCCGCATGGATGTAAGCAGGCAAACTTTGGCATGTGTTATGTAGTGGCGCGAGCTTGCAGTCTAAAACAACAGAATGCCGGGCGGGCTCACGATGGGCCTGTCCACACATCTACTTATTACCTACTTATCAACGCATCCTTGTAAGCGCTTTCCTGTAATCAGCTCCCTTTTTCTCTTCGTCAACCTCATTCTGGTACAAGTTCCTTTACCCATCACTTCTTCGTCTTCTAATTCACCACGCTGTACATCTATAACTTCCCCTCTCTTTCACTCCCGGCTTAAAACCTACCTCTTTCACAAATCCTACCCTCCCCCCTTCCCCGTAGTTTCACTTCTTCCTCCCGGACTGCCTCCACGGATCTTTGCCTGGATCGTTTCTGCTGAGCTACTCGGTTTTTGATTTTACTTTTTCCTAATTATTTTCGTTTCTGGGCAGTGCGCTAGATTAAGCTGGCCATCCCGTCAGCTTTTGAGCGCACGTTATCTTATACCGTATCGTATCGTATTATTATTATTATTATTATTATTGTTGTTGTTGTTCTTGTTGTTGTTGTTATCTTCTTGTTGTCATAAATCGCTGAATTGATCCCAGCTGGCAGGTGCGTGGAACAAGTGACAGTTGACAGCGCTCGATGTCGTGACGTAACGGTCATCAGATGTCGTTGAACGTGAAACAAGTCATGGATGCCAAAAACACCCCGTTAAGGAAGGACTATTTTACGCTATAAAGCATGTTGGTTGTAATGTCCTGCATAATATGCAGAATCAACACGTTGAAAGCTGCAGCGATATGGTTGCGTGCGTCGAGTGTAGGCGATGCTTTACGAGACGTGGGCGGCCGTGGCGTGCGACCTTGGCCTGAGAACGGCGATTTATCTGTATCGAGCTCTGCGGGCGGCGCGGGCGACATCGAGCCCTCGTCGGCCGCCGGTCAGCGGAAATAAAGGAAGTCGTCTCTGTCGTCAACGGCTTATAGAGACAGGTGCTTCGGCGTAACGTGACGTCGCCCTTGAGCAGTTGTATAGCCTGGACGGTATGCGCGCGGTCAGCACGGCCCTCTGCCGTGTGGATAGTGTGATAGTAACCTATATGGCGCCGATAGTAGGCCTACGAGTGTCGTACAATCACGGCCAGTGCGCATCACGCACACTCCAACCATTCGCCACTTGAACTATGACGTTAAATACAACGCAATAAAGAGTTCTAGTGCCCAGCCGTGCATAATAAAGATTGACTGTCAGTCAGTGAGCGGATTAAGAACTGAAAGCAATGTTAACAAGAAACTCAGCTATCGCAGAGGGACCGCGCGACGCGCTGTGTTAGTAAATGCGTGCTGTGCTTCACGAGATGTGGGAGTTAGAAAGGTTTCAAACAGCAAAAGTGACCTTCAAGGTCATTCAAGGGCATTGGCAATGGTGCCATTCAATACGCCACATACGATTTCCTATTAGTCTTCCATTGTCTGTGTCTCTAATTTGCACCGTTAACGAGATATTATCACTTATTTCACCACATTATAAAGGTCACGTGACTCTGAACACATCCCTTTTGGGGGTAATATCATAATATGCATGCAGGGGTACTCCTGCGTATCAGTCAGCACACGAAATTTGAAATGCCTAGCTTCACCAACTTCAAAGATATATGACTGGGACAAAATTTAAAACAAGAAGCTCAACTATCGAAGAGGGACCTCGCGACGCTCTGTGTTAGTAACTTAGTAAGTTTCACGAGGTATGTCAGTTAGGAAGGTTTCACTTAGCAAAAGTGACCTTCAAGGTCATTCAAGGGCATTGACACTGGTGCCATTCGATAGGCCACATACGATTTCCTATTAGTCTTCCATTGCAACTGTGTATCTATCTTGCACCGTTAACGAGATATTATCACTTATTTCCCATAATTTAAAGAGGTTACGCGACTCCGAACATATCCCTTTTGGGGATAATATATAATGCATACACTATTACTCCTGTGCATCAAGCAGCACACGAAATTTGAAGTGCTCAACTTTACAATTCCAAAGATATGATTGGGGCAAAATTTAAAGAAACGGGTCACGTGACCCCACGCCAATTAGGGGTAGTCTGTCATCCGAAGGCTAGCGCTTGATATATTTCACCTGCATACAAAATGTAGCGACTCTCTCTTCAGCCGTTCCGGAGATATAATTGCGGGCGTCGAAATTTAAAATGGGCCATGTGACTCTGACCACGCCTTTTTTCAGCGGTGGTTTGTCATATAGAAGCTAGGATTTGATGCAGTCTACCTGTATGCAAAATTTGACGACTGTATAGCTTAAGCCGTTCCAGAGACATGGTTGGTGCCTACCAAAATTTAAATGGTTACGTGACCTGACCATGATGGTTTAGAGTTGTTTGTTGAAAGTCGCGAGTTTTTCCTACCTCATTAGGGTCATGGCGATGTGTGGGCCGGGCCGACGATGTCATGTCGTCTGTCTGATCTGCTGCCAGCTGTGTCATCGCTGTTACTCGTGACCGTGACCAACGTGACCGACCAACGTGTCAGACATTTTGTACGTTCAAATGGACCGTAACGCTTTGATGTGAACCGACGTGACGTCGCATGACTTCCGGTCATTTCGCTCTCGCTCGCCGTGTCTTCATGTCCACTGGCCGCCCGCCTCGGTTTGCGTCTAGTAAGTAAGTAGGTAAGCAGACTTCGATTCGTCCAGGTGCCTGGGACAACTGACAATTGATGGCGTTGATAACCGAACTCAGTGGTTGATTGATTGAGTTAAGGTTTTACGTTCCACTTGACACCAAATAGGTCATTTCGGAAACGTTCTTCCCAGCCAGTACCTTGGATAAGTACTAAAGAAACTAAACACCCAACACAAACGCAAGCAATACAACAACAAAATAGCCTAAGCTAACATGCAAACAAAAGATAAAACCTAAATAAACACACAAAAAGAATTCTGTACCTAACTGGCATGCAAAAATGTAAGAACTGTTCACGTGTGTGCGTACACAACACAGCAGAAAACAGTTATGATTATCTTCCCTTTTTATCCTCCAGACAAGCACGAAGCACTAGAGCTCAGATGCTGTCTATAGATAGGTTGGTAGTGACATAATTTCGACATTTTTATCTGTGCTAACTGTTCTGGCCGCCATGTTGTAGGGCAAGGAAATATAACCATTTTGCAGCACTTGCAGTCAGTTCGCCGATTTGGCGCTAGCAGTAAACTTTTCTTAAACCGAATGATTCAGTCTTATTTAAATAACGTGACACGTCTTTACCAGTGAACTTCGCGCAGTACGACATCATGACCTACAACATGGAGATCGTATCGTGACCATAGATTCATGTGACGTCACTTCACCCTATCTATTGGACGGTCATCAGGCGCGGCTGCTAATACGATGTACTTGTATCATGGCATAAACATTTCGACGACAACAACCAAGTGAACGTTCGTGAAGCCAGCCGAGTTAATCGTGGACGCAGATAAACGTCGCTACAGTCTGTGTTTGTGTGTCCCTCGTCGTCGATTCACGAGAGACTAAGCACGTTAATTATGACACACGTGTTTTATTTCACATAGGCTAGGCTATATGCAGTTGTCGTAGATCGCACTGCGCTTTCCGGAAATACGCGTCTTGATTGGTTGCCGGATACGTCGCACCTGACAGCTGGAAGGTGTCACGTGACCTGTGACAGTGGCGTATCACGTGACACTTTCGTCCGGAATATGATTGCTCTGCGGATAAACTTTCCTCCCGGTCCATCGATGCTCTGTCACTGTTGGTTAGGTGAGAGGAACGGCGTCCGCAAACCACGGGTAAGTGGATAATCCAGGTCCACGTGGAAAACGGCTGGTAAGTCGGACATGGTGGTGATGAGGAGCATATGATCAGGGCTCGAAAAACCTAGGTTTAAAAATAGTTTTTTTTTAATTTTTAAAGTTATTTAGGTTATAGAATTTTTACGTTTTTTTTCTATGAAGACGATGTCGCCAAACACGAAAGTGTGACCCAAAAGCATCTGAAATCTGCATTTCATAGGGCTCATATAGTAGTGTACACGGTATGCTGTTTTTCCTTTTCATGGATTACAGCATGCAAAAGATGAAATTATAGCATTAATTAATTTAATTCATTAATTTAAGTAAATTAAAGTAAAACAATAAAATTAAAACCTACATTGTTTTTTTTAGTTTTTTTAGGTTTTCAAAAACTTACTAAAAAACTAGGTTTTTAAAACCCAGTTCTACAGCCCTGGATATAATATGCACTTGTGACTCTGTTCATAGCAGAAATTGTTGCTATTGGTGTTTCTTTTGTGGTGAATGTAGTAGGAATTACTGCATTGTGTGCTTGTGAATAGGAATCATCGGTGGCTTTCTATGGGATTGCGATTTTGCGAATAAGTACATTGCTCATATAGGCTAACGGATGGAAATGGGAATAACATCTTTTATGCGTGTAAGAAAGTTTTCCGTTACATATATATCGAGTATATCGTCTAAGAAATTGCCAACAGCCTACTGTTGTTGAATAGTAACGTGTCCGCTCGCATATCTGAAAAACCACATGTGCAAATTACACGAAATATTCTGTCCTTGTTACTTGTGGCCATGGCTCCATCCTCCTTTGGCGACATTGGATTACGTTATGTGCTTCCGGTTTTGTGGCTGACGTCATGTTTTCACATAATGGGACCACTGGGCCAGAATCAAAGAAAACGCATATGTTTCGTTGAGTTCGTCGGGGACGAAGTTGCTTTCTCTACGATTGCAGGCTCGTTTGTATGCAGTAGATTATCATAGTTTAGTTGGCGTGTTGCTTTGTCAGTAATTTGGCGACACCTGGCGAATTATCCCGTACATTGGTTTAAAAAAAACTTATTTAGTCTATTTAATTGTTAGTGCTATAAATTTTTGGATTTGTTGACTTTGGTTGTTGGACTCTAAAACTCTACTTGTTTTGTCTATTTCCCAAGAGTGCATCAATGTAATGCTGCATGAAAACCGTTCGTAATTTTCGTGTCGTGACCTTGACCTTCAGCCGTTACTGACTAATGAGTCGTTCGATTGTGATGAAGAGTGATTTGTTGTATGCTAACAAAATTCTCCACGGATCAGTAGACACTAATATCTTCAAACGTGTGTGTGAGTCTCTGCTGCGGTGTACGCAGCAAAAGGGATCATTCAGTCGTTGGTAACGGCATGCGGCGATAGGGATTATTCAGTCCTCAATAACGCCACGACGTGCGAGGCGGTCTGTCGTCAACATTCTTCTACCACCTGTTTTATTTTCTTACATCGGCCTATAGTTATTTATACACTGGGTCACTTTATCTTTCGCTAAAACCAAAGTGTAAAACATTAGTCTAAGACCAAAAGTCCGGTTTAAGACCTAGTTAATGCAAAACGTGAAGTGACGCTAAACTTTGGTCTGAGACCAAAGTCTATAACCGAACTTAATCTGAGCAATCCGGTCTCAAACCAAACCGTCCTAATGCATTTAGGCAATTATCACTAATCTCTTAAAGTTACCCATGCACTGTATACATAGCATGAAAAGGTTGTAACAGTGAGAGTGAGATGTCGATATATGAAGTGACGATGCTGTTTGTCTGATGATGTTCAGTACAAGACGCGTCTGATGACGTGAAAGCTCGACTGAATCAGGTCGGTGGTGAAGAATACGTCGACGTCGCTGCGCCAGTTAGCGTCACGCTTCAGTGCCCAGCACGCGCAGGTCTGCTGTTGCTTCCACGGTTGCTCTGTACGTTTGAAGCATTTTTATTTTTGAAGAAAAAATAGTAATTTTAAACGGTTTTTGTTCTTTGACGACGATGTTTTCGTTTTTACCCGCGCGACGCTATGCTAGCGCAATATTTGCCGTCATCGCGTTGTACGTCCATCTGTCTGTTTGTTTGTCTCACGCCGTTAGTGTACCAAAAAGTCTAAACGTAGGATCACGCAAAAAAACGCCGCACGATAGCTCAGGGACTCTAGTTTTTTTATGATGCAAAAGATCTCTACAAACGTCTGATGGAATCACCCCAACGGGATCGCCAAATGCACATGGAGTAGGTAGAAGTCGAGAAGTATCCGGTTCATACGCTTTACCGCCGAAAATTTGTGTCCATCCGCCACGGTGATCCACGTCCACGATCAGTGGCGTAACTACGAGAGGTGCGGTGAGGCAATTGCCCCAGGGCGCCTGGCGCAGGGGGGCGCCTTTAGCCGACGAATAATATTTTTTTACTTCGCAACTGAATTTCAAAAGACATAAGTAAAAAGAGCAAGCTAATTGACAATGACGAGGGCAAATGACAATAGATGCTGGTTCAGTTTGGGTCCTGTCCGTGTTTTAACAGCACAACAGTTCGGCCGATCATTACATATTTACTGAGCGGGTCATGCCTCCTTCCCTGGAAGTTGTAAGGACTGTTCCAGGAATAAATTCTCGGGGGGACGGCAACGGTTTTTTGTCCGCATGGTGGGGTGTCTTGGAGCTAAGTGTGTCCGGAGGGTGGAGGAGGAAATGAACGGAAGATTTCCTGGGGTGGGGTGTTAACACTGCCTTGGGTTAAATCAGTTTTAGAGGCATGTGCAATTATTACGTTTGACCAATATTTTCCTTTTTGTTGATAAGATACCGATATATGGAATATCGGTGATATATCGCTATAATTGACCCATATATTGACCCATCTCTACTCTATGGGCGTGTACAGTGGCGATGCATTCCATATGCAGTTACGACGTAATACAATTCTGTCCCAATATGACGGAGCAACTGGGGAGTTCCTCACTTTAACGCACGCTGGGGGTGATCCCTTGCGAATATCGCCGTACGTGATATATCGCTAAAAACCAGATTCTTTGAGGTACATTTCTGCCGCAGAATATGTCGGTGGAGCTTCAACCACTTTTATGCAATGCGCCCCGGAAGCTACCAAATACGGTGAAATAACGCAAAATAAGAGCCACTGCGCAGTTCAAGGTCATTCAAGGTCACCGATTTTGGTACCAATCGAAAGCTCATATACGACTTCCTATTAGTGATTAGTACTAACTTATCTCCTATCTTGCACCGTTTCCGAGATGTAGCGTTCGATATGTCCAAAATCGCTCTATTTGGCTACCCCTCTTACGTTTAACCCCTCCAACGGAGGGGTTCCCCTGGAACGATCTACGCAAAATTTTCCATGGATGTCAACGGATGGTAAAGGTACCAAATGACGTAGAAATATTGCCGAAAATTTCAACCGACTGAGTACGGTGCACGAACGTTACCGACAAACAGACGGAGGGGCGACAGCAAATAGCGAACGTTCGCTAAAACCTGTAACTGCGTGGGAAACTGGACTACCATGTGGCACAGGTTGCATAATCGGCTCAACCCTTTTACACAAATTATAAGTATTCTACCCCATGATTAT
>Ga0209780_1004293_pt1 | contig 10930 bp, 6 predicted proteins | sample WorMetexBAHAMAS2_FD_187384 | JGI IMG/M metagenome (GOLD analysis project Ga0209780, IMG submission 187384) | Marine gutless worms symbiont microbial communities from Max Planck institute for Marine Microbiology, Germany - Inanidrilus exumae... | ecosystem: Host-associated > Annelida > Digestive...
CCTACTTTTTTCGTGAAGTCGGCGCCTATGCCCCCAACAACTGTTAAATTGCCAAATATTTCCGTCTTTTCCAGACGAGCGGGTCACCTGCATAAGACTAGCAACATTATAATATTAGCAGTAATACAACATTTCACAATAATCCATCCACACCATTATCAGTCATCCTATTTACGGTGCGAATGACAGACAAACTCGGACAGCTGCTAAGTTATCTGTTACATCATCAACCAAAAAGAATCTCTGCATTAACAAATTAATAGACTGATTTTATAAACTACACTGAAATAATCTCATTCGGCCCCATTATCGAATCTCAAGGCCTTTCTATAGTTAGGAATACAGTACTGGATATTCACCAATCAGCCAAAACAGATCACACCTATCCATACACATGTACATAATCACACACAGGCTACACATTATCTTGGCAGCAATTTCCCAGATGAACATGGGTTAGTCAGTAGCCCCAATGGCAAAACAGAATAGTTCTAGCGTAACATACAGCACGTTATCACAGAATTGATAAATGAACTTCACGCGCATTAGCTATTTACTGCCATCAGACACAGTGTATTCACAATGCATGTTTGAAATCACAATAACATATCGGAATTAATAAAACCATAGTCTATCAAAGGGAACCAAACTAGTAACATACATAACATGAGCTGTAAAACAGAAATTAACTATTACAAGTTTTGTACAAGAACTGAGCTGAGAAACATGGGGGGATGTGTGTACAAAGTTGGCACAAACCATATTGTTACCATCAGCAAAAACCAGAAAGCCATCCCACAACTCGATCTTGCATAAAGCTAAAAATTCCTACATTCGGAAGAAATTTCCAAGTGTGAGATCTCAAGAGTTACGTTTACAATGAGTCGAAGCATTTGGTAGTGCCATCTGCTTCTCATATAATGACATCCCAGCCAAAGGTAGCTCCCATTCCAAAAACGATTTAGAGCCAGTCAGCCCTTTCAACATATTCAGTTTCAGAAATACCCTGTCTTCCAAGGTCATCTGAAGGTTATCACAATCTTCTTATTCAGATACTGAAAATATCATGTACTTTTGGCTCTGCTTGTGGCAGAAAAAAGTGGCACAGACACCCCATTTCCTCAAATCCTCAAACTTTGTGTGAAAACTTATCCACAAGTTTCTGGATAATTCTGCTGGCAAACACAGACATATAGATAAACAACTAGAAAAAATAGGAACAAAATTCATAACCTCCCTGCTCTGAGAAGATAATAATAAGAACTATACCAAGTAATGACAATTTACACTGGTCATCATCTGATATGTATTCCTAAACGTCATTTTCTCAACGCTCCTGGGCTACCTATGCTGGTTCAACATGGAGGGAGTCGATAGGAATGAACCAGTAGTTGATGACAGCGGCTTCCGTTTCCAGTACCAGATCTGGCGGTCGATGCCCGCGCATGGCTTCATTTCCAGTTTGGTACCGTCGGCGTTGATCTGCAGGCAGAGATTCGTGTTGCGGTGTCGCAACGTGTTGTCCTGAAAAATTCACACAACATGGCTGGGTTTAACTACAACTGCTAGTTTTGTACAGTCAGGTACTCTTTGAGTTATTCCAGTTAGGCTGATTCTTCAGACGGAAAGCCTTTGAGGACCAACACAGTATTTTTGAAATGCAACCAGCAAGTTGGAAAGAGCCTTCCGTCTCATAAAAATGCGGAAAACCAACTAAAATTCGACCAAAAAACGCCAATGCTAATATCCATCAAAGAAACCCACTGCGGGCAAAGTCAGTGACGAAAGTGTGACAAACAAACAAACATGAAAATCAACAAACAAACCTTTACATCCTCCCACTGGTATCGGGCACAGTCCAATCCACAACATGCTCATCATAATTTGCACACCCCTGTTCTGTTGATCCCAAAATTGAAAGTTAATATGTAGTTCCTGTTACTCAGGTTATTATGACGTCATGACAAGGCAATTTCGGTTTATTTGAGAGACGGTGCATGGTAGGAAAATGAAACTCAATGGGATGCACACGAAAAAAACTGGGCTTAGACGTTTGCTATACTCACACCCCTGCATCAATCACGGTGAAATGTGGTAAACTGTTCCATGCCATTGCAATGTGGCACCCTCTGAGGGGCAATAAACCCAAAAATCGTAGTCTGAGTTAATGCAATGTTGGCACAGTTTGTGTCTGGGCAATCCTACTGATAGTAATGATACATGCACAAGCTGTATCAACCGGCAGCCCGCAGTTAAGAACTTAAGACATTAATGATTTTGTTGCAGCAGAGCTTTACTGCCTGCATGCCCCCTTGCTGAGACGCCCTCAACTGTGCCCAGGATCGGGCCGTGTGGAGAACGTACGCTATGGCCTCCTCGGCCTTGCGTTGGCGATGACGATGCCCTTTCTGTCGGCAACTAATGCATTCAGACTAGAGAGAAAAAGACATCAGAGTTTTCCTCAATGGTGTGAGCTATGCCATCTTCATACTGTTAATAACAAGTATGTAGGCCCTCCTTATCGTCGGGCCAAAATGTATGCTGGATCCAATGCATACTGCCCCAGGGTGAGTCACGATGAGTATGCTGATGAGACAGACAGACCGACGGATGCCAGTCCACTACATTATGCTTTCAGCTAGATGCGGCCAGTGTAATAATAATAATAATAATAATATTGATAATACACAGAAAATATACAGACCAGTCCGTAGATCCACTCCTGATTACCCTTCATGCCATGGCAGGGGTAGATCATCACAAACTGTCCGGCGTAGTCAATGCAGCCCTCGTCACGCCGGATCTCACCTTCAGGACTCAACAACCAAAACTGAAACATATCCACAATAGCAACATGCTACCTTTGTGGCACTGCCCTGTGTCGAGTCTACTTAGTAGCCGTGAAACCAGTCAACATCACTCACTGTTATCAACATAACCATTGCATTAGACAGATGGCATCGTCAGCTTATGACCTATGGATGGGCCTATTAACTCAAAAAACACTCGACAATTATGGGCAAACATGACCCACTGTTAGCTAGGGGGATACAACACCAAACAAGCCTCTACATCAAGGGAAATGCAGTACTACAATAATGATAAAATATCCCATTATGGAAACTTATACCTTACAGTTTGAGGAATCCAGCAAAGTATTACTGTTAAGACATTAATGATCAATTTCAATCAATTTAGGTTTGCAATACCACAGTGAGGTTCCTGTCATCTTCGATGCATCGGGGACGCACATTGGTCTGAACCTAATGTGGCAAAGTGCTGAGCAGTCTGTCAAGGCAACTGGACCCAAAACAAAGATAAGATAAGGCAGGTAAGGCAAGGGCATCGACAGCTGCATCAACCCAGAGCCATGGGCATGAAAAATGGCATGTCACTACCATCCACCGGTGACACGATGCTGTCTTGCCATATCTGGTCCAGGCACATGTAGCAGTTAGTTAGTCAGTGAGTGTTCAACGTCCCTTTTTCAGCACAAATATGGCAAAAGGTCAGGGGTGGTGAGTTATCCCTACCCAGTGAAAGAAGGCTAGCAATATATTAACCTCAACCCTGGTTGCCTTTTTGTTCAGCAGCCACCCATAAAAGGGAAAGGCATTGAGAGGCTCATTTAAATTATTACGCTACATACATACATACATACATACGAGTTATTTGTATAGCGCATATAAATTCTAAAGAGTCACTGTGCACAAAGGGATCGGATTTCTTGAGAAACGGTGTAGTCTGTAGTACCTGGTTGCCGCCCTGATTATGGCACGGCCACAGTTTTACAGGCTGGTTGTTGGCATTTTTGTCAACAGCACTGTCCACACACGCCGGGTGTTTGTTACCGCCACCGAATGTACCGAGCTCCTTGTTCCGTATCTGTCAGCATCAATAAAATGCATCAACACAATAAGCACAGGCGGTGCAAGCATGTGAAATTGGGCAAGCCAGATTAAAAAATGGTACTGTTGCTGATACTAATCTATCTGCAGTATGACAAACACATCACCAGTCCAACCACCTACATTAAATGGCACAGCATCGTTCGTTCGTTCATAACTCCAGAATGATTAAGTTTTGATGTCCCACCCGACACAAAATAAGTCATTTTGGAGACGTTCTTCCCAGCCAATCTCTTGGTTTAGTACTAAATAACTAAATAAAACACAACAAAAGCAAACATGCATCCATAACTAAAATATAGTGTAACACAAAATAAACACAAATAAATTAGCACCGTATGGGACTGACGGTCGATTCTTCGGAATTAACGTTTCTGCCAACTTCCAAGTCACACAACACAAAAAACTAAGCCAAATATCAAAAATCTGGCCTGATCAAATTTAGATATTGTGCCTTAGTTTAAGAATCTGTGGTCAGTTGCCAGCTCCCATTGTAAATGGCGGAGGAGATAGCTTTTGAAAATGGCTGGATTTCCAACTTTGAAGGACTCGTGACCTTGACTGCATACCGTCGTGCATCACTCATCGACCTCTACCTACATGCCATGTTTCATTGAAATCGAAGAAACATTTTGTGGACAAACGGACGTATGCACGGACGGACATTTGAGACCGCCTTTATTAGGTCGACTCTGTTGAAGACTCGACCTAAAAAACTAAAGCTGGGTTTGGTTGCCTATTACAACTAACAGCCTGGAAACGGAACGGGCCTATTCTTAAAGAAGTAAATAAGTAAGTAAACGATTTACAGAGCAAGAATCAATAAATGAATCAAGGCGCATGCAGAATTGCTGCACATACGGGGCCAGTAACTCAAAAAAGGCATTAGGAGTAAGCAGTAGTCGAGCTACAAGTAACAATAAACATCAAAGATGCAAAATATGAAAGAAATACTTGCCTCTCCTGTAGCAACCGCATCTCCAGGAATGAACAGTTCTGGAAATATGTTTTTCAGATACCAGTCAAATGATTTGCAGTTCAACCTCTTCCGCAGCTCCTTGCGAGCTGTTATGTCACCATATTCTCCCTACACAGTTACATACTCAACCTGTATTTTTATGATTTTTATACATCCTTTGCTTGCTTCTTCCTACCAATGTCACTGCATCAACTTCTCTACCGTCTTTCAAGAGACAACTTACAACATTTTTATTTACCAAATCTTTCCCATCACTTAAAATTGCTTTCTCATATTTTTGTACCATGTCCTAGAAGCTACTTAGCTTATGCCACGTTAATCAGTACGTTCTACTACTACTACTACTACTACTACTACTATTTGTCCAACTCAACATTGCACTCTACATGTTCATTTCTATTTTACTGAATAGTGTGTACCATTTGCCTGATTTTTGTGTACTTTTAAACAATCTTCATTATAAAAAAGTGGTAAAAAAATTGACAAAAGACCGCATCACAGGAAGCAGATTTTTCACGGGGGAAAATATAATGTGACACTGGCCAATCAGGAATACTACAGATGGCTGCAGCAATTGTGCTGTCATACCATTATTGAGGATTAAATAATTCCTTTTGCTGCGTACACCACAGCAGACTCCCAATGCTTTTCGATGGCCGGACAACAATCAAAAATGCCTCTGCCTGTGGGGCATCTTGACCCCAGCTAGGCTAAAATATGGTTCCTTAGACCCACAAGAATCAAGCCCCAACTGGCATCTCGAATGGTTCGCCTGTTTTTACACAGCTCACCTGAGTGCCCAACACAAACCACGCTACATCTGTAGCAATAGGCCGCATCTACGCACTATGTGTGCAGGCGATGTGGCCTAATAATAAGTATAACTTCTACAAATTCCACAGAGAAATAAAACAACACATTAAATTAAATCTCCTCTCTACTTTAACATCACACTTAATACACAGTGCAACAAACGTTTATATCTTCTATGCTATTCTAAGAGAAAAATAACTAAGCCATGTAGCATTAGAGCTTCAATTTTGCACAAACTGCTACAATGCTTGTTCGGTCATTCCCTACTTACAAATTAATTTTTTTCCTCTTAAGTGCTCAAAAACATAGAAAAAAGTCCACAACAACAGTACATATTTGTGAGATTACACAATTGCTGAGCACGTCCATCGGTGTAATGGTCTAGTGTTCGCATGCCTGACTGTGGTGTGAGAGAATCCAGGATCAAATCCCATTGGCAGATGTGTTTATCAAGACATCCTTGGGACTGTGAAATGAGTATTAGCTTTCGGGCTAAGTAATAATAACAAACGGTGATGGTGGATGTGGATGACAGCAGCCTACAGGCAAAACACACAGTCAAGTCGATTGGCCTGGTTTTAGGGTCAGCGGCGGCCTTGCACTGAGTCTGGTTTCATTAGATGAACCGGGTGAATACTCACCATGGCTATGATCATGACGATGGTACCATAAACACGAAACACTGGTATAATTATTATTAAAATTATCAGTAGTATTATTATCACTGCAGTTCACAATAAAACAGAATACTGGATTATTTGGGACGCAGAACAATTCATGGAGTGTAATCTCAGCTCGTTCCCTTCTTAATGAATTTTTTTCTCAGCCAGATGTATCATACTTTCAGATGACTATACTGACAAACTTTAATGATCACTGTTTCTATGCAAGATTCCTGCAATTTTTCCTCAGATCTTGTCCATTTTTCATCGAGATACAGCCTAGTCATACATTAGTCTTCATAAAGGAGTGTTCTTTTAATATTTTTATTACAAAATAATATATGTCATAGTAACATTAGCAACATAAAACTATGCTTACGATGTTTAGGGAAGCATTCATTACTTTGCTCACTATAATCATTAGACTGTGACAAAGTAATATGGTAATGTGTTGTTTTACATTAAAAAATTAAGATCTTTCATTTGAGACAAAATACACATATCTAATATAAAGTGCCATGACTAAATGGAAATAATTAAAGGTGGTATAAACTTCTGGCCCAACATATAATAAGTAATTTTTCTGATATCATTAGCAACTAGTATAATCTGGTTTCATACAACAGTACAAAACATTGCCATAAAACCCAAGCGAAAGAATTAAGCCAAGATAAACCGAAATCATCAGAAAAACATCAATTATGACAACAAAATAAAAACATTAGTAAAGCAAAAGTAGACAGTGACTGAGATGTGGTATACATGCCACTCGACACAAAATGGGTCATTTTGGAGACATTCTTCCCAGCCAATCTCTTGGCTTATTGCAGAAAAACTGAAACACAAACAACAAAACTGAACATGCACGCATAACAAAATGTACTACAACATAAAATTAACCTGGAAAAAACTAAAGCCAGGTTTAGTCGCCTCCTATGACATCCAGCCTGGAAACGGAGAGGGCCTATTCTGGTTTCGGCGCTTCATAAATTTGTCACTTACTTACTTAGACACTTACCCACTTACTTACAGCCCTGGGACCCACATGGGTGCCGATGTAGTGAGCAATAAGCTAAGACAATACTGCAGAAATCGATGCAACTTGCAGCTAACTGTGCATAATCGATTCTTGTGAAATACATAGAACTATTCCAGTTTTCACTTCATACATAATGAAAAAATCTGTAACTTACTGAATGTATCTAAATGTATGTAAATGATCAGAAAGAAGCAGGCTCAGTCTGCACAATAAATAAGGGATCAGGAATATTTAAATGTTAAAACACAGGCTAGTAACTCCAATACGAGAGACAAAGAGAAAGACTATTATCAGCATCTCGTAAGTTTCTTGCTTCATTGTGGCAACAATAAGCAAATGCTGGCAAATATTTGTTGCATATGATGTGATAATGCAAATTCCTGCTCTAGTTAATTCCCAAAACAATGGTGCTATATACGTGACTATATATTGCAAATATGCATCAATAAAAAAATGTAAAATGACCATTCAGGATAATCTGTTTATTTACTCTAGTGAGTCATTAATATGCTTGCTAATCATACAAATAAATACATCAACCGGTACATCCTTTGCTTGCTTTGCTTGTCAAATAATAGTCAGAGGCTGGACTTACAAGGTCGTTGTTGAAGCGCTCATAGTAGTACGTGGCATACCCATCCATCCAGACCTCAGCAACTCGAATCGAATTTTTCTTCACCACGTTAATGCCACTCCGCCACTTATATGGGCTTCGTTTCCGGAAAATGTGTCCAACGTGTGAGCACAGAACTATTTCCAGCACGCCTCCACACATCCATACCTGGTTGTGACCAATGGAAACAATAGCACACTATTTCAAGAACCCGTAATAGACCATTCAAAACAGTCACAACAACAGCTGGAAGCACACCCTGTACGTTTCTTAACAAATTTTGTTGTACGTCTTTTGTCTCCAAGTTACTTGCAACATAATATTAATCGATGCACATATATGTAAAATATAACTAAAATGCACATCAATGACACACATATGAAAGCTAAAAATGCCAAATGTTAAACCAATCACCAAGACAGAGATGACAAAAAAATACCTGAAGCATTTTAGTAATTTTATAGACAGATCAAGAACATTGTCACACCCAGCACCAGAACGCCATATAATACGAAAGAGGTATATATCAAAGTATCAAAACACTGGCAGAGCTACGTTATACATTAAATTTTATTAACAGCAGCCATTCAAGCAACAGCGATTGTAACAATTTACGTATGGAAATGAAATGAAATTTCTGCAGCAATTCAGTACAACAGAACAAAAAGACGCAGTCGAAAAGCAAATGATTAGTACGAAGCGACATCAGCCAGCATATGCCCCGAACAACATGAATCCACTCCCATCTCACAACGTTTTGTTGGTTGGCTCTTACCAAATCAAAATTAAGGCGCTCGTAGTAGTACTTTTTGTATCCATCAAGCCAGACTTCAGCAAGTCTAACAGAGTTCTTCTTAAGAACATTGGTGCCAGTGCGCCATGCATATGGGCTACGGGATCTAAAAATGTGCCCAATATGTGAACACAGCACCTGCTCTAATATTCCCCCACACATCCACACCTGCAAAATGAATGACAGCAGACATTCAGAAACATGAACTGATTCTATTCAGCAAACTAAAAGATGAACTTCGGCGCCCCAAATTTGACGTGGACATTTTCATCACCTCGATGGCCTGCTGCGACCTTGACCTTTGACCTCCAAAATCTATCAGTAGGGGCTAACAGTTTCATCGAGATTGCTGAAGCCGTTCATGAGATACCGTGGTAACATCATCTGTCAGAATGAACGAACAAATGGACGGACAGCTGGAAAAGATAATGCCCTTGCCGACACTCGGGTGGTGAAGGCATAAAAACTGGGCACGTAGAGACGTTTTTAATTAATCATCACACTACATTATGTAAGCTATTAATTGAACATCTGGTTGATTGGTTAGAATTTAATGGCGCTTTCAACATATTTATACATGTTTACATATATAAATATGTTGAATACATATATATTTTTTGTAAATCAAGCGATTAAACAGTTAATCGATGTTGGCGCGAGAATAGTATTTATGTTGAGAATAACTAGACATCCTCCAACAAACTGATACAGTCACCAGACTGTAACTGACCTCTACATGCACGTGTGCATAGACTGCAGCCCCACACAAATACATACACACACTGGATTGATGGCCATTTTCCAAGGAACCTTGTGCAAGCCAGTTTGCCTCTCTGATCCTTGCTGAGACCGATCCTTGCTGAGACCATATGGCGGTCCAGTGCGCTTGCCCAGGGAGAGGAAAGGAATTGGTAGGTGTGTGCGATGTGTGTTAACGACGTGTGGGAAAGGCAGGTTAAGTAGAAGTAAGCAGCTTGTTGGGTATTTCTATAGCATGCCCTTCTAGATGTGGCCAACTGTCTGGCTTAGCCGTGACTGGCGCTGTGCATTACTCCAGCCAGCGGCCAGCAAAGTCAATTTACTTTGACTCACGCCGGTGCGGCAGGCAGACTTAACACTGCTAAATCAAGGTGCCTGCAACGGTCACAGTTTATAGAGGACACCATCGAACCCTCTTTTTCCTGCCTGAAATTATTTCCCTGTTCATCATGAGTGTAGGAAGTAATAGAAATATTTCTTTGGATGGCGACGCGTCAGGACCGAGTCGAAACCCGGCCACTGAGCATGTGATGCACTACTTCACATGGCGGCCAAGTGCGTTAATCACTCGGCCACAAGGGCAGGTCATAATGGTAGGTGAGATAAACACACAAATTCGCAAACAAAACTTACCACATGTTCATAGAACATGTAACAGTAACAGGTAACAGTCAGTTAAACAGAAATGAATAAACAATTGTTTTACGGCCATTATACTGTGTTAGCCTGCACCCCAGACAAGAACTAGAGGATTTTGTTGGAGCAAAGTTTGACTGCCCACATTCCCTTGCTGATGACAACTAACACATTCAGATTAAAGAGAAGTTGCTCGAGTTCTCCTTAACAGTGTTACCGACGTTGTTTCCATACAGCCTAAACAGACATGAATAAACAAGTAACTAAAACTGAAAGCACACTATACAAATGAATAAAAAAGACTGATAGACTGTACGTTTTATAAAACGAGGCTGGAATACTTACACGGAATGACAGTTCAAGATTTTCCCCACCCCAAATGTCCATGCCCGGATCATATGTGCCGATGTATTCAAAGTACTCTCGACTAATTGCAAACAATCCACCAGCCATTGTTGGACTCCTGTACACAAATGTATTACAAAACATGTACAATAATACAATAAATCATAACATATATAGTAGTCTCTGAATCTGAAGACCTCAAATATAAATTTTCCACAGCATAAGAATCAAACATTATCTCATACATACACACATGTATTATGGACATTTTCCCATTGCCCCCTTCATTTACTGTCTTTACTTATTCTGAAAATGCAATAATTTGACACTGTTGGTTGTGTGACAGGAAAGTATCTGTCCATAAAAAACTTTTGCAACTTATC
>Ga0209780_1004294_pt1 | contig 10930 bp, 11 predicted proteins | sample WorMetexBAHAMAS2_FD_187384 | JGI IMG/M metagenome (GOLD analysis project Ga0209780, IMG submission 187384) | Marine gutless worms symbiont microbial communities from Max Planck institute for Marine Microbiology, Germany - Inanidrilus exumae... | ecosystem: Host-associated > Annelida > Digestive...
GCACATAGCGAGCGATACATTAGGAAAACCCTCGCCGTAGCCCCAGGGGGCCAATTTTTCTTGTGGGGGACCAGGCCCCCTGCCCTTTCCACTGGCACCGGCGCTGCTTTCCACACTTTCCGCACACTGCAAAGACATACTGTAAATAACCGCAGAAGTTGTGAGAACTAGTTTTGTCGTCTCGTAATTATCGGCTGTGGTTATTTTTCTGTGACAGAAAATACAATGGCAAAAGCTCCAGCGATTGGGATCGACCTTGGCACGACGTACTCTTGTGTGGGCGTGTTCCAGCACGGCAAGGTTGAGATCATTGCCAACGACCAGGGCAACCGAACGACGCCGAGCTACGTCGCTTTCACCGACTCCGAGCGACTCATCGGTGATGCTGCCAAGAATCAGGTACGATTTTTCAGTTGTCCAGTTGTAATGACAGTGCATATGTCATGTCGCCAAATATTGCAGCGAGTAACAGGTTCCACGAAGCATTTATCAGCGAGTTGATTATGACTATATGTTAGCATATTACAAGTCCTGCGTGAGTTTAAGCTAATTTATCATTAGTAGATTTGCTGCGGTTCTTTAATGTTCTGCAGCCTCACCATTGTCCAGTAACATGTGGCCCCAAACATGGCGCTGTGTGTGACTTACCGTAGTTTGTTGGTAAAAAATGAACAACCTTCCACCATCGTCGATCACGTTTTAATGTGACTTGTTGCATTTCAATGCAAAACTGAAATGTTTATATTTTATCGTAGTTCTTTCCGACTTTTTTGTCTCTGACAACATCCACCAGCATTGTCTGAATTCAGTGGATGAATGTTTCTGTGCCGTGAGCTTTTTGTTTCACTGCCATTAGCTAGATGTTGCTGGCCATCTCGTCAGCTTTTGGGTGCACGTATATCTACCATATCGTATCGTATCAATCCCGTGTATGAATGCACCTGTGATGCCTTGTAGCTGTGCGATGTGCCTCTACAACATCTATAAAGCATCTCTATCATCTCTTTACTGATCTTCATTGATGTTGTTATGATAACTACAACAACTGAGCTGGTAACAGAAGTCGTTGTTGCTGTTTCAGGTGGCCATGAACCCAGAGAACACGGTGTTCGACGCGAAGCGTCTGATTGGCCGTCGTTTCGACGACTCAACGGTCCAGTCAGACATGAAGATGTGGCCGTTTAACATAATCAACGACGGTGGAAAGCCCAAGATCCGTGTCGAGTACAAGAGCGAGAGCAAGACGTTCTTCCCGGAGGAGATCTCGTCAATGGTCCTCGTCAAGATGAAGGAAATTGCTGAGGCGTACCTTGGCAAGGTGCGTAGTATGTGTGATCTTACAGCCCTATGCATGCCCCCTTTCATGCCCCATACAAAGGGGCCATCCACAGAGGAGGTTATCCGCAAAAAATATTGTTCATACATTCTCCGTGGTCCCATTCCCTTGTTTGCTTTTGTTTGCTTTCGGCTGAACCTGCCTGTGTTACGTCTGCAAATGACTCCACGTGGGGCCGGGGTAACCCCTTTCCTGCCTTTTTTCCTCCCTTGTCCATTCACTCTTCAGCTTTTGCTCTGTTTACTTTTCCCTTTTTCTTTTCTCGTTCGCTTTACCTATTTTCTTTTTTTGTCCATTCCTTCCCTTTCTACCAGAGTCACCACTCCATTTCCAGGCCAGAGATCGGATCTTAGCAGGCGATGGAACCTGGGTTTAGTTTGTTTTACTTAATTTTATGTTACCTGTATTGCTTGGTTAAGATTTATTATGGTGTTTTCTTGTATTTGGTTTAGCTTAGTCTTGCAGTGCAGTAGTTCTCTTCCCCTGTTGTAGGCGCTAGCGTAATAATGTAAATGAGCCTCTTGATCCCTTTGCCTTTTTGGGTGGCTTCTGAATAAAAAGGCGGCCATGGTTGAGGTTAATATATCGCTGGCCTTCCTTCACTGGGTAGGGATAGCTTGGATAGCATGGCTGAAGGTGTAAAAACGTTCTGTTCAGTTGATTCAGAGGTACGATACTCTGTGTGGGTCCCAGGGCTGTCAGTAAGTGCGTAAGTGTCTAAGTAAGTAAGTAAGTGACAAATTTATGAAGCGCCGATTCCGCCGCTGAAACCAGAATAGACCGTCTCCGTTCCCAGGCCGGAGGTCATAGGAGGCGACCAAACCTCGCTTTAGTTTTTTTGGATGCGTGTTTGCTTTGTTGTGTTTGTTTTAGTTTTTTAGTACTTAGCCAAGAGATTGTTTGGGAAAAACGTCTCCGAAATGACCTTTTTGTGTCTGGTGGGAAGTACAACCATATCAATCAATGATAGGTACGATGAATGATGTCAAACGTAAGAGAAGGTAAATAAAGAGATCCCGTTTAAATATAGTAGTTTAATTACTGAAGCCTGAACATACATGAAGTTGGAACGAGATTAAAACAGGTTTTCAGTATTTTATAGTTTGTTGTTTTCCGATTCTAACAGACGGTGACAGATGCGGTGGTAACGGTTCCGGCGTACTTTAACGACTCCCAGCGCCAGGCGACCAAGGATGCCGGAACGATCTCCGGACTCAACGTCCTCCGGATCATCAACGAGCCGACAGCAGCCGCCATCGCGTACGGACTTGACAAGAAGGTCGGCGCCGAGCGCAACGTCCTCATCTTTGACCTCGGCGGCGGCACTTTCGACGTTTCGATCCTGACCATCGAGGACGGCATCTTCGAGGTGAAGTCAACGTCCGGTGACACTCATCTTGGCGGCGAGGACTTCGACAACCGCATGGTGAACCACTTTGTGCAGGAGTTTAAGCGTAAGCACAAGAAGGACATCTCCGACAACAAGCGTTCGCTGCGACGACTGCGTACGGCCTGCGAGAGGGCCAAGCGGACACTGTCCAGCAGCACTCAGGTTTGTTAAATTCTTCTCACTCATAGACACATGCACGCAGCTTGCCGATCTATGGAGATGTGGCGTCCATAGAGTCATTGTGGGACGACGCAGAACTTTAAAAATTTTTAAAAACTAAGAACACACAATAACGCAGAATATAGGAGCATAGCTAAACACTTTATGACTCAGTTCTTAAGCCCATGATCTAACTCTATTCAGTGACTTGCTCGCAGCTTACTGAGCTTATGGCATTTCCTGGTTGGGTGACTAGCGGGACATGTCCCCCAAATGTTCTCTTCTGGAACAAGTGGATAAACAAGAACAAGGAGGAACCAGTTCTGAAACAGCTGCTGAAAACAGCTGCTAGGCGATGACGGTGTGTTTATCTGTTGTGTGCAGGCATCAATCGAGATCGATTCGCTCTTTGAAGGAATCGACTTCTACACGAGTATCACTCGCGCAAGGTTCGAGGAGCTGAACGCCGACCTTTTCCGCAGCACCCTGGAGCCGGTGGAAAAGGCACTCCGCGACGCCAAGATGGACAAGTCGGGCATCCATGACATCGTGTTGGTTGGAGGCTCGACGCGTATTCCGAAGGTGCAGAAACTGCTGCAGGACTTCTTCAACGGACGTGAACTGAACAAATCCATCAACCCGGATGAGGCGGTTGCATACGGCGCCGGTAGGCATGCTTGAACTTTTGAGTTCGGTTTTAAGCTTTGCATTATTTAACGACTTACTTAGTGATTAATAAGTGCATTCTGAGTTTATTTGACATTGTTTATCATAATTACATCGAGTCTAACTTCTTGAGATAGATAACTGTCTCAAACACGAAGAGTTTTAGGAGAAAGGAGATTTTAGGAGATTTATACTTAGCATATGTACTTATGTTTTCATTTACTATGGTAGTAGTGGCTTGGGTTTTTAAGAAAGCAACTTTTCACGTCATAAAATTGTGTTGCATAGAGAAATTGAATGACAGTTTCGTTTATCAGCATACAGCATACAGATCGCCGGAAATTCACAGGCAAATGTTCTCTCTACAGGATGTCTAGTTGCCATTTTTACCATTAGAATCAATTATTAGTCTTTTTCCCAGGCTGTACGCTGTGCACCAGAAAGGTACCTACCCAAATTTTCGGCAATCGCTGACGGTCACTGTGGACATCTTGCTGAGTAATGATGCAAAAGTAAACAAACCGATGTGGGCGTGTCAGCTGTGCGCTGTTGCGTCATTAAATAAGTAAACAGTTGTGTCACATGTCGAGTACGCCAGTGGGAAACGCCCGCTTTGAGCGTATATTACAGTGTGTTTCCAGATACACTGCAACCCGTCTAGTTTAGAATGTGTCATCTCCCTTTTGTGGGATCTGGCATCAGTACAGAGCTGACGTTTTGGCCTGGCTGGTCAGATTTGAGTTACTTTTGCAAAACGTGCTGAATGATCGATTTCCAGCAGTTTTAGCCAGGTCCCAGTTTTCCCTGAAACTCTGAAATTTTTTCTTTGGGGAATCTGCACCTGTTTGGGAGAACCCCTGTAGTATGAGATACCTTGTATGTCGCATCTGGAATGATGCAGTAGAGTACCTCGTATGCTGCGTCGAAAAGTTTAATCAGCATGGGTGTGTGATGTAGCGGTCCAGGCGGCGATCCTGCATGGAGACAAGTCGGAGGCAGTGCAGGACCTGCTGCTGCTAGACGTGGCGCCGCTGTCTCTCGGCATCGAGACGGCCGGCGGAGTTATGACGTCGCTCATCAAACGCAACACGACGATCCCGACGAAACAGACGCAGACGTTCACGACGTACTCGGACAACCAGCCGGGCGTGCTGATCCAGGTGTACGAGGGCGAGCGCGCCATGACGAGGGACAACAACCTCCTCGGCAAGTTTGAACTGAGCGGGATTCCGCCGGCACCACGAGGTGTGCCGCAGATTGAGGTGACCTTTGACCTGGATGCCAACGGCATTCTGAACGTGACGGCGGTCGATAAGAGCACTGGCCGCGAGAACAAGATCACCATCACCAACGACAAAGGTACTCGCGTGTTCTCCGTTGCACCACTGCTTAATATAACTCCAGTTTACTGTTTGTCGGTACATTGTTATTCAGACAAAAGCAACCTCGATTACCAGTTTCGGAAAAGTTATTTTCCTGTTGGTCTCAGGCAGTCAATTCTCAGGTTCTTCTCGATGTTGCCTGAAAGTGTGATGGTTAGGAGGACATTGGACTCGCAACTCGAGGGGGACGTAGAACCTTAGCTGAAGTCAATCACCAGGCGGTGATGCTGTGTGGCTGGTGAGATAATTGTAGGTGTGGCATCACACCGGCCATGCATTGCAGATTTCACTGATCTAACCACCTTTGATTTGAAACAGTTTGGCTGACAGGAACGGCACAAAATCCACCAGTTATCCCCGAAAGTTCTCGTTTGGAAAAGAAGAAGGAACCGAATCAGGGGGCCAATGCAGGTTCATAGGCAGCGAAGCCTATGAGGCACGGAAGAGGCTCGTGCCTCTTCTGAATTTAGGGCCCGCCATAGCGTGCCAACCCCAGAATTTTTGCCGTCAAATGCTGTTAGACCCCCGTTATGGCCAAAATTGATGTACTAGATGCTTTCTACTGGATTAAAAACACACAAAAATCTATTTTGGCAGGTGCTTCGCCCCGATCCCCACTGGGTAAGCTTACACCGCTTCCCCATTCATCCTAGTTGGTGGGCAGGGAGCTAGCTGCCCACATCTCCAAGAGCCTCAGTCACCCCTGCATCGGCCCTTCGGGCCTCGGGCTTTGACCCTTTGGGCGTTTCTCCACACCTCCTCACTTTTGACTGCCTTCCGCCGCCCCTGTACAGGTTCATAAGAGAAACGGTGGTTAAGTCGGCATGTTGCACGCAGGACGTCTGAGCAAGGAGGAGATTGAGAAGATGGTTCGAGATGCGGAGCGATACAAGGAGGAAGACGACAAGCAGCGTGACCGTCTGCAGGCCAAGAACGCCCTGGAGAGCTACGCGTTCAACATGAAGCAGACAATTGAAGATGAGAAACTCAAGGACAAGATCAGCGAGGACGACCGCAAGGCCATGCTGGACAAGTGCAACGAAGTCATCTCGTGGATTGATAGCAACCAGGTACTGCTTGCTGTGATGTCTATGATAACTGTTCGGATAGTAACGGATGTGGTCTCAGGTTTCGGTTGCGAGACAGTTTTGATATTAAGTTGTGGTCTGGGTCTTGAAGAGCCTAGTCTTCATGGTCAGCTGCCAATCTTCTTGGGTTTGAAGGTTCTGGTGCTGGTATTAGTGTAGCTGTTTTTCTTCCGATGATAAGTTTTGTGTTCCATAGCAGTTCCGAGTACGGTTTTTACTTCCATTTCTCTGTTTTTCTCCATGGTGTCTTAAAAACCGATGCAGCTAGGATAACCAAACGTGCCATAGAAACGTTTCAAGATGAGTCCTTAAACCCATAACTCCTGGAGTCCAAACGTCTAGGTTACAAGTCACAAAAATTGCCGGCATGGGTCTTTGCACTCTAGTGAGTGCTGGTTTTTTTCTAGTTTGTCTATTTTCATTACCAACAGATGGTTTCCGTAATTGTTGTAACATAATCTATGCAATTTGCACCGTGCATGTGTTTGAATACATATCACTTCAGTAGCACCTTAGATGATAGTCTTGAAGGGTTTGGTTTTGGTCTGCATTTTTCGCTTGTTTACACCACTGGCGCCGGTAGCTGTTGTCAGTTGGGTAGATATTGGCGTCATGAATATAAGTGATCTACATAATTTATTGGGTACCGGTATATACAAGTTAATATTATACAGTTTTTTAGTTATATTTATTAGGACCAGTAAGGGTCAGCTGGTCCCCTCGTTTCTTTTTCTGTCTGTTCCGTAACAGAATCCCTGGGAAAAAGATTTTTCCTATGGCCTGTAAAAAATCTCTTGAGATTTATCCGGAAACATTCTCCTCCGGAAGAAGCAGGGAAAGAAAACCGTTGTTCACCTGGAAAAATGGCTGTTGGATGGTGGATGAAATGAAATGGAAAAAAATGAAATGCAGTCTGTCCGACGCTTACACTCAACGAACAGTGACCAGCGGTGTGACAACCTGGCTGAATGGCACGGGGTTCACACAGTTTTACCTGCCACCCACACGTTTATCCACGAATTGAATGAGCCATCCTGCATTCATTTTGTAAGCATTCACCAGATGGCGTCGCCCGAGCAAGGTGGCGCACATCTGGATCAGCTGACTACTCATCTATCGACCCCGAAAGGATGAAAGGCTGAGTTGGCCTAGTTGGCTGACCTTGAAGCGGATGGTTTACCCACATTAGTGGTCACCCATCAGCTACATACAGATTGAGTGTGGGACAGGGAAAGTTTGCCGGTCAAAGAATGCAGTTCTACCACAGTGGTAACTGTAATGCTGATGTGCCGGTGTGTGTTCCAGCTGGCAGAGAAAGACGAGTTTGAACACAAGCAGAAGGAACTGGAGAAGGTCTGCATGCCGATCGTCACCAAGCTGTACCAGGGTGCTGGAGGCGGAGGCGGAATGCCAGGCGGTGCCGGCGGATTTCCCGGGGGATTCCCGGGTGCCGGCGGAGCGGGCGGAGCTTCGTCGGGAGGAGGATCCAAAGGTCCGACCATTGAAGAAGTCGACTAAATATCGAGCAACTCCAAACACAGTTGTTTTGACGGGATATACAGATGCATGTTTTAACTGTTTCCATATGCTCGGACCAATTTTGTGTTCAGCTGCAACTTGGTTACTTACTTCTTTGCTTTAAATTTGTAAAGTTCAGTGTTTGATTGAATTTTAAAATTGGCACATTCTAGTGTTGCACTTGTGTTTTATGAACTGTGGCTTTGACACATATACAGCTGCATGTTTACTGTTTTTGTAGCATTGGACCAGTTGTATTTGCTTAGCTGTAGTTCAGCTGTTGCTTCTATGCTTGAAATTTACAAAATTTAACGTTGAAAATTTCTGATTGTCATATTCTGTCATTATATGAATTGTAGTGCAGCTTTTTCTCTGTTACTGCTTTCATACAATAAGGACATAATCTTCAAAGTGAAAACGTCGGCCTATAGTATGTCTTAAAAATTGCATTATATGGCCAATAATCGATGGTTGTATGTGTTCGAAAAAGACGACGGACAGGCAATAGTCATACTGTACAAGGGGGCAGTGACAGTGTGCAAAATGACTTACGGGAATGCAGAAATAGTTTTATCGAGGCTGACATGTCTGCCGGGTTGTACCATAATGAAATGTCAAACAGATGGGCTGTTTATCTGCCGCATACATCTCTTTGTTCGTTCGTCCGGACAGATATTTTTACCACGATATCTCGTGAACGGCTTGAGCAGTCTCGATGAAACTTACAGGGAATATTTAATAGTCCCTACTGATGACCTGATTCGATTCTGGAAGTCAAAGGTCAAGGTCACAGCAGACCGTCGATTTGGCAAAGGTATCAACTTCGATGCTAAGTCGTTGAAGTCGGTCTTTTTAAGGTTTTTAATGTGTTTCTGTCCATAACCAGACAAGACTGCTTCTGCACTTTATATTTGCAAAATTTACGTACTAAATTTAATGTTCTTTGAATTTTCTGACTGGCATATTGTTTCGTTATATTAACTGTAGTTTAACCAGAAGTCAGTTGTCAGTTTAGAAGTGCAGGTATTCGTTGTTGAAATCAGTATAATTTAGAGTCCTTGTATTTGCGTATAAATCTGATGCCTCAGAAGAGTTGCATCACTGCTTCAGTGTAGTTATAGTGTACGACTACATCTATGACTAATAAAATTTGCTGGAAAAAATTACTGTCGTTTTGTCTGTACATCACACTTAAAACGTTTTGAGTACCGGGTAGTAGTGTAGTTCTGCGCTCATTACGATTGGACACATACCATATTATAAAACCTCGCATCGACAAATGCATCGTGGTATATGGTAACAGTAATAAATTTTACAAACACAGAAGAGGTTCCATGAGCACTGTGCTTCAGAAAAAACATCCTTGACATTTTTAGCTGTAACTAGAACAAACACTTTCCGATTTGAATTTGACAGGCAGCGTCGGTCTCATCCGGCATTCAATCGTCCACGGAAAATGTTTTCTTACGTTACAGGTAAAAATGCCGGGGGTGTTTTTTTCTGAGACACAGTGTACATGGAATCTCCAAAATGATATTTGCTATTTTAAAGCTATGTCACCCTCTTGCTTAAACCTGGTTGTAAAAAAATGTCATTTTCACAATTAATTTTATTACGATTATTCGTAATTGCTATGAGTCTTAATACTGACATATACTTCAACGCTTTAGCAAACGAAAGCAGTGACCTAATTTTGTTCGATTCCTGTAATTGTGCTTATTCCAATACGTAGGCCTACATCACATCACATGGAGAAAACGGAAGCAGGCCTCTGTATACGAGACATAATGACAGAATAATAATATTACTGATACACGAAATATTATACTCTAAACGCCGCTTAAAAGGGGTTAACCGTTTCTGTAGAAACTGCGTGATCAGATACTGTTCCATATGGGGATAACACGGCTATTAAATTATATTTCCTTATAATGACAGTGGCGTTGACCAAGTTTGTACTCAACTAATATGAGTCTTCTTATTCAATTAAATAAAAATGACTACATGTCGGATCATATATTCCTTTTATTATTTTGAATAATTCTATCACATCACGATGTCGTCTATATTCAAGTGTAGGTAAATTTAAACTCTTCAATCCATCACTATAAGATTTGTTGGCCATTGTTGGAATTAATATTGTCGCCCTTTTCTGTACCCGTTCCATTTTATCAATGTCTTGTTTTTTTCTTTTCGGGTACCATACGCTATTCTGGCCCAACCGTAACAACAACAACATTAGCAATGTTCGTCACTGTTCTGTATGAAGCAATACACTGCGAAACTCTACTACGGAGTACGGAATGCAGTTGATCTAGGCCTACACGAAACTGAAATATGCTCGAAAGTCAGCAACTAAGAGGAAAAGCAGAGCAGTAGTTGACCGGATTTAATCGTTCGTAAAAGGATGAAAGAAGAACTAAATGCCAGAAATTATTATCTTTCATTAGCCGATGACACAAACAGTTTGACTAATGGTTAAATTCGAGACAGTAACAACAGTCGGAGTCGAAGTAACTTAATCCGTTCGTAAGTGTAGATTTCGTTGGCATACATAGAATTTTGTTTTAACAGTTTGTCTGCAATAAGCTGGCATCTAGTGCAAGCACAAGCGGTGTTGGACAAAACAGCAAAAAAGCGTATGTAAAGCAATGGTTGTTGCGATGTTGTAGATCCTGTCGTTCAGAAGAAAGAATTAAATGCTTCGTGCATCAGCTCCAGAGGCGAGTACTTCTCCTTCTTCATCAACTTGAAGACTGAACACATGCGAACAGCAACGGAAACATTAACGCAGACACCAAGTCGCTGACATGGACTACCATTACTATCACCTATTCCTTCACCCGTCACTTCTTCCTCTTCTGATTCACCACTTTGTAAATCTATAACCATCCCTCTTTCACTCACTCGAGATGCTCTATGGGGCTGACTTAGGTCAGGTTTGTCCAAGGAATCACGTATTCCACTGTGCTGTGGTCGGTTGAAATACCCGACGGCAATGGGCAATTTTCGGCCATTAAAAGCATTGGGAGCACTGGCACCGGAACCTATTCGGTACACACGGCCAAAGCCGTACCACTTTTTCAAGTGGTACAGCTCTCAATGTAATAATAATTTCCCTATCAATCAAATTTTGGGAGCTGTAAGCAGACGTAATGAAATCATGTTCACTGTCAGTCTCTTCCGATACTAGTTGCAGAACAACATTGTGCAAAGACAGTTTTTAAAATAATTAGATTTACTTCAAAAATAAATCTAATTTTTTATCTCCACCAGTAGCCTTCTGTGGCCGTAAAATATGCTAAAATGCGTTGGCGACCGGGGCTCCATCCCAGACCCCGCTGGGGAAGCTCACGACGCTCCCCAGACCCTCAAGTCGGCTGGGAGGGGA
>Ga0209780_1004295_pt1 | contig 10929 bp, 6 predicted proteins | sample WorMetexBAHAMAS2_FD_187384 | JGI IMG/M metagenome (GOLD analysis project Ga0209780, IMG submission 187384) | Marine gutless worms symbiont microbial communities from Max Planck institute for Marine Microbiology, Germany - Inanidrilus exumae... | ecosystem: Host-associated > Annelida > Digestive...
ACGGACGGCAGATCGTAGAGCACGCAGACTTGGAGTGAACATGGACTGGATTTAGAAGAACGTTTGGAGAATTTGGTGATAACTGGAGCGTGTTTGTCGAGTAATGAGGAGAGAGTGGTGTTATACGAGAGCAGGAAAGAGTCCTATTAGCGTTTCATTTTCATAGTAACAATGTCCCTATCTTGCACCGTTTCTGAGATATAGCGAGATATTGGTCGAAAATCGCCGTTTGAACCTACCCCACCTCTATGTGGCGCCCCCGTTGGGATGACCCCGTTGAAATTTCGCCTAGATTCTTGGCATCAGAAAACTAGAGTCACTGGGCTATCACGGCGTTGTTTGCATAATCCTAGGTTTAGCCGTCTTAGTAGAACACCGACTTTTGACGGACGGACAGACAAACAGACACACGATGACGGCGTTGCAAGTACCGCGCTAGCATAGCGTCGCGCGGGTAAAACTTTAAAAAACTTAAAACTTAAAGCGAGAGAAAATAACAATTTCATCAGGCTTACTAATGCTGAGACATAGTAACAGTATAAACGCACTTTGGCAGTGCCGAGTTTTGACCAGTTTGGTATCAGATAGAACTTCACTCCAAGCCAAGCCCCTGGCAGTTGAGCGTTCCAGATGAGCAGGATTATCAGAACGACGTATGGAACGACAGCTGTTACATAGACTACCTGGAAATAGCAGCATCCACAACTATAGGCATTAACTCCGGGGCTGATAGGATCGCGTACCCCCAGTATATTACCTTGGGGGTATAAAGGTAAAGGGTGTAAGGAGTGTAGGGTGATCATCTCCCCTCCTTAGGTATTTGAACCCGAGGAGGAGAGCCTGTGTCACATGGCTAGTGCGGCGGTTACTTCCCAATCAAGAAGCAATGCTACTGCCTCTTGGCGGGTGCACACTTTCTATCACACAGAAGGTAGGAGGCTGAGTTGGGTTAAGTGACTGGTTACATTGTAAGACGGTATACCGTTACCTTGCCGGAAGATTTCACGCCGCCGATCGTACAAAAGAAGATAAATATCCAGGCGAGAAGAAGACAAAGAGCAAGATCCCACTTGATGATGTAAGTGTTCACGTCTATGCCGGACGACTGGCCCAGGACTTCGACTCTACGATGAACAGACAACATCCGCTAGTAGTAGGTAGATTTCACATAAATGTTAGCTATTCTAAACGAGTGTTCAAAGAATTTTGACGACAGGCCGCATCGCATGGGGCGGATTTTTCACGGGAAAAGTTAATGTGACACCGGCTAGTCAGGAGCAATGCAGTCGGCTGCAGCAGTCGCGCTGATGCCGTTATTATTTTTGCTGCATACACTTCTTTTTGCTGCTGTATTGATCTACGGCGAATAAAGTTGAATATTCTGCAGCAGTGACTCGCAGTGCTTTTCAACGGGCGGGACAATCTACAAAAATTGCCCCTTCCCATTGGGGTTTAGGATCCTTTGGCCCATCCCAGTCACCCACCCAAACGGCATCTCGACTCGTTCAGCCGTTTTTGCAAACACACAGTCCATGCTACTCCGTCTGTAGCAATGGGCTGCATCTAACTACTGCGGCGATGCGGCCTAAAATATTATAGTGACACCAGTAACGGCTAAGGCACACGGGCCAACATGGCGTTGTGTAATGTTTGCAGCCGACATTGCCACAAAAATCGTACAACCACAAAATTAAAAAACAGAGAAATGTGCAGTCATGTCGACATGCAGACCCACGCCGGGCGAATATAAGGGTTACGGTTAGGATTTAACCTTTGACCTTCTGACCTCAGGGTCAGTGCATAAATGTTACTAGCTCAAGCCGCTTTCCCTTTAGAGCTATCCGTAACCCTAGGTTAGGGTTAGAGTTAGGGTTTGACTTTTGACCTTTTGACTTCAGCCATCAGCACGAAAGTCGGTAGACATATATAGTCCATTGCAGGACCTCCGCATGCACTGGACCTGAAGTCATGCTGGATACTTAGTAATGTGACGCAAATCCATTCGCATTATTCATTCGGGCGCATGTATTGAATCGACGGCGAATAAGCCTTGTCGTTTCACATGGCGTGAGCAACGTTTACGTGATTAGCAGACTCTAATACTTACTCCCAGTAGATTTCAGACGGAGTTTTTGGTTTTAAGCTCATGTTTAGGCTTATAGCTGTTGTCACAGTCTGGCTTAGAACAGTTGATGTAGTTGTTGTGACGGTTTCTGAACATTGCACAGACATGTTACCAATCAGAAGAATTCTCTTTTTCAAGTGCTCTTTTTCGACTAGATATTTTAAGAACACTGATAGATTAAGTGGTGTTATGATTGTCGATAACACTCTCAACACATTCAAACGCTAGGCTATAGCATAAGTGTAGCCTATTTAATTTCTTCCATTTAACTGGCGTTACAAATACGGAAATACAAAATAACCACCATAATACTATTAAGAAAAAATCACCGTGCAGTGTTATTGTAGTTATGGTAACTATTAGACCTGCTGCTGCAATGTAGTACGCTACAGCGCACTGTTTCCCTTCCACCACATAAAGTTTAGGTTAAGACACACATACATAACTTGGACCAGTGCTAGCTAACTAAGCACATTATGCTGCGATCTCTGCCTTCAGCACGAGTAGCCTACGCCGCTACCACCGCCGCCGCTGCTGCTGCAAACCTACCGCCACTGCAAGAAATCACGTGACCCTGTATATCTACATTTTGTCGTAAGCTCCGCCCAGCGTTACAGCGCCTGGCAAATTAACAGTATAGATTTGGAATTGAATTTGCGCACTGTGTTTCAGACGAGTATAGGTAGGCCCATGTCATAATTTGTCCCCCCTGTCCTACTGTTGCGAAAAATGCAAGAATACATGCAGTATAATGACAAATTCGACTGATAGTACCTCAATAAAAGCGAAATAAGTAGGCTACATCGTAACCGATTGTTGTGACATAAATGTAATATTTAAAACAGGTCTTTAAGACTCTGTCGTACCATTGTCAGCCAGACTTCGTTCATAGCAGCCGTATTGTATCCATTCCGGTGTACACGACTGCCACGGCAGAGAGGAGGTGAATGAAGCAAAGAGATAGCGCAGAATGTAGGCGATGATCATGTTGTAGTAGATTCCGACCATCAAGCTCACACACAACATTCCGCATCCAATACCTGCGATATTCGAAAAACAGGGGATACCAATGTCAGATTATTTTTATATATGAAGCATTTTTTTTTAAACTCGCTATACAACACAGTCCAAAGAACAACCACTTTTATGTTGATTAGTCGTGCTAGTCGAAAATTGTAGTGTAGCCAACATGTAGGCCTATGGCGAACCGCTCTCACTAAAACTGCTTTATTGCGCGTCGTAATAATGTTACCGGTATTCATATAGGGCCTACGTACCACGTTTTAGTTATATCGCCACTGTATATCTGTAAAATCGCTTATAGACTTACCTTGCTCTCAACTTTTCCAAGTTGGTTATTTGTTACGTTATGGGTGGGACGAATTTTATTTTTAGAAAAAGGAGATTGATAAATTATTAAATTAAAACTCAAAAATGAAACAGCATAAGTTATATAGCCGACGTAAAGCAAAATAATTATTCAATAAGTTGTATATTCTGTAAACGCAAACGATAAACTTTCATACCTTTAAAAAGAGGAAGAACTTTCCACACGGAAATTGGACCGAGAGAAGAAAACTGTCCAAGAGCCATTTCCAGAAAGAACAGCGGTAGACCGGCCATGACCAGTATGATGACATAAGGAATCAGAAAACTTGCTAAAATAATATAAATCAGATGCGTATATAATGATACAAACCAGTAAGAAAGTTATGTTAATAAAGTTGTGTAATCTACAATAAATCATTGCGTTCGCTGATTCGATCCTGAGTAATATAAAAGTTATATTGTTTAAAATATTTGTTATATCCATGACTGTCGTCGGCATCTCTTCGATATCAACCATAAATTATTAGGTCGACTCCTCCGAGTCGAACTAATAAAGCCGGTCTCAAATGTATGTCCGCCCGTCCGTACGTTCGTATGTTCGTCCGTCCGTCCGTCCAAAAATGTTTCTTCGATTTCAATGAAATTTGGTGTGTAGGTCATTGAGATAAAACTGTTATTAGCCTAATAATAGTTCTATCTCAATGATGTAGGTAAAGGTCGACAAGTGATGCATGATCGATGGTATGCAGTATGACCCTATCCAAGGTCAAGGTCAAGGTCAAGGTCAAGGGCCCTTGAAAGTCGAAAATTCGACCATTTTCAAAGGCTATCTCCTTTCCATTTATAATGGGGGCTGGCAAATAACCACAGATTCCTAAATTAAGGCACAATACCTAAAGCCGAAATTTTGATTTTTGTCCCAGTTTTTGTGTCACGTGACGTTTGAAGTTGGCAGTAAGTAGGAGTCGACCGTCAGTCCCGTATGGGGCTAATTTATTTGTTTTACTTTTACTACTTTTATTTAAACGTAACCTGTGTGACGTTAAGCCAAATAATTGCTGACCTCCGCCGTTTCGATAAGCTCGGAAAGGAAATCGCCAAATGTTACCAAGACCGACGGCGAAACCAATCGCCGACAGCATGAAGTCCATCTTATTGGACCAGTTGCCTCTTTCTTTGTTCTCATCTTTGTTGTTGTCACTTCTCGTCTGCAGAAATTCCAGAATCACGACAAAATTTATTCCAAAAAGTTATAACAAATGTATCTCAAGTTTGACACAGATGGGTTAACGATGATCTCTGACAAAAAGGTTTATGAATGTAATTGGATCATTCAGCCTCATTATTAGACTAAGAAGAATTCTGAAACATTCTCGTCTCCGCAGTGGACTTAAAATGATTTTTCGTACTTAAGTTTAGTGAAATTTTTATTGCGTTTCTTTATTCTAATTTACGTATAACAAAAAGTGACAAAACAATTGCGGTAACAGTTGCGTAACCAACAAAAATATTAAAGCATTCAGGCCTACGAACATGGAACATCCATTCAGTCTTTTAAGGTTCACGGTTGTGATCCTAACTATAACAGCTATAGTCTACTAAAATAAGTTTTACACTGCATGACGCGAGGAAAGCTGTAGGCCGTGTTGGCAATTAATTCTGTATCGTACACTGAGATCACGCATGCGATCCAGCGTCGCGTATAACACGACGTTACACCGGTATAATATAAGTGCGCTAGCCAGGACTGTTGAGTCGATTGAACGAACGATCGATACATTACGTCCCCGCTTATAATTATGTATAAATAAAATGAAGTGTAAGCCAGTAACGACGACATGCCTTATCAGAATTAAATAACTTTCTAACTACGTTATCTGCGACGCTTTTGGGTAAATTTTGCAACGGGCGACAAACTTCATATAGGCTTATGAATTTATTTAACAAAGGCAACAAAATCTTGAAATTTCCAATAATAATGTTCGTTTATTTGATTGATGACAAACTGCACAATCAACACCACCATCCGCCACGCACGGCGGGACACAAATGAAATTATATACAGAAAGGCTAAGCTCGGCTAAATTGCTGCCACATTACGGCGCACATCGGTTGATAACCGCACCGGTTTAACCTCGTGAACATTCACCAGATGGCGCGACCGGCACACATCCGATAAAGTAGCTCACTACTTAATTTATCGACCCAGAAAGGATGAAAAGTTGAGTTGGCCTAGTTGGCTGACCTGTAGCGGCCGTCTTACTCACATAAGTGGTCACCCGTCAGCTGCAGGTCGAGCGTGGGACAGGAGTTTGCCGGTCAAAGACCAACGTTCTAACCACTGTGCCACGCAACCAGCGAGTACCTGTATTTGATTACCTCCGCAGCATCTGCTGGCAGCCAAGCGAACAAAATATACAGTTTCAGTTTTACTTTTTTCATCACACTATTGATGTGGCTATCAAAGAGTCAGATCTTAATGCTGTCTGTAACAAGTTAGCAATATACTATACGACTCGTGTTCCGCATGTAGTTTTGAAGAGTCCAGCACCTGAAACAGTCTTTTCGAAGCCGTAAAGTCGCGTTCACACCGAAACGTAACGCATCGAAGCTCAAGACGATGCATGGCACCGCGCACCACACACACACACACGATGGGCAACGTCCCACGTGGTCTTCGACTGTGCGGTATATTGCGGCATGTTGCAGCGACGTGCGCCGTCGCACGGTACCGCATTCGGTGTGAACGCAGCTTAAGACTGGCGTCGCTTAGACTAGATAGACCAGTCATGGACCTGGTGATACAACAGTGGCGTCTTTCACTATGAGCAAATTAATGATTCCACGTCGATCACAAATTATATACGGTAGGCTAACTAAACCGTGTCCAGCAAAATGCTGCCAATCTATACTTGCCTCTAAGTTTGCCAAATACTTTTACCGACAGACTTAACAGTAAATTTCTGGCAAAGCGATAATTATATATCTCATTAGACGCCAAACACTTCGTTACACTACATTGTGAAGTGTTTGTGCGCATAAATCGCCATGCTTCAGGACTGAACTGCCATGCAAGACTCAGCCATTCGAAAGAGTTACTAAAATATTAGTCCAGTGATGTCAGCATCGTTTAGTGACATCAAGACATTAACACTGGCCACACCGAAAAACCTACAGAATGACCGACGGCATGCACCCCCCCCCCCCGTATAGGTCCTATAACCAATAAGAAAGACGTCGCGACAAAACGCTTGCGTACACGATCAACGTTCATTCACTGACGGTGTCAGTCGGCCAGTCACAAGTGGTCAACATTACACCAGTTTGATACTTGACGATCACTGAGTCAAAATTAATCAGACATTATTATGCTGGCCACGTGTAGCAGAAAGCGTAATGTAACGGTTTGGCGTCCGTCCGTCTGACCGTCTATCTGTCCCGTCGGCATAGGCCTACTCACTGGACTCACCAGGGGGCAGCATGCGATGCCGGCAGCGTAGATTTCGGCCCGACAATAAGGAGAACGGACATACTTGTTGTAATGTGATGCTGTTATGACAGTTTTTGCCCGCCATACGTACACATCACAAGCGATTTTTTCATTTCTACCGCGCGGCGCTATGCTAGCGCGGCATATGCTGTCGTCGTGTGATCGTCTGTCTGTCCGTCCGTCTGCTATCTGTCTGTCACAAGCCGGCACAATACCAAAACGGCTAAACGCAGGATCACGAAGACAACGCCATACGATAGCCCAGGGACTCTAGTGGTTTTCTGATGCCAAAAATCTAGGCGAAATTTCAACGGGTCACCCCAATGGGGCACCAATCAGTGGTGGGGTAGGTTCACACGGCGATTTTCGACCAATATCTCGCTATATCTCAGAGACAGTGCAAGATAGGGACATGATTACTATGGAACGCTAATAGGAACTCTTTATGTGCTCTATCGATTAGTGCTATTTCCAGTGAGTTTGAGTGACCCAAACTACCCCAAACCACCCCATTTTCGACATTTTGTATGGCCTTTCATATATTCGTAGTGAGCAGTTCAAATTTGGTAGGTAGGTTGACGGTAGCAAGTGCTAGCCATGAATGGCCAACCATCCATTTAAGGGGCGTGGTTAGGTCATGTGAACCATTTAAATTTTGGTGGGCACCAACCATATCTCTGGAACAACTGATCGTCTCAGGCGCTGTCAACTTAGTTCGCCGGTGAGTGTTTAAAAGTGTTTAAAATGATGCTAAATTCTGACAAGATATGTTATAGGACTTGTACCAACATATGCTGGCATTACTTCGTTAGAGATACAGCTGTTGTTATTCTATCAACTTTATATCATGCGGCTCTGTAAGGAAGTAAATTAAGTTAAATTGTGTATTGCAAATGGGCCTGCTGCTGGCTACTCTACGCGTAATAAACACATGGTTACTATGCGTGTACACTTTGTTCAGCGTGTAAGGAGGAAATCATCCTCCATTTCCTATGGAAGTATTGTACCAGTATGGTGACGCGTTATCGCATTACGGGGTCTGCATCTTAGGCCTATTGATGATCTTACAGCTCGGGGAGCTATGCAATTCTAAGGTTACAACACTATCAAGCCTATACTCCGGTTTGCAAAAGACTCCAGCCTCATCGACAAACTGTAATGACATCGGTTATATCGGTGATGCGCTCATTTGGTCGAACTAGTAACGGCCTCGCCGCTGAGTCCTCAAATGGCTTGTGAACCCCTAAGGTAAGGTAAGGTATATCGCAGAAGAATGGCAGCATTTCAGGCGAATTCGTAATTTTTATCGCGATTAATTAGCGCGTCATTGCCCGCAACATTGGTCTGGCTACTTCTGAATTTTCAAATAATTTTCAAACTACCAAATTCATTTTATAAACCACCAAAGACGCCATTGGTAATAACAAATACTTATCTTTATTTAATGTAACTATACTTACCGACTCAGTTTCAGCGTACGTGTTGCTTTGACTTTCGCCTTGAGCCATGATTTTAGTAAATTTTGATGTAAATGTTGTGCTATACGGAGATCGGCTGAACCGTTAATGCATAGGTCACAAGGTGCTCAATGACGCTAGGCTTGTAGCCGTGGACTTATGCGTTAAGCAGTGATTACACTTTCCGGATTTCTACGGACTCGTTTTGAGCACAAATATCGCCATTTTATGCTTAACAGGCCTTTTTCCATACCATGCGTATTTGGTGCCCATATTGAGGAATGAAACCACTTGAATTTCACACAGATTTGGGTGTGATAAAAAAGACTGTGTAGATTATCATCTAGCTTTAACTTCCTGGGAATGCTTTCAAAAATTGCGATACACCACACCAGGGGTCTGTGACGTTTGACAGACGGACAAACAGACACAGAGGCACAGAGACCGAACCTGGCTGAATAAGCTGTGCGTATAAGCCTACTCGTTCGTCAGTCACAACACTGATAAGCCCACATGGGCACTGCAACCTGTGTTAATAGATTAGCTTTCTAGTTTTATTCATTCATTCATTTTATTTGCTCAACAAAGATTAAAACAGTAGAATTTTATGTAGAACGTAGCACGTACTTTTAATCGTTGTGTCATTTAGACATGTTATTTAGGCGACACACAACGAGTAACACGTCGATTATATCAATAATTATAACTATAGCAAGGTTCCGGGCCTCCTTTTTAAATATGCCAAATTACATGAAATTTTCTAGACATAAAATTTTTTTCTCTGAACATTTCAACGAGTGATGACAACGGCCATGGTGATACACATTAAATGACTTAATTTCTGGCAAGTTACAAAATGAGCATGCGCTTGGTGTCATCACAAGATTCACAACTGCTAGTTTGTTAGTCGTTTACATTTCACAATTTGTTATTTAAAGTGATAAATGATAAATTATGACCTACGTTATTCATTTTTTGTAATTTATGCCTATTTCAAAGTGTGAATAAACTATAATTTTAAGAATTGCCTCGTTTAAAAATCACAAAATTTTATGAGAATTTTGTCTCACATTTCTAAGTGTATTGTCAACCATCGGATCGCTTAAATATTATTGTGCTGCTGAGTATATCATCTTGAGTTGACGGCATTCCAACAAGGTGACGTGTCTGAGGACTCAAGTTGGTAGTTTCAGCTATGTTGTTATCGGGGCAGTGGTTAAAGTAAGCCGGAACGCACCGGAACGCAGTTCAAGGACCCCCGAATTTGTTAGCGTTCCGGGGCCCATAAATAAGTATAATTAAGCTTAAACCGGAACGCACGTTCCAGGGCCCCCAAACACGCACAGCATGCAAGATGTACCATCTAACAATCTGTTTCTTGCAGCTATATTGCAGTTTTCATATTGTTTGTAGTGTACATATGCCACAGTCTGTGGCCTTTGCCTACTTCAGCGTACACTGCGAGAAGCAGTCCGTGTCGAAAGTTGGCCTAATTCCGTACGTACGGGGGCGTCGTGTAGCATTGCGGCCCCTAGAGAAAGCAGGGGCCCACATTTTAAGAGAGTTCTTGGGCCCCAGAAAGTATACTTTATCTACTGTATCTACTGTAAGCCAGTAAAATTATCTTATCGTGTTTGTGCTGATCTCACGGGTGGTCCTGGAACGAGCTGCATGGGGGGTCTGGAGCGCTTTAAATCCTATATACCCGCTTGCTGAGTCGGTTGCTCTGCGTACACTAGTAGGTCAGTCCGCAATGTTTTATGCAACAGCACCTGCGCCAGGCGCTTCACAACCAGAGTCGGCTAGTTGTTGATTCGACTTCTGTAATGTAATGTCGTGACGATGTAAAGCCCCAGCAACAATGTCGAATCAACATTGTCGAATGCTACAAGTCGATCGATCTTTCGACAAAGTCGAATGTTGCTTCGACATTGATGCCGTTTTTGGCAAAAATGTGGCCGGTTTTGGTAACAATTTCGAACGAAATTTCATCATTTCGACAAAGTCAAAACAAATTGAACATGTTCAATTTGTTTCGACTTTGTCGAAAGGAAGATCGATCGATCGTTCGTATTATGGCCGTCATACTCGGACGGAACGCTGAACGAGTCGCGTGCTGCCCCCTGGTGAGTCACGTTGAGTATATGCGTCGCGTGCCCTATTAAGGTTATGAAAATACGGGAGAGACAGACATCGACGAACGAACGCCAGACCGTTTTATTACGCTTACAGCGCGGCCAACGTAATAATGACAATACTTCGGTGAAATACTATTTATATGGCTAGATAACAGACTGTAGAAACATTTGTGTAATAATTTGTACTTATAGAATAATATCGCCCATAAAAATTGATAAGGCATGCACTTAATTCTTTGATAAGGCATTACCAATCATATCGGCAAGTACATTAATTATAGAATACTGAGCACAAGCCAACTGCCCTAGGCCTATAAGCAGTAGGAGTGGCAGTGTGGGAATTACCGGGGAGGGGTTAGGGGTGTTCGACCCCCTAGTTCATGTTTAGCT
>Ga0209780_1004297_pt1 | contig 10928 bp, 8 predicted proteins | sample WorMetexBAHAMAS2_FD_187384 | JGI IMG/M metagenome (GOLD analysis project Ga0209780, IMG submission 187384) | Marine gutless worms symbiont microbial communities from Max Planck institute for Marine Microbiology, Germany - Inanidrilus exumae... | ecosystem: Host-associated > Annelida > Digestive...
CCGTGCGCGCGTTATAAATTAGATTATTATTGTTACTGTTATCATTATTACACACGCCGGCATAGTCGCCGGCGTATGTAGGGCGTTCAGTCGCGTCTGTTTGTTTGTCTGTCTCAGACTGTCTGTCTGATTGTCCGCGCTCTGACAGAAAACCCTTATTACATCTTTTCTAAGTTAACGGAAGAATTCTAGCCAGCATGTAAGACATCTACTGACCCAAATGATTGATTTTGTTTGTTGTTTAAAGTATCGAGGGATGCAACAACATCGACTGAGACACAAGGTTTGTATTGATTGTCATCTATTTATTGCCGACATAACATCTTACATGATTTTTGACGAGCACACCCAGGGTCGCATTATCCAATAGGCACTATCGGCACTGTGCCTAAGGCCTAGAAAACGGAGGCCTACGAAAATGGCTAAAACTTAAAGGATTATTTTGACAACAAAGATTCCTATAATAAGCTTACGACGTGGTCGTAGGCTTATACAAATCTTTGTCTTCAAAATAATGCTTTACAAGCAAGAACGTTATCAGTTTGCAGTTAAAACGACCACCTGGTTGGACCGTTAATTTTTTTATTTTTATGCTACCGTAATTGCGTCTGTCTGTCTTGTAGTTCGTCTGTCTGTGAAACCACTGAGTCCTGTAAAAACGGCTTTGCATATCGTCAAACTCATTTCGTCCTCACAATTCCGTTTAATAATTATTTATGTCAAAATTGTCAAAGGAAAGGAAAAGGAAAGAACGAGTATTTATATAGCGCCATTTACTACGCTAGCATGATCTCAAACCGCTCAGTCATTTATCACACAGTTTTATCTGCCTTACCTTCGTAAGCGTTCACCAGATCGCGCCACCCCTAACTGAGGTAGCAGACATCCAGTTGCAGCTTACTACTCAACTGTCGACTCCAAAGGGATAAAAGGCTGAGTTGGCCTGGTTGATTGACCTATAGCGGACGGTTTACCAACATAAGTGGTCACCCGTCAGCTACAGGTCGAGCGCAGGACAGGGAAAGTTTGCCGGCCAAAGACCGACGTTATATCACTGTGCCACGAAACAAACGAAACAACCGGTAGTGCACAAAATATGATACGTTTAACATTAAATAGGTGGATGTTATTTATCTTGCACGTTATAGCCTTAATCCAGCGTCTTCGTATCGAAGATCTGACTGTTGCTTTTTTCGTCGACTCTTCTGAGTCGACCTAATAAAGTGGGTCTCCAATGTCTGTCCGTCCGTACGTCCGTACATCTGTCCGTCCACAAAAAGTTTTTTTAGATTTTAATAAAATATGGCATGTACGTCAATGAGTGATGCACGACGGTATGCAGTATGACCCTATCCAAGGTCAAGGCCAAGGTCACGAGCCCTTCAAAGTTAGAAATCCTTCTATTTTCAACAGCTAACTTCTCCGCCATTTACAATCGCAGCTGGCAACTGACCACTGATTCTGAATTTGGTCGAGCCGGATTTTTGATATGTGTCCCAGTTTTTTGTGTCACGTGACTTTGAACTTGGCAGAAACGTCAGTTGTGAAGAGTCGACCGTCAGTCGCGTACGGGGCTAATTCATTTCATCAAGCGCTGAACAAGTTTCACGTTTACGGCGAGCAGGAATGATGCTGTGTTAGTGATGTGACATTAGACGAACGCGTTATGTGTTTGTTTATTGTGACAGCGTCGATAAATGCGACGATCACAACAACATCAACAGGTGCGTGTTTTATACACATTAGTTGCTGTCGTTTTTGCTAGCATAGCCTACGTGATCTCTGAACTTTGACCTGTAAGAAAAGACGTATAAATGTAATATCAAACATAATGCATCGTTTTTGTTTACTTGTTTTAACGTGCGTTGTAATAGATTATGGTTCGCTTGCAATTCACTATAAAGACATGAAAGACGATACAAAATGTCGAAAATGAGGTAGTTTGGGGTAGGTAGGGGTTATCCAAGGTCATTGGAAATAGCACTAATCAACAGAGCACATAAGAATTCCTATTAACGTTCCATTGTAACTACCGGTAGGCCAATGTCCCTATCTTGCACCGTTTCTGAGATATAGCGAGATATTGGTCGAAAATCGCCGATTGTAACCTACTGAGATACTTGTCACAAATAAGTGGTGGAAATATCTTCAATACGGTGGAACAATTACAGTATAATCCTCATATATAAGGGCCCACTGATTGGCAACATTAATAATGACTGAGTGACCATGAAGGTCAGTCCAGCTATCTGACATCTTTCTGAATGCCTTACTTCGGAAAGTATAGCACAGGGCAGATAGAGTGTGCTCAACTACGCATGGGAAATCGTATGTCGTTTACAGTTTTAAGCTAGGTACCGCTAAAACTGGCAATGCCTCTGATACGGAATAAAAGAGATGGCTACTAGAGATGATGACCAATAGTTTCTGTCGAGTAGCGACATTTCCGACTGCAGCTGGTCCATTTGTCTGCAGCGAATAATATCTGTGCTATGCTCGAAGTTACCTCGTTTAACTTGGTGAGCTGTATATCCAGTCCATAGTTATAACTACATTAAGCCTGCTATTTGTTATCCACACATGCCGATAGGCAAGCTGTGGATTTATCATTTACTGTTTGTTTGTGTGTGTATGTGTTTGTGTGTGTTTTTGTTTGTTTGTTTGTACGGTTACAAATTTTTCCGCCGAGGATTAAGCTAGCGGCGTCAAATTTTGCACGGCGGCTCATTGGCGTCGAAGGTAGGGAATCTCCCATTTTTGTGAACTTTGTTCCCCCAGTAGCCCAAAACCGGACGAATCGGCCAGCGCGCGGGCCATGCCCACCGGGATGTAAACATTACCGTAGAGATGAGCCGACGTAAACGTCACGCTAGAGATGCACCGTTCGTGAAATCGCGCGGCGTGTTGGACGTAGGATCGGCATGTGTGGATATACGCCAGTTTTCGAAGACGGACGTACTTAGTTGAATTCATGTTTGTTTACATCGTTGTTTTTGTTCGACAGATGACCGTAATCTCATTATTTACGTCAGCGTCGCGGCTGCTGCAGCCGTTGCCATAACGACGATCGTGGCGATCACTTTCTATGCAATATGGCGTGCGTCGTCAGCGGCCAATGTTGCAGCCGGACCATTGGTTTCAGCATCACCGGCCGTTGTATCCAGCAGACCGGTGTTTGTAAGACCGGTTGTATTCTCTCGCTGTGCGCCAGCACATCCGTGCTCCCGTGACTACAGCGGTTACTATAGCAACGGTTACTATGGCAACGATCGTTCTGCATATCGTCCACATGCGCACTGTTTCCACAGCAGAATCAACGTTTATTCGGGGCAATTGTCTCCATTCTGAGTAGGCCTGCAGATTTTCGAACACTCTTTTATCAAGAGAACAGGACGATGGTGGTTGCGATGGTAAATCTGTTGTGCTCCAAAGTGTTTAAATGGTGTACACTTGATTGTAACGCGTGTTAGTCTGCTGGCGATGACATTACGTGCAAAGTCATTGCAAGTTACAAAGTTCACTCTGAACCATACTTTTAAAACAAGGTGTCGCCGTGGAGTGTCGGCCGCCAGACCGCCGACGCGCCTGGCGGCCGGCCAGCCCGTCCGCTGGCTGCATAAAGCCTCGTCCAGACAAGCAACAATGTCGAAGCAACGTTCGACTTTGTTGCTACAAACGACAACAATGTGGAACGAGTTTGTCGTAAAATATCGTACTTTCGACAAAGTCGAAACGAATTGAACACGCGACGACGCCGACAGACGCCGACAGACGACTGACGACAGACGCCAGCGATCAAAACAATACTGGGTCATTAGGCTGGCCAGTAATAAAGCACGACATAGGCATGAATTTAGCTAATGCAACTAGGTCTGTTACTAGGACTTGCTTGTTATACCACGTAAATTAATGGTCTTTCGTCAAAACAACACACAGACAATGCACAAATCAAAGATTTTGAGTTACAATTGTTGTTTCATGATTGTATTACACCATTCAGACATGGCTAAAAGTGGATATTTTGTTAGCTTAGACCGCCGATAAATGCCTCGGAGGCTTGAAGTAGACCTAACTGAAAGCCAGGAAACGCTTTAAACCAGCTTTTTTACATTCATTGTATTTATCAACTTATTATGTCGTGTTAGACGCTCCATATATACGTTGTATTTGACATGATATTAATTTGATATGATGTGGTTTGGTAGCTTTCTTTTAGTTTTTTTATAATTTGTATTTATTGTTGTTTGTTCTTTGCATTTTTATTTCATAGCCTGATGCTTTATCCATTTTGCTACATTCAATATTGCATGTACATTGAATGTGTGCTATTAAATATGTTTTGCTTACTTACTTATGCGGCGCATTATCTAGTTAATTATAAAAAGAAGCTCTTAGAGAAACCGCGCGACGCTTTATATTAGTACGCTTATGCTATGTTTCACGAGATATGGCAGTTAGAAAGGTTTCGATCAGCATAAGTGACCTCCAAAGTCATTCAAGGGCATTGACACTGGTGCCATTCGATAAGCCACATTGCTTTCCTATTAGTCTTCCATTGCAACTATGTCTCTATCTTGCACTATTAACGAGATATTATCACTCATTTCCCAATATCTAAAAAGGTCACGTGACTTTGAACACATCCATTTTGGGATAATGTATTATGCAAGAAGTAGTACCCCTGTGCATCAGTCATCACACTTTGAAATGCCTAGCGTTACCGATACTAAAGATGTGATTGGGGCAAGATTTAAAAAGGGGGTGGTTACGTGACCCTGACCACGCCAATTAGGTGGGTAATCTGTCAGCCGAAGTATAGTACATAATGTTCTACTTGCAAACGTAAATTTGGCGACTCTCGCTTTAGCCATTCCGAAGATATGATTGCTGGCGTCGAAATTGAAAATGGGTGACCCTGACCAAGCCCTTTTAGGGGTGGTTTATCACCCAAAAGCTAGGATTTTATACAATCTACCCGTGTGCAAAATTTGACGAATTCTAGCTTTAGCCGTTCTATAGACATATCATTGGGGGCCTCAAAATTTGAAGTGGGTCACGTAACCTTGACCACGCCCCTTTTGGGGTTGGTTTCTTATCCGTGAGCTAGGATATTGTATAGTCCACTTGTGCATAAAATGTGATGACTATTGCTTCAGCCGTCCCAGAGATATATTGGGGCCCCAAAATTTGAAATGGGTCACGTAACCCTGACCACGCCAGTTTTAAGAACGATTTGTTATCCGTATGTTGGGACTTGACATAGCCTACCTGTGTTTAAAATTTTGCCACTCTAGCTTCATCTGTTCCAGAGATATGGTTAGTGCCCAACAAAATTTAAATGGCTCGCGTGACCTGACCACGCCTCTTTTAGGGATGGTTTGCCATCCGCGGGCTAGCACTTCTACTAGGCCTATCAATCTGTCTATGAAAGTTGAAGTCTCTGACTCCACCTGTTACGAAAATACGAAATGCGATACGAAATATCGAAAATGGGGTGCGTTGGGTTAATTAGGGCAGCCGTAGCACAGCCTCATAGCGTGCATTCTAACCCTAACCTTATGACCTTGAACTATGATAATGACCTTGATTACGTCACCACGAGCCACCAAGTTCATTTTGTTCCGAAGTTATCGTATCGAAGACACACACAGCGGACAGATAGCGCTAGCCGGGCCACTAAAGTGGTCAATAAAGTCCGCTGTTGGTTTGTAATTCAAGCCGGTGGCACTGACCACAGCTGCTTGGCGATCGGTTCATGGACTCGTCGTCAAAGTCTGTGTGCGGTCAGTCAATGGAACACTTCAGCGCAACTGCAGGGAACACCTGCCAATGACATGGCAGCCAGTGGCAATTTTCTTTAAGATGACTGAAATTTTGACGACAACGTTTAGCACTAGAACAGAAACAGCAAATGACAAATAATAATATTAATAAATTAGCCCCGGTCTACTCTTCGCAACCGACGTTTCTGCCAAGTTCAAAGTCACGTGACACGAAAACTTGGACAAATATAAGAAATCCGGCACGAGCAAATTTAGGTATTGTGCCCATAGTTGAGGAATCAGTAATGTTGTCAGTTGCCAGCTCCCATTCTAAATGGCGGAGAAGATAGCTTTTGAAAATGGCAGGATTTTCGGCTTTAAAGGGCAGGCTCGTGACCTTGACCTTGGATCGGGTCATACTGCATACTACCGTGTATCACTTATCGACCTCTACGTATATACGCCAAATTTCATTAAAATCGAAGAATCTCTTTGTGGACGGACGGGCGTACACACGGACGGACGGACCTCGCCAAGTTCGAAGCCACGTGACACGAAAACTAGGACAAATATCAGAAATGCGGCCCGATCAAATTTATATATTGTGACCCAGTTTAGGAATCAGTGGTTAGTTGCCTGGTCCCATTGTAAATGGCGGAGGAGATAGTTTTTAAAAATGTCTGGATTTCCAAATTTGAAGGGCTCGTGACCTTGACCTTGAATCGGGTCATAATGCATACCATCGTGCATCACTTATCGACCTCTACCTACTTGCCAAATTTCATTAAAATCGAAGAAACTTTTTGTGGACGGACGTCACGCACGTACGTACGCACGGACGGATGGACAAACATTAGAGACCGGCTTTATTAGGTCGACTTCGTCGAAGAATCGACCTAATAATAACAACAAGCGGTCAAAGAATTTTGACAAAAAAGGCCGCATCGTATGGGCTGATTTTCAAGGTGGACAATATGCCTATGATGTTTAACTGCTGATACGGTTCGAAGGGTCACTGTACGTCATTATGTCAGTCAAATTTTATGTCGATAGGTCAAAACGTTGCGGACATATGACAATTTTTCTTTTTTCAAGATGGCCGTCGTCCGCCATCTTGAATCTCTAAACGTTCGATATTTTAACTGCCGATATTGTTCGGAGGGTCAAGATTCCGTTTGAAGGCTGACTCACGCCGGCCCAAGGAACCATGTACTAGATGGGTACCAAATTCATAAGGGGAAGGGGCAATTTTGGGGGTTGTCCGCCCAAAGAATAGCATGGGAATCTTGGTCTCGAGACCAGACGTTAAAGTCTTGATCTTGAACTCGAGACTTTTAGCAAGGTCTCTATAACTACATGTAGATTGGATAAACCGAGAAACTCTGAATAGAAATCACACGTTTCATCATCATCATCATCATCATTGTCATTATGCGTTTATAATGATATCTTTAGTTGGGAGTTCAGTGACGTTGATCGAAATGATTGTTCATGGTGTTAATTTCGCTTGACTATTATTTACGTACAATTTTTATTCCCCGCTATAGTATACATGCCTCAATGTTTCAAAATGGCAACATTAAGGGCCGGTTTTTCCACCGCAAATATTAATCTTACATTGACATTAGTGGAAGATTAATTTGCGGTGCAAAAGAAACGATCCCAAGTGCTTAACCGACTTGGCTTTCGCTTTCATTTATGGTGGATTTCCCAACGTCATTCGCTGCAGTTAGGCCTAGGCCTACTAGCCTACCTGTCAAAATACGTGTACGCAACAACATGGCGGCGAAGCAGTTGTCGGTTGTGAAAGTGCTGTATGATATGACGGAGTGTTCCATCTGTACTGAGGTGTTCACCGACCCGCGAGTTCTACCATGTATCCACACGTTCTGTCTTAAGTGTCTGGTGAACTACGGCAAAGACAGACAGCCTGGAGACGGCATGCCTTGTCCGCTGTGCAGGAAAGAGTTCATTATTCCAGACGACGGGTTATCAGGGATACAGAAGAACTTCTTCATGGAGAAGCTGCTTAGTGCCAGAAAGCTTTCAGCCGCAGAAGAAGCAGGTCCCATTCTCTGTGACGTGTGCAGTAGTGATGAGGCAAGACCGAGTGAAGCAATATCGTCAGTAAAGCCGGCTACAAAGCGCTGCCTTCAGTGCAAACAGAACGACTGTGAACAGTGCTCATTGGGTCATACAAAGGTGACAGCTACAGCTAGCCATGTTATGGTAGAGATTGGGAAAGAGCTACAGACGGAAGAAATCACGTTGAGACTTCCCACAACGTGCGACACGCACAAAGATAAGGAGATAGAACTGTTTTGTCTGGAATGTGAGCTGGCGATTTGCATGATGTGCTTCGTAAAGTCACACAAGACTCACGACTGTTCAGACATTGAAGAGGTGTCGATGGATCGTAGCAAACAGGTGAAGAGCGACACAGACAAGATAATTGAGCTTCTGAAGAAGATTGGAGGAGTTCTGTCTCGTTTTGAGAAAGAAAAGAATGACTTGGTCAGCCGCCTTGCTGATATAGAGGGTGAAATTAACACAACAGCAGACAGGTTGATTGCCACTATTGAGCGAGAGAGAGTGAAACTGTTGTCAGAAGTTGAGTCGATCAAACTGAAGCGAGTCAAACAACTGGAGACAGTGAAACAGGAAGTGGAGCAACATATGGCGGCGATGGAAAGTCTCAAGCAATACAGCGAGTTATTGCTGAGCAGTGGAACAGCTTGTGATGTGACGAGATCAGCGAACAGTTTACACAGCAGAGCCGAAGAACCGATGACGTTTGACGTCATCAGTCACGTGGACAGCTCTCTTCCTTCATTGAATGTCATCTTTACGTCATCGAGTCTTCGATGCGTCGAAAACCTTGTCGGAACTGTCACTGAAGGTTAGTAGAATTCAGTGTATAAATCAGATCAGGTGATTTGTAGACCTGCTTTGTAGTTTATGAATGTAGGCTATTTGTACCTAGTGAACAATAATATGTAATAGGTAAGAAAGCCCTCATCAGAGGTCGCACCGACCACAATAGTACACAGAACTCTCGATAAACAACCAACCAACAATTATGCGTTATACAATGTGTGTGTTATATGCAGGTTTTGGTTGCACTCTGGCGATTCAGAGTGTATCTCGCAACATGTATCCATGGCTGAAAGCGGAACATTTTCCTACTGTGACAGAAAACTATAACATATGGCTTTGAGTTACAGACTTGACTAGATAATGTCAGATGAACCAACTTGCCGATATACAATATATACACTGTAGCTCAAAAGTCATTTCGGTCAAAAGTTACCGTACCGACACACGGACAGACAGACACAAAACGGACCGTTGCCGTAACTTAACTACTAAAGAGATCAATAAACAGTGCGGCATGATGGTAATAATGGTGCGTTTTGTAGGGATGCCAACGACACACGTCATAACTGCAGGAGGTACACCTGTCACTGGAGTGACGTCAGTTGGTGATGACGTGTTCGTTTTGCGCTACAGCAGTCAACAGGTTGAAGTCTACGACGCCGTGACGTTCACCTTACAGAGTCGTCTCTCAGTTCCTGGACTAGATACTTTATTCGGTCTCGCAGCGTGTGCCAGCAACAAGTGTCTCTATGCATCTGACTGGGACAACGACCGCGTACACAGAGTGGAGCTGTCAGGCAGCAATGCAGTGACGAAGTGGTCTGTGGGACGTGGACCAGCAGGTCTGATAGTGAACAGTGCCAAGAATGTGCTGGTCGTGATTCAAGGTGAACGCAAGTTGAAGGAGTTCACGACTCACGGAACTTTACTACAGACCATTCAGCTTCAGCCGGATATTGAGATTCCCGAACAAGTTGTCGAACTCAACAATGGTCTGTTTATGATCAGCCATATGGGAAACCGTCATCGTGTATGTTTACTGGATGTCAAAGGAGCAGTCGTTCGAAGCTACGGAGGAACGCCGGACTCTGACCTGACGAAGATGAATGGGCCAGCGGGTTTAGCGGTGGACAAATACGAAAACATTCTTGTCGCCGATGAGGACAACAACAGACTTTTGGTGTTAGATCGTTCACTGACCAGTGCTCGTAAGATGTCCGTGACTGTTGATGGAGGTCTGAAAGGTCCTTTCAGTCTGTGGTATGACAAGTCACGTGGTCGCCTGTATATTGGTGAATATGATGGACGACGACTTATCATCATTGATCATTTGAAGGACTTCACTGCCTCTCAAGTGTAGACGTCCGTCTTTCTGCAATAAGCTTCACAATCGTCCGATGTTTCTCAGCATGGTCATAACTTCTTAGTAACTTGATCTTCTGATATAGGGCTGTGCGGAATGATACTTTAAACAATTTTGACGAAAGGCCGTATCGTTTTCTTGTCCCTCCCGCGGCGACAAATGGATTCGTCCGACCTTAATCTCTAACGCGTGCTTCCTTGGGCCCACGTGAGTCAGCCCCCAAACGGCATCTCGATCGGTTCAGCCATTTTTGAAGGGCTCATGAACGTGACTAACGCACACACACACACACGCGCGCGCGCGTCACACGAGTACGTTATGCTCCATATTGCTTTAAATCCATTACTTCGATTTGTTGCGGATTTCATAGTTGTAAAAACATAGATTTTGGAGAGAGAAAAAATAAAACATGTTTTTATAATTAGATAAAACATTAAAACATAGAATAGAAAACATGTCCGACATCAGTGGTGTTACTTGCAGTTTGAGATTGAGTTAAGGAGTTAGTACAGAGACTTATCAGGCCTCTTATGTGTTAGTCTATGTGTATTGTGAAGTTATGAGAAATATGATTACCCAAAAATAGTAAAATAATATTTTTGTAATTAACATGACAACAGTTGATTTTAAAGTAGCATATAACATCGTGACGTATAATGATTCTGATTACATATAAACGTTTCTAAAAATAACAAAATAAAAAACATTAAAAACGTGTATTTATTGAGAAATAAAGAAATGTTTTACAACTGTGATGGATTTGTTATTGACTTAGTCTTATAGTACCCGGTACAACTTGCAGATCCGCAGATGTGTACCGCCAGCCACTCTTCGGATGATGGTGGTTGCCCTAGTACACTCCAGACTGGACTACGGGAATGGTGTATTGGTCGGCCTTCCGGCCTACCTGATGCGCCAACTCCAGT
>Ga0209780_1004298_pt1 | contig 10927 bp, 9 predicted proteins | sample WorMetexBAHAMAS2_FD_187384 | JGI IMG/M metagenome (GOLD analysis project Ga0209780, IMG submission 187384) | Marine gutless worms symbiont microbial communities from Max Planck institute for Marine Microbiology, Germany - Inanidrilus exumae... | ecosystem: Host-associated > Annelida > Digestive...
GCCCGGACTGGCACTTATTCAGTGCCAGCCCTGACCGGCACTTCTTCAGTGCCTAGCCAGTGGGCTTAGCCACATCTATCTGCTTCGGCTCTCACGTCGGCGCGACTGATACCTTGACGCTGCTAATCAAGGCATCAGCAACGGTCACAGATTATAGAGGACACCGTCGAACCCTCTTACCTGCCTGGGATTAACTCCCTGTTCATCATGTGCATAGGAATTATAAGAAATAATTCTTTGGTAGACGGACGCGCCCGGGCCGAGTCGAACCCCGGCCACTGAGCGCGTCACGCTCTACTGCACATGGCCGGCCGAGTGCGTTAACCACTCGGCCACAAAAGCAGGTTTCATTTGGTCCGAGACTTCAACAAATTTTTTAAACTTATTGTAAAAAAGGCCACATTGCTGACTTGTGATACCTTGGGGTTGAGAACGGCTTTGTCCGATCTTGACCCCAATATCTAATACATGGTTTTTGGACTCACATAACTCAAAACCCCAAACGACATCTGGATCGGTTCATCCATTTTCACACAGCTCACCCATGTGCCAAACAGACACACAGACACAAAAGCAATGTGGCCTAAAATTAAAATTACTAAAAATTAAATGATTAATTATTTTGTCAAAATTTGTGTCAAAAGTATACAGTCAATGTTGTTAAGATGTCCAGTGTATATTGTTATGCCACATCTTGCAAACATCCAGTCTCTAAAGTCAACAATTTACCATGTGACATTCTCACTTTGTCAATTTATTTATTACTTTTAGAATGCCACTGACTTAGTGAAAATCAAACCGCACGTGATCTGCCAAGCGACTCTGTAGTATAAGGAATTTTACACTGGTATAAAAACTGTGTTGGTATTGCACCGTATTCATGATAACTGCACACAACCTAAGGGAGGACAGAATCACACACAGTGTAATGTTATAAAAGAGTTCCAGTCCCAGTCATACAAGTCAAAATCAGATTGACGGCACACTACAATATGTCCACGAAATAAAAAAAAATCAAATGATAAAGCAGTGGTAACAAGATGAATAGTAAGCAAGACCAGCAGTACCAAGACCAGGACCAAGATCAAGATCAGCTCCTTCAAGACCGAGATCAAGACCAACACCAGTCCGTCAAGACCAAGACCAGCAAATGAAACATAAAAACAAACACAACTTGTTTACAGTAACAGTTAAGCTTTCATGAACGCTACAAAACACCATCAAAAGGCTGTTACATAGTTCAAAAATCGGCATTATATTTAGCAAAGTTCCTAAAACTTGCAATCTCTCTACTAGCTTGCACAAAAAAGACTAATTCTAAGACGTATGCAATGCATGCTAACAAATTATTAATCAGTCTCGAAAACAGCCGAGACCGATCCTTCAAGACCAAGACCACGAGTGCCAAGACCAATACTGTGAAATTCCGGTCTCGATCGGTCTTGAGACCAAGATCGCAGTCTCGAGAACAACATCTCTGCCTAAGTACTCATTAAAAATTGGACTGGAATCACTAAGTCATAGTGTCTGTCGTATACTGTTCCACATAAACAGTAGACAAACTAAAAATGCACGTCTATCAACGTTGTTATTGTTGTTATGGTTAATACGATTGCACAATACACTGGCGGTGATTTGGCTTAGTGGCAAAACGTTGGTCTCCATTAATGAAGTTACTCTAAACCGGGCCTGGTTAGCAGTGAGATGGATAACCATCTTCAAGCGTGCAAACCATCTTGGTAAGAATCAGCCACCCAGGGCAACTCAGCCTAGGCATCCGCTCATGGTAGGCATAATGAGTACCAGCAAAAGCTGGGCCATAAATGGATGAACGTGCGACACATCAGCCCCATATTGATGGCCTCACAGCATAAGTTGGTGTCTGGCTGATGGCTACAGAAGCGGAGACAACGCTACGACAAGGGCACGGGTGACTCAGGAAGGACTTTATGTTGTAAGTTTTTTAACGTTTTTTAGTACAGTGTTGGACTTGCGATCAACAGATCATGGGTTCAAATCCTAATCAAGGCAAAAGCTGCATAACAACCTTGTGCAAGTTGCTCACACCTATGTGCCTCTGTCCTCTGTCACCAAGTATAACTCCGTACCAGCCAAGGGGCGGTGATGCTCTGCGGCTGGAAAGGTGACCTCAGGCCTTGCGGAAAGTAATGGCAGCCTATCGCCGGGTGGATGACTTATAGTCATCTGCGGGCTGACTGCCTGTACACCAGGATCAGCTTCGGGCCCAACGCCCTTCCCATACTTGAGGGCTTCGAGTATGGGAAGCCATTTAGTATGGTCAACAGTCACAAAGCCAGCAGTCACCTCGATTCTGGACTGCACACTGACACAGCCAGCAAACTTGAGCAGAAATGAAGCTTTTGTCTTCATCAGATGAATGATGCTTTCTTCACTGTCAACAGTCTTCTCTGCTTGTGAAGCTTTCTCACTCTGCTGCTGCTCAAGCTGGACACATTAATTACAGCATACGAGAAACTACAGTGTCTTCAGTATAGGACCACTAGAACATTTTCAAACAAGAAATGACAGCATCGGCCCGGCATAAACACGCCTGCAAAACTCACGGGTTACTAGACCAAAGTTCACCAAATTTTTGTCAGACGTAGAGGGGGCATCGTCAGCGTTAACGCGCACATCCATGTTGCGATCCTCCCGTCCGTTGTGGAATGCTAGCGCACAGAATGAAGGCGGTGTATGCCAATTTTCGCCAATTCGATTTACATGTGTAACTGTGTACCTATCCTGAAAATTTGGTGCAAATCGATCTAGTACATTCTCAGATAATTTGTCTCCGAGGTGATCTTTAAAAAAAGAAGATAAAAGAAAGTGACATCGACAGAACATAAGCCTTTCAGCAAGAGATGCTGGGTGGGCTAATACCTTCCAACACATGCGGCGAAATATAAATAACTCTTCATACAGACATCATCAGAGTCTCCAATTTCCATACATAACTTGCTTGTAAGATCTGACAAGAAGCATTTGAAGATGGCAGACTTCACCCCAGGCTTCTTAAGCTTCGCTATGATCACGCACTAGTGTCCAATAAAAATAGCCATAAGGCAATATCACCAACTTGTCACCCCTCACGTTAGTGAATGCACTCGTCTGCCATGAATGGATGGCCGCAGCTTGCAAGCAGCAAACTCATAAGAAAGCCAATTGACCGGCTCCTGGAGTTTATGGCTGGCATGCTGTGGCTGTCTGGGGCCAATGTTTTTATTCTAATTTCTCAAAAATACAGATCTCAATCTCCAAACGAACTACACCTGTACATTGCGACGACTAAGAGCTTGCCATTGATATGTTGCATTAACGTAAGCAACAAAAAGCTGCATAGACATTGGCTGATAACGGCAGACACATATCAATATATGAATATACTTCTTTGGCCTTCAATGCTCATTAACGACATGACAGCAAGACTGCTGCAGCCGACAGCTCCTAACTGATTGGCGTCTCAGTACATTGTCCCCATAAAAAATCCACCCTCCCTGTAATGTGGCCTTTCGTCAAAATTCTTTGACCACTTGTCATTATTCGTATTACTACTTGACCTGTTGCAGAAAGGGCATACGGTGTGTCAGAAATTCCTGCTCCAAGTGACTGATTTATTAAGGTTTTACGTCCCACCCGACATAAAACGGGTCATTTTGGAGACGGTCTTCCCAGCCAATCTCTCGGCTAATTAACGAAAAACTAGAATAAAATAAATAAAACAAAGCAAACATGCATCAGTAACCAAATACACTACACCATAAAATGTACCCAAAAATTAAAGCCAGGTTTGTTCGCTTCCTACGACCTGTCCTGGAAAAGGAGAGGGCCTTTTCTGGTGTTGGCAATTCATAAATCTGTCACTTACTTACTTACTTACCCACATACTTACAGCCCCGGGACCCACACGGGGCTCCTGTTCCAAGTAACTCAGTCTGATAAAACAAAAAACCCGAAAGTAGTAAAATGTAATATTAGTAAACCATACCAAGTACATTCGCAGACTTTCGGCTGCAACAAATGCCTGGTGAATGCCCTCCGATATCCTGCCTTGGTACTCACTTTTCACTGCAGCCAGAAACAGACACATACTTCATCGTATTCATTACCATCAGCACAATGTTCATTAAGCATTACTGCCGAAAAGACATTCATAAACTCAAAATACTGCATGTTTCATGGTAATGCCTCAAATGTGTACGTTTCAATCTGTTAATAAGCCATGTCTAGCACTCAGTTCCGCTTCCAACCAAATACTGAGTCAGTTGTCAGTCCATATTTTTTGGATTGGACTCAGATTCCAACTTAAACTTGTCCACATCAATGCATATAAGTAATGTAACTGTTAAAATGCCAAAAAGCCAACAGCATATTTTACACAAAAATTTCACATCAAAAGAATTCTATTTCAGCGTAAAATAATTTTATTTCATGCACGTAACCATGACCAAACTCTTCCTCCATTCACTGTTGTACAATGTTTTATCTAGTCGGTATCACCTTTACGTCCAGCATAACAAAAACCATCCGAGTCTACTTTTTCAATCCTCACAGTTCACTCGCTGATATGATACAAGCCAAGGTGAATGCGGTCAGTGGCTTCTGCATCGGCTACTACTACCCAACTTGTCCGAACACTGGCCACATTAGACAGACAACATCGGCGGTGCAAGATTACCATATCTTTCCATGTCTTCTCGTAGCACTGGAGTGTGCCACAGCAGTGCTGCAAACACCGCGTGAATCGTCTGAGTGACGTCATCTCCACCAATCAACTGATTTTGACGATGATGAAGATGATGATGACAGCATCTGGTAAGAGACCACATCAAACATCGACCCCTCACCAAACACAAAAAAGTTGCAACTTGATACAAAAAAGATGATGATGATGATAACAAGGAGTCAAAGTAATCTGACGAGATGCTGCATTGCCCATGTGCTCAATCTTCAATTGTTTGCGACCGGTAGACATTTCGTTTAAACTGTTTCAACATTAGAGGATTCACACCTCGCAAAAATGCATCGGCAAAGTGCAGATACTTTGCCGAGCTATTGTTTGCGCATGCTATTTATAGGCATGAACTGCGACTGGCTGATGCAACTTGACACATCACGCCAAAGTGTTTCAGCAACGATCTCTGCTTACAATGGGCTGCCACTTCCCCCCAAAAATTGCCCCTTCACCTGGGGGATCTGCACCCCCATCTAATGTATGGTGACTTGGGCCCACCCAAGTAGTCATCCTAAACGGAATCGCAATTGGTTCAACTTTTTTTGCAGCTTACCAACAGAGCAAGCAAGCGACTAAGTGACCGACCGACCGACCAACCACGCTCCTAGTGTGTGTAGCAATAGGCTGCTATCGCTAGACACAATGCGGCCTAGTAGTCATAATGATAACACATGCCGATGTTTGTGGTGCTGTCATCACGACATAGCCATTGTGATGAATGTTCCCGCAGTCCACCTGATGAATGCAGACTCACCATCACGTGGCAGCGACCCTCACACCAAGAAAACTAACTTGCTACCATCCACACCCACTATTGCCATTTATTACTATTACTCAGCCCAAAAGTTGACTCATTTTACCGTTCCACAAAGGATGAAAGGTGCATGTCACAGTGGCTGTCATGATTACGACGACGACGAACAACGGACGACGAAGATGATGATAGCTAGGTCCAACTTTGATGTCTTCCTCCATTTGTTCTGCAAAGAACCTTTGGAGATGAGTGGCACATGTTTTTACAGAATAGAGTCGTTCCTGTCACCAACTGACAGTGAAGAAGCATTGAAGACAAACACAAAGCATTGACCCAAAGTTCAGACCTGCCCTGGTGGCCGTGTGGTTAATGCATGTGGCCACCATGTGCAGTAGAGCGTGACGTGCTCAGTGGCCAAAGTTCGACTCAGCCCGGGCGCGTCCACCTACCAAAGAATTATTTCTAATAATTCCTATGCACATGATAAACAGGGAGTTAATCCCGGGCAGGTAAGAGGGTTCGACGGTGTCCTCTATGAATTGCAACCGTTACTGATGCCTTGATTAGCAGCGTCAAGGTATCAGCCGTTGAAGCAGATAGATGTGACTAAGTCTCCTTGCTGACGCTGCAGAAGTGTCAATCAGGTGGTCGGGCGCTGAACGGCAGACCGGTGGGGCTGGCAATGAATAAGTGCCAGTCCGGGCTTAGTCAGACAGTAGGCCACGAATAGAGGGGGCTGGGGCGCCCGTTTAGAAATACCTGACAAGCTGCTCAAGCCTACTTTCCCTCCTTCACCTTACATAGCGCACACACCACACACACCTATCAAATCCCCTCCTCTCCCTGGGCTGGCGCATTAAACTGATTACAGAGGTCTCAGTGCTGGGCTCCAGAGTAGGCTGGACCTCTGCTTCCAAAGAACGAACATTCACCACTGGACTCCTGATGGAAGGGGCTAGTGTCTTATACGCAAGTAACTCTAGTGAAAGTGATATAAGTCTCCTAATTACAGGGTTCATACAAAAATTAAAATGCTTTTTTCCAGGACTTTCCAGGACACGTTCCATTCACAAACATGGGTTGCATATACAAAATCAGTTATCAGTTTATCTGTATTACAGCAAAGAATCGAAAATGCAATACCCGAGGTTCTATTATTTTATTTAAAAGTATAAAGGTATTTCTAATACTCGATTTGACCCAAGAGGTGGCAATGTATTAAGAGGAATTGCTTATCTGTTTCACGACTACTCAAACCAGAACTAACAATTCCAGAACCGCTGGTGTATAATTCCAGGACTTTCCAGGATTTTCCAAAACCTATGCCTTTTTCCAGGACTTTCCAGAGCCTGGAATTCTGAACAATAAAATTCCAGGACTTTCCAGGACTTTCCAGGATGTGTACGAACCCTGTAATTATAATGTAGATCACGCCAACCATCTCACATAAAGCATTTCAAAATGCACATACAAGCAATGCCGAACATGACAAAACAACTCACTTCTGCAGAAATTCCTGTGCTGCTGTATCCTCCGTATCAAGCAGCGACAGAATGAAACTATTAGCCTCCGAGTCCTCACCAGCCACCTAACATCATCATCATCATCACTAAATGGTGTAATGATCCACGAGACTATACAAGCAGACAGTGTTATATCAATATGCAAAACAAAGACAGGTAACTTAACTAACTTAAAAGCATAACTTAAACCAGAATACAGACTTCAACTAACGTCGATGCGGATGCCTTTGCAACCTCGACAACTTGCTGTGACCTTCACCTTTGATCTCCAGAATCTAATCAGGTCATCAGTAGGGGCTAGTAAATATTCACTGCAAGTTTTATTGAGATTGATCAAGCTGCTCATGAGACATCATGGTAACAAGATCTGCCTTTACACCCAGCTGCAGAGCATCACTGCACTTTCGCCGGTACTCATTTCCCTTCCTGCCGAGGGTAGGAGGCTGAGTTGCTCCAGAACAGAACCCTTGCACCACAGTACCATATGAAAATTAAAATAAATGCACAAACGATTTTAAAACATTAAGCTGCTGAGAATGGAAGTCGAATGCAACAGACATGTCGTCCGGAGAAAGATCGTTCCAGCTGCTTGACGACGTAGCCACCACGGAACACCGTCTTCCACAGCTCACTCTTCAGCAGCTCTGCTTCCAGCTGCTTCGAGTCCTCCACAGAGTCCGAGTCTTTGCCTGGAACAGTGCAAGCAGCAACAGAAAGAGTGACTTGTAGGCACGTTGACTACTCGTTACTTGACAGCCATCCAGGTGAGTTGGTGACAGATTCATCAAAGAAATCAGTCACTCAGTCATCATCAACAGTTTATCAGTCTGTTCCATTCCATTTACTCTGACCTCTGTATCTTCTTCATTCGTATGTAACTTCTCAGACCATTACAAACTACATCGTTCCTCACTGCCTCTGACCTGCCTCTCTACAGGTAGGTAAAAGTGCCATACTCCAATAACAGCAGCACAGGTGGAATTTCCCTTCAGTAGGATTAGTATCTTACCCTCTTAGTTTATTCTAACTAGGAGTCAGCTTGACGTCAAACATGACGTCGTGTATAGAATATTTAATCAATGGAATATTTCAAAGTAGTTAAATATTACATGTCTGCACAAAAAGCTAAGTGTGATGGAACTCAGATATCATAAAATAGCATAGCAAACATGTGAAACAGTTTACTTACTTGCAGCTTTGCTACAGTCGAGTGTCAGTGCACAGAGCTTGCCGAGCAGTTTACACAGAGAGATATTAGCATCAAGGAACCATTCAACAGGTGCCTTCAGCACACCTTTGGCCATCACCTAGCACGACGACAAACTAACGTTATTAGATCATGGCACCATCCTTATAATTCAATACACATGTTGTAATGTATATGGTGACATTAAAAACAAACTTTTCTCTTTAACCAGTATTTTAATACTTAGTCAGTATTTTAACATTCAGTTGCTCTATCTGAGTTTTAATGTTTTATCTATCAACTATGCAATATGCTATTGGACAGTTTTTATCTATGTAATTAGCATAAACTAGGTAAGTAACGTACACTAAATAACTTTTTTACTGTATTATCATTGTATTTCGTCAAACTGGTGATAAATATTTCACAAGGTAGCATAATATCTTTATTACAAAGTTACTGCTGAGTCAGCAATAATTTCTAATAGCATCCATGTTAGAAACCTAGTGACTAGCTAAATCCCAAAATTTATTTTTTGCAGTTTTAGACATTTGATTTGGTTTCTAACACCGTGTTTTAAACCGCTAAGTTTTTTTAAACAATGATTTACTAATTTACAACATCATTCCAAATTCACTGTGTTGTGCACAGAACAACTATACTATATGGTTTGAACTATACTATATGATTTGTTCCCTGCAGTGCATCATTGTGTTAGTAATGTTGATTACACTTACCAGTTCTGCATGACGAGATTTAACATTTTGGATCATTTCATACTGCCAAATACACTTTATTCTGCTGTGAGTTCTCTGTCGGTGGTGCATGATGTTGACAATATTTCGGACCACGATCCTATGTTTATTACGCTCAACATACCTTTGCATCTCATAACCTGCACTGAGAGAGTTTATAAAGGCAAAACTGCATGGCATAAGGCTTCTTCTGCTTAGTTAAATGATTATTGTATTACACTGCAGAATTGTTTACACTCTATTGTCTTACCAGTTGATGTTCTTGCCTGTAAGGATGTGTCATGCTGTGATGCTCTACATAGAGAAAAGCTAGATAAATTTGGATGTGATGTTAGTAGAGCGTGTTTGACTGCTGCTGGAATGTGTATTCCTCGAACTAGTGGCATAAAGGCCTCTGGGGTCATACCTGGTTGGAATGCTGAAGTTGAGCCAGTAAGGCAAACCAGTATTTTTTGGCATAATATGTGGATCCAGTGTGGTCGTCCGAGGACTGGCCTTGTGGCAGACATTATGAGACGTACGCGTGCTAAATATCATTACGCCATACGCTCGGTTAAAAAGCGTGAACAGGATATTATTAATAAACGCTTTGCACAGACGATACTAAACCGTACCGACAGAGATTTTTGGTATGAAATAAAACGTATCCGTAGTAATAAAACTCTCCCCTTCAACATTGTCGATAATGTGTCTAATGCTCCTGGTATTGCTGATTTCTTTGCTGACAAGTATGAAGACTTATATTCTTGTGTTGGTTTCTGTGCCACTGAAATGGACAATATTAGGAAAGATATAGACTCTTTGTCTGTGTCGGCTGGCTATGACAGCAATTGTATGTTTACGTCCACTGATGTAAAGTCTGTTATCAACAGACTCCATCCTGGAAAAAGTGATGGTTCCACAGGCTTAACGACAGAACACATTAAGTATGCTTGTAATGACTTCTTTGTGTATGTTGTAATGTTATTTACTGGTATGACTGTGCATGGTTTCGTACCCGATGACCTGAGGTTGAGAACAATTGTTCCTATACCAAAAGGAAAAAATATCAATTTGACTGATTCTAACAATTATAGAGGCATAGCACTTGGTTCCTTGTTAGGCAAGGTTTTTGACCTTATTTTGTTAGAACGTTACAGTGATTTTCTTGCTACATCTGAGCTACAGTTTGGGTTTAAGGCCGAAAGGTCTACTAATATGTGTTCAATGATTTTAAAGGAAACTATGTCATATTATGTTAACCACCACAGTTCCGTGTTTTGTACAATGCTTGACGCAACTAAAGCCTTTGATAGAGTCAGATATACCAAACTCTTTCGACTGCTGTTAGCACGGCGCTTACCGCCTGTTGTGCTTAGAGTTTTGTTATTTATGTACACACACAGTACTGCTCTAGTCTCATGGAATGGCAGTTTGTCCAGGCATTTCTGTGTTTTAAATGGTGTGAAGCAGGGAGGAGTTCTGAGTCCTGTCCTTTTTTGTGTCTATTTTGACGAGTTATTATGCAAATTATCTGGTGCTGGTTACGGCTGTCACATCGGCGATATATTTGTCGGAGTTTTAGCTTACGCTGACGACGTTGTGCTATTAGCGCCCTCACCATCTGCTATGCGTAATATGTTAGCACTGTGTGATGAATTTGCCAACGAATACTCTGTGGCTTTCAATGCTAATAAATTGAAGTGCCTGGTTGTGCAGCCTCGTCAAAACAGAGTGTTACCTTCGCTGAATCTCTCAACCCTAAATTTTCGTGTTGGTGGTAATGATATTGAGATTGTTTCAGAATGGCCCCATTTAGGTCATATAATTTCTAGTCACTGTCTTGATGATGCTGACATATTTCATAGACGCAATTGCATGATTGGGCAAGTTAATTCCGTTTTATGTTACTTTGGAAAGCTGCCCTCATCTGTGAAATCGAAACTGCTTTATGCTTACTGTAGTAGCCTTTATGGA
>Ga0209780_1004299_pt1 | contig 10927 bp, 5 predicted proteins | sample WorMetexBAHAMAS2_FD_187384 | JGI IMG/M metagenome (GOLD analysis project Ga0209780, IMG submission 187384) | Marine gutless worms symbiont microbial communities from Max Planck institute for Marine Microbiology, Germany - Inanidrilus exumae... | ecosystem: Host-associated > Annelida > Digestive...
CCCCCCCCCCCCGTAGTTTCACTCCTTCTTTCCGGACTGCATTCACGGACTATTCCCAGGACCGTTTCTTGAGCCACTCGATTTTTGGTTTAGTTTTTCCTTATTTTTTTCGTTTCTGTGCCGTGCGAGATATAAAGCTGGACAACTCGTCAGCTGTTGAGCGCATGCACGTTAATTTACCGTTTCGTATCGTATCTTAATCGTGGGTGTGTATACCCGGTCGCAAAAAATCGAACAATTTTCCGTCACTTTACCATTATAAAGTTAAAGCACATGGCTGAAGTAGGCCTACATGTAGGCCTATGCTTTTGAAATAGGTAAGTAAGTAAGTATATAAGAAGTTATTATTGACACACGTATTCCTATAATGTAATGCTTTTTGTTGGAATAGATATAAATAAATGTACGGACAATATGCAGGTACAAACTAGATGGCTGTATTGTGTGGAATACCCACAATACAGTTTTCGCTATTCGGCTGGAAGCGGTCCGCTATATGTGCACAAGCTCTTTACTTCCTGCATTCGATGATGCCTAGTGTCATGTGCCTGCAACTGAGTGACGTCAACGTTATCTGCCGTGTTACTTATTTGCAGTTTCCAATCCAGTCTACTTTTCTTCCATATCGGGCGCAAAGCAGCACAGCGGCATACGTGGTTTACCCAATATCGGACAGCGGACATTGCCGAAAATTTGGCTAAGTGCCTTTCTAGTGCGCAGCGTACAACGCAGGGGAAAGACTTTGAAGTGAAAAATGGTAAAAATGGAAACTAGCTAGACATCCCGTAGAGGGCTACTTTGGTAGTTAGTTTTGGGCGATCTGTAATCATCGCAGAGTTAAGGCGGCCTGAAGTCGCAAAAGGTTGAAATTACAAATTTGTTGAGGAAATTTTGCGTTTTTTGGAAAAACGATCCCTTACTGTAAAAATTTTCAAAATTCTGTTCCAAACGATTTCGCTGCCTTACCGATCGACGTTCTTGTGTTCAATTATTTATATGTCGTAAAATTTGTTTGACGGGAAATAGGTGAAATCATGCGTTATTTACCGGACAAAAAATTTCGCCTGCCTCTCAAACTGTCGCTACTGCGCGGATCGCGCCCAAAATCTTCCAGGGCCAGCCCCCGTCAGTGTATACTCAAAGTGCTCCAGATTTTATCCAAATCGGTTAACTTTTGGCGAAATTATATTTGAACTCGTGAACACGTCCAAATTGCCCCGTGAAGTAAATCTAATAGTCGGCGGTCTTAACAAGACTACAAATCACGTCTGCAGAGTAAATATCTAGCCTATTAACAAACACCTTGTCCAGTAGGCCTATTATCGCCGTGAGTAGCCTGTTTAACAATCTGTGTCAACCCAAAGTCGTTTTCCAGAAAGCCAGTATGCAGGCAGCTAAAGTCCCCAGCCAATATAGTGAAATGCATAAATATGTAATTAAGTAAGTAAGTAAACATTTATTTGTGCTCGACAAACGCAAGCATCACAGGAAAAGCATGGACGCACAAAATGTTGCTTGAAATAGTCAACCACCTGAAACTAAACGTAAACAGATACCGTGAAATAGAGGAATTTTATACAAATTATATTGACACTGAGGAGGGGGATGACCTCTGTGTCTAGTGTCTCAACTCCATAAAATAACTGTCGATAGTATCTGGTAAAAGATGATAAAGACAGTGTTTTGGTCTTCGTACAAGCCTAAAAAGCATCTGCCTTGTCAAGTACCGGTAATTTGGCCATGTTACAATTTGCATCACAAAAAGCAAACTTTCTAGCCCGTTTAAGAAAATCATCGAGGCGTTCTTGTAGTTGTCTGTATGTGCTTAAGGTTAGTTCACACCGGATGCATCGCGTTGCCTTGCGGTGCCTTTTGGTACCGTGCGGTGCATCCTGCGTAAACGAACCTTTAGAATTCGGCGCGGCGTCTAGCGCTAGCTGCTGTCGAGCCCGAATTGTTTGAGAACCAACAGACAAAGTTGTAAATTAGGCTTATGCATTAGGTATTCTTGGGGTGTGGCTAGTTTGACTTGCTTGAATTCCGTTGAATTTAACGAAGAAGTTCTGCAGTATATTGTGTTGTTACAGTAAAATGACATCTTTGATACGACTTAGCAGCCTTCTGAAGTGCAATAGAGCACTGCAGATTTCACACAGAACATTGATGAAGTTAAAAGATGAAGACTTTTCAATGGAATTCTTGGAGGGCGATCAGAAAGGTTGGTTCCGGCGTAGTTGAATGTTCGACTGTCTGGTTACATTACGTGACATCACATCACATGGAAAAACGGAAGCAGGCCTCTAAGGTCTCTGTGTCCGAGAAATGACACAAAATAACACATTATTATTGTACAAAATACTGGACACTTCACCTGCGGGACACTTCGCCTACTGGTAATTTCGCCTACGAGACATTTCGAACTGTCCAGTAGGCGAAGTGTCCATAATTCTACTGTAATACTACGAAGCAGATACATTTGAACATTTCCTCTAATCCCACACTTATTTGCATTTAGTGGCTTATTTACAGTATCATTTAGTGAACAGGTGCTTACTAAAGTATACTGCAGTGGGCCGCGCGTCTGTGTACTTGTACACATGATGCTATTAGTTGTGTCTAATATGTTTAGATCATTATCTGCGAGGCACGTCATCAGGTGTCTTCTCATTTTGTTATTTATTAAAGACATTACTGATAGGCTGTTGCTATGTACACGAAGTCGTGTATAAAATCTGCCGATTTTTTATGTACACGAAGTCAGTTCTGGGCGCTGATTGGCTGTCGTGTACATAGTCAATGTACACGACAGCCAATCAGTGACCAGAACTGACTCTAAGTCTTACATATCATCAACAAAAGGGGCGTGGTTATGTTGACGTGATTGTTTTGTTTTAAAATATTTGCTGTTTGTCGTGATGCAGCGCATCGCGCAGGTTTGTCACCGATAGCTGAGCTACTTGTATCATTTATAGACAAATAGACTGGTGGCAAAATTTCAAATTTTTACTTTAGGGGTGACGGAATGTTAGCAGCTGGCATCCATGTCAGCTGGTTAATATGACCCATACTGAACACTTTTGAGGTGGATGCCACTTAATTTATGCTTTTATTGAATATTAAAATAAAAAATAAAATGGCCACCTTAGCCGTTTTAGTAAAATTTCAATAAAACATGATATCTCCGATTGTAGGCAAGCTATCATCATGACATTTAGCATGCATGAACCTTGTTAGCTCACACAATAACTGAATAAATATAGAGGCTGCCGGAATAACATTTTTCTGCTGATTACAAAATAATAAACAAAAAATGTGATTATTTTGTCATTTTGCGATTTAGGTATATGAAATGATAACCCATTACAATGTGAAAACATAATGTCGTCTATTACTAACACAAAAATGTGATCAACACATCCGTACAAAATATCGTCTAATTCGAGTCATTTGAGTCAGAATTATTAAAAGGATTCCGACAAGTTCCTCTTCTCACTCCTACTAGCACACTGCCTGGCCCAGCGCCTCTGAAGTTACGACCATATGGCGCTATACAAATGTGTATATTATTATTATTATTATTATCACTATAGCGACATCCAGCAGTACATCGCAGCTTCTTTGCGCGGCATCGACATCGTGCAGAAACACAGTTTTAGCAAACGTTCACGTTCACGTTTACGTGCGCTATATGCTGTCGCCGGTCCGTCTATCGTTCGTCTGTCATCTGTCTACGTTCGTGCACCCTACTCAGCGGTTGAAATTTTCAGCAATATTTCTTCGCCATTTGGTACCTTGGCCATCTGTTGACATTCATGGAAATTTTACTGAGATCGTCCCAGGGGAACCCATCCGTTGGGAGGTGGGCTAAACGCAAGAAGGGTAGCCAAATATAGCGATTTTTTTGGAGTTTTCTGAGGCCATTTCTTAGAAACTGTACAAGATAGGAGGTAAGTTCGTATTAATCACTAATAGGAAGTCATATATGAGCTTTCGATTGTTACCAAAATCGGTGACCTTGAATGACCTTAAACGACGTAATTACCCTTATTTTGCGTTATTTTACCGAATTTGGTAATTTCTGGGGCGCATTGCGTAAAGGTGATTGACAAAGCCATAACTATGGACAATTTACGATCACAATGTCTAGTAGTAAACGTCTGCAGAGGGACTGTGCGACGCCCATGGTATAAATTCCTAGCAGATTCATAAATTCAAGACTTAAGGCGCAGTACTTGCCTAGCTATCGTTTTGATAAGAAATCTTGATATAGGAAGCCGGATATGAGCTTTTGATTGGTACAAAAATCGGTGACCTTGAATGACCTTGAACGACGAAATGGCCCTTATTTTGCGTTATTTTACTAAATTTGGTAGTTTCCGGGGCGCATTGCGTAAAAGTGGTTGAGAAAGCCATAACTATGGACAATTTAAGATTACTATGTCTAGTAGTAAACGTCTGCAGAGGGACCGTGCGACGACCACGGTATAAATATTCTATAACTGCAAGGTGGAAATTCTGTAGCAGATTGATAAATTCAAAACTTAATGCACAGTACTTGCCTAGCTATCGTCTTGATATAGGAAGCCGTATATGAGCTTTTGACCGGTCCAAAATCGGTGACCTTGAATGACCCTAAACGGCGAAATGGCCCTTATTTTGCGTTATTTTACTAAATTTGGTAGTTTCCGGGGCGCATTGCGTAAAAGTGGTCGACAGAGCCATAACTATGGACAATTTACGATTACTATGTCTGTGGAAATTCTGTAGCAGATTCATAAATTAAAGACTTAATTGTACTTGCCTAGCTATCGTCTAATTTGTTAAACGAAGTAAGTTCTCCTTCTGGTATTTTGAAGTATGTGCGCGATATCGTCGTAAAAAAGTTTTCGTTCGCTATCTCATCTCATGATGAGTTCTTGTTTACACTGGCATTTCGTTAGTTGAAGGTACTTGCCAGAAAATGGCTCTTTGGTGTTTGTTTTCAAGGTGGTAAATGCTAGAGACAGGGTGTGTAACAGACGTGTACCAGACGCACAGTAACTAAATTTAGCCAAATCTGTCTTGAATCTGATTGGCTGTTTCTAGCTATTGATTGAATAAATTGGGTATTGTCAACTACATTTGTTTTCTCATTGTATATACCCAAAACGTTGAAACAAGTCAAACGTGATGATGGTAACACATCTAGAAATGAAGCTATAGCACGTCGGTGGTAATTTGTTGAAAATGGGAAAAAGTGATTAGGGCGGTCATACGGAACACATTTTTTGTTTATTATTTTGTAATCAACAGATAAATATTATTTTGGCAGCCTCTATATTTGTTCGGTAATTGTGTGAGCTAACAGGGTTCGTGCATGCCAAATTTCATAGTGATAGCTTGCATACAATCAGAGATATCGTGTTTTATTGAAATTTTACTAAAACAGCTAAGGCGGCCATTTTGTTTTTTAGTTTAAAAATCAATAAACGCCTAAATTAAGTGGCATCCACCTCAAAGTGTTCAGTATGAGTCATATTAACCAGTTGACATGGGTGCCAGCTGCTAACATTCCGTCACCCCTAAAGTGATTTCTAGGCCTCTTTTCAGATTTTGCCGCTAGTCTAAAATTAGAATGTTTGATGACCGTGTTGATGTACAGCTACAAACATGTTGACCAGTATTTGTATGTTGTTAATGGGTGCTTTTATCTTTGTGAAATCACTGCACCTAACCTCCGTTGGCACTAGCATGTTAATAGTGTTTCTGTCAAATAAATTTGGATCATTATTCGATGCATATTTATTATTGGATGATCTTTTCTGGTTTTGATGCTTTAAGCTTTCATCATTGTTGATTGAGTTAAGGTTTTACATCCCACCCGACACACAATAGGTCATTTCGGAGATGTTCTTCCCAGCCAGTCTCTTGGCTTAGTACTGAAGCTCCCTTCAGGGCCTTCAGTACTTTGTTGCTGTTGGTTTGGCAACATGAAGAGCATTTGGCCGTAAAAAACTCCAGTTATGTTCTCTTTTGGGACAATCACACATGTGGCCCAAACTGGAATAACTAGAAATCTGATTAATGAAAAGTTGAATGTGATTTTCAGGTATAGCAGTATGTACATTTAGCAAGCCTCAGACACGGAATGCATTGAGCAGAAATATCGTGGCGCAGGTAAATAGTGGCATAAAGTTGCATTTGTTCTGTCCATTTGTTGCATATCAGTGAAACTGGCTTGTGTGTATGTCTTATCTCAGTCATAGTTATGTTTCTTTGATTTTTGTGAATTTTGTTAGGAATTGTATAACTACAAGTGGCTACATTTACTTAGCATTAGACTTACAAAATGTCTTTAGATGTAAGAGGCATAGTTTTTATGCACCTGAAAGTATGGAAATGTCTAAAGCATGCATTTATGGCAGTAGCTAGTTTCATATGAGTATTACTGGTAATGTACAAGAAGCTCAGCTATTACCCGCATGATGCTCAGTATCATTTGAGATGTTGATGAATTATGTATACACATCTTGTGTATGAGGAGCACTTTTGGCAATTGCCACATTTTTCCACTACCTGCATAGTTTTGTACACGCATCATTCTAGTAAGCTCAGCTAACACAGCCAGCATGCAATGCTCCGTGTCACTTATATAATTAAACGTGGGTGTCAACAGACTTTCATACACCAACCTTGTTGACGGCAAGTGGACCATAACTGTGATCATCATAGTGTGACTATCACCAAAGTTGTTGATGACATCACTTCTTCCTCCACCAGCACACCATCATCGATGTGGACGACCGTGGCGGATGGACACAAACGTTCGCCGTTAAGTCTGAGCTGAAGACTTCTCGACCGGTCAACAAATGCAATTTGGCGCCCCCGTTCAGGATGATCCCATCAGAATTTCGTAGAGATCTTTTGCTCCATAAAACTGGAGTTTGTTGACTATCTTGCGGCAGTGTTTCTGACATTCTACATTTAGCTGTCCTAGTAGTACACTGACTTGTGATGAATGGACGGACAGACGGCGGATGGACTTGTGAGTAGTAATGACTTTCAAGGTGACTCAAGGTCATCGAAATTGCCTCTATTCGGTAGGACATATATCATTTCCTGCTAGTGGTCTGTAGCAACAAAGACGCTATCTGGCACCGTTTTTAACATATTAAAACATTTACAGCATACGTGACTGGCTCCGACTTTGAGAAGTATTTGGCTTCTAAAAAATAGTTGAAATTACAACCACGTGCGCTTTTCTTTTCATGTGTAAAGATATTGTAGATAATACACCATGTATTTCCGGAGGTATGTGAGATGGAAAGGTTTCAAACAGTGAAAGTGACCTTCAAGGTCACTAAAGGTCGCTGTTAATGGTGTCATTTGATAGGCCATATATGATTTCCCATTAATCTTCCATTGCAACTATGTCTCTATCTTGCACTGTTTTTGAGATATTGTAACTTATTTCCCAAAACTGATATGTTTACCTGCTTACAAAATTTGGCGACTCGCTTCAGCCATTTCGTAGATATGATTGTGGGCGTTGAAATTGAAAACTTGTCATGCAACCCTGGCCACGCCCATTTTTGGGGTGGTTTGTCGTCGGACAGCTAGGACTATAGTCCACCCGTGTGCAAAATTTGACAACTCTAGCTTCAGCCGGGGATACGATTGCGGGCGTCGAAAATGAAAATGTGTTATGTGACCCTGACCATGCCCATTTTAGAGGTGCGTTCATTCGTTCGTTCGTTATTGTGGGAAGGAGTCCAGTCTTCTCTGGACCCCAACGCTGAGTCCTTATGTTGGTCCAGTGCACTAGCCCAGGAGAGGAAGGGAATTGATTGGTGTACGCGAGTGTATGTGGTTTACATGACCTGACCACGCCCCTTTCATCCCTGGGCTAAGACTTGCTATGTTCAATCTGTGTACCAAATTTGAAGTCACTATCTCCATTCACTACAAATATATGAAAAGTGATACAAAATGTGAAAATGGGTTGGTTTGGAGTAGTTAAGGGTCACCCAAGATTACTGAAAATAGTGTCATTTGATAGAGCGCATACGAGTTTCTATTAGCCTTCCATAGTAACTATATGTCCCTGTCTTGCACCGTTTCTGCGATATAGCGAGATATTGGTCTAAAATTGCCAATTTGAACCTACCCCACCTCTATTTGTTGCCCCTGTTGGGACTGGGAGTGCCCTATTGGAATTTTGCTGAGGTCTTTGGCATCAGAAAGCTAGAGTCCCTGGACTATCATACAGCGTTGTGTGCATCATCCTAGGTTTAGCCGTCTTAGTAGGACACCGACTTGTGTCAGAGGGATGGTGATGATGGCAAGTACCATGCCAGCATAGCATTGCACAGGTAAAAATTTAGTTATTTATCATGTTAAATACAGTTGTGGCAGCTGATTAATGATGCAGAATGCGCTGTTTAAGCAGGTTGCACATTTGCAGTTGCATCTGTTTTTTTAGATTAGGAACTGCCTTGACATTCTACAACTTGACAAAGAAGTTGCAGCCGTTATTTTGCGAAGCACTGTTCCAGAAATATTCTGCGCAGGTCTGTTATGAGTCATTTGTGTGTATTTTCAGACTGCATGATGCAACGCTGTACTTGAAATTTGTGGAATATTATTGACTGAAAACTGATTGTGCAGTTATGCATTGCAGTCTGTCGACGGATGCACCACAATACCAGCTCACTGTGCCTGCTGATGCTCCTGTCAAGTTGTGTTAGCGGAACTAACACCATCATCAGCTTCATTATAACGGACGTATGGGTTTTTTACAGGCCACATGCATTACATTCTTGTCATGCAACCAACAGTGTCAACTCAGTGAAGGAAATACAAAGCACTGCCCTGACCCTGGCTTCATCCCTTCTTCATTTACTATTGGATTCCAGAAAGAAAGATCGTTGCTGTTTTTAGGTTTTATGTTAGCTGTCTAATGGCAGTACTGTTTGCATGAAAGGAACTGTGGCAGGTATTCCAGCATTTAAAGCTTTACTGTTATCTCCCATCTTTACCAACATGGTCATACACAAGGGCAGATCAGAGGCCATTAAATGCAAGCATTGAGCATGCATTTGCATATTTACAGTGTGACTGTTATACACTGTCTCAAAAAAACGACACTGCTTTGGCTTGCTATTACTTCGACGTACATTAACCGATTTTGGTAATTTTTGGCAGGAATGTTACCGAGGGAGTATTTATTTTTCCTCTTCACCTAAGTAATGCTTCTGCACTGCCTGGCAAAGCACAAAAGTACGAAAATTTCATTTTTACACTCAAATGTTGTATTACTGCTTTTCGGAGTTCAACCAGTTGCTGCTTGATTTCTTCAATTTTGTTGACTTGCAACTCGTATTCACGGTGCTGTAGTCTCTAAATCTTGTAATCAAATAAGTTCAGCTCTGGCCTGTTGGGGCCATAGCTCAGCAGAATGAAGTTGAGAGTTTTGCACAGCAGCTGATGAACTGTTTTGGACGCACCATGAACTGGTGCATGCATGAGCTGTGTTGCTGAAAGGCAAATAATATTGTCATCGACAACGTGTTTGATAACAGTCAACATTTGTTGAGGTAGTAAGATATCCCACCAATATTAACCATTGACTTTTCACTTCAGGCTCAACAAAGAAAAACTCCCACTTTTAACACAGCGACCGACATCATGACAGGCTTAGTAAATGATGAGTGCTTGGTAACAGACGATACCATGTTACACGTCCTTACTAGCTTTTTTTGGTGCATATGGTTAATTCTTGTAAGAATGAAGAATGGTGCAGCTGTTAGCAAATGATAATATGAATGTGTTTTGTGTCTGCTGGCAAATCAACATTCTGCATTTAAGTGAAAAGATGCAATATTCGGATTTCTGTTTCTCTACGTAGTGCAGAAGCACTTGTTAGGTGAGGTGGGAATATAAAGTACCATTTGACTGCTTAATTTCTTAGTAACATTTCTGCCCAAAAATATCAAAATCTTTCAATGTTTGTCAAAGGCATCGCAAACCAAAGCAATGTCGTTTTTTGAGACACAAGTGTACAAGTGTGGAACTGTTTTAGGTGCTGATCTGAAAGAGCGACTGAAAATGACCGAGTCAGAAGTCAGAGCATTTGTATCATGTGTCCGGCAACTGACTGCTGAGCTTTCTGACGTGCCAGTGCCTACAATTGCTGCGCTGGATGGTTCGGCACTTGGTGGCGGCTTGGAGTTGGCACTGGCCTGTGATATGAGAGTTGCTGGTCTGTGTTTTTTTTTATTTAGGATTTTTGTCCTAGTTTTTGTGTCACATGACTTTGAAGTTGGCAGTAAGTAGCCGTCCACAAAAAGTTTCTTTGATTTCAATGAAATTTGGTATGTAGGTAGAGGTCGACGAGTGATGCATGACGGTATGCAGTATGACCCGATCCAAGGTCAAGGTCACGAGCCCTTGAAAGCCGGAAATTCGTCCATTGTCAAAGGCTATCTCCTCCCTCATTTATAATGGGGGCTGGCAAGTGCCCAAGGATTCTTAAATTAGGGCACAATATCTAAAGTTTATCGGGTCCGGATTTTTAGCAAACGTCAACGTATTACGTTACGTTTGCTATATGCTATGAGCCGTCCGTCTGTCTGTCTGTCTGTTGTCTGTCTGTCTGTCTGTCTGTGACGTTGGTGCACCCTACTCAGGCGGTTAAACTTTTCGGCAATTTTTTTTCACCATACAATAGCTCAGGACTCTACTTTTCTGGTGCCAAAAATCGTTGGTGGGGGACGCCCCTTTCCCCCTGAAATTTTCGTTCAAAGTGACCGACCCCTTTTTCAAACAGCGCAATTTCGACCAATATCGGCTCATAGCGCCTCCACCGTAATAGCTAGCGAAAAAAGTTCAATTAGCACTTATAGAAAGTCGACCACGCGCTTTCCAACGAGTCATAGATGAACTGTGT
>Ga0209780_1004300_pt1 | contig 10926 bp, 6 predicted proteins | sample WorMetexBAHAMAS2_FD_187384 | JGI IMG/M metagenome (GOLD analysis project Ga0209780, IMG submission 187384) | Marine gutless worms symbiont microbial communities from Max Planck institute for Marine Microbiology, Germany - Inanidrilus exumae... | ecosystem: Host-associated > Annelida > Digestive...
ACAGGGGGTGTGGTCAGGATCACGTGACCCATTTTCAATTATGCGGGCCCCAATCATAATCAAAGGCGTCGGAACCGGGGAGGAGCGGGGGCGGGGATTGGGCTCTGGCCCCCGCACTTTTGCATTGCCGACAATGTAACAGACAGTTTCATTCTTGGATACTATACTTACATTAGTAATATTGTATAATACATTTGTATAAAACCTACATGTGAGCCACGTCTACACAGACTTATTGGGGCCCATCGTATAAATTAGTGGGGTCACAACCCAAATTTATTTCCGGCGCTTTGTGCCGGAAAATGGGCCCCTCACATATAAATTGCTTCAGACGCCACTGACCCCAATGATATCTCTGGAACGGCTGAAGCTAGAATCGTAAAATGTGGCATACAGATAGACAAATAGTACTATTAATGATGCCAAACGACCCCTAAAATGGGAATGGTTTGGGTCAAATGACACATTTTCAATTTCGACGCCCGTAGTCATCTCCGGAATGGCTGAAGCAAGAGTCACCAAATTTTGTATAGAGGTAGAATATATCAAGTGCTAGCTTTGGGATGACAAACTACTCCCTAATGGGAGTATTCAACGTCATGTGACCTATTTTTAAATTTCGGAGATCCAGTCATATCTTTAGAATCGGTGAAGCTAGGCACTTCACATTTCGGATTTTCGTGTGCTGATTGATAGGCTACAAAGAAATGTATTGCAAGCGTGATAGATTACCCATGAATGGGATGCATTTAGGGTCACGTGACGTCTGTAACTTTTGGAAAATAAGTGCTGTCGGAAAAGGTGCAAGATAGAGAGACGTAGTTGCGATGGAAGACTAATAGGAAGTCCTATGTGGCCTATCGAATGACACCATTGCCAATGTCCTCGAATGACCTTGAAGGTAACCTGTGCTGTTTGAAACATTTCTAACTCGCATAACTCATGAAACGTAGCACGAATTTGCATGGTGTGTTTACACATGAACCGGAAAGCGTACATGACTACATGACTTGTAATTTCAACTGTATTGTCGAAACTGAAGGACTTCTCAAGGTCGCTGGCAGTCACATGCACTGTAAATGTGGTAATTTCTCCGAAAGTGAAATTGTAAGATAGTGATGTTAATACAGAGCATTAATAGGAAGTGATCTGTCACATATGGAATAGCGGCGGTTCCGATCACCTTGTGTGACCTTCAAGGTCATTCGCCTGTTTACTAAGCCTTTTCAAATAGGATTTTTCAAATAGGATTTTTCGTACAGTTGTGCAGTAATTGACTAGATTTCAACTGACATAATGCGTCGCGCTGTCCTTCTGCGGTAGCTGAACTTCTTGTCATAAACGACGTCGAGACAAGACCTGCAAGCAGCTGCTATAGCCTGCTAATAGCAGAGCATGACCATCACCTAAGTAAGTAGGTAAGTTTATTATGAAATACACATGAAATACACATATGTTTACAAGAACTCATCAGCAGATGAGATAGCAAACGTGAACCTTTTTACGACGATATCACACATCTACTTCAAAATACAAAAAACAACCAATTTTTTGTTATTAGTTTTTCCTTATTTTTGTTTCTGTGTCGTGCGCTAGACTAAGCTGGCCTTTTGTCAGCTTTTGAGCGCACGTAAATATATCGTATCGTACTTCGTTTATCAAATTAAACGATAGCAAGGCAAGTACTGCGCATTAAGTCTTGAATTTGTGAATCTGCTACATAATAATTTCCACCTGGCAGTTATAGAATATTTATACTTCGTTGGCTTGCAGTAAGCTTATTGACGAATAACAGGACGTTCAAGAACCAGCTTCATGCAGCTGGTGCTCAACTGGCCTTGGTCATATTGAACAAACAGCATGGAGCTATAATTTGACTATAATTAGAGCTATAATTCCGATCGTCAGTCATACAGGGGTCGACGATACTTATGTCACTTGACTGCGACTGAGTGATGCCAGCGTTATCTGCCGTGTTACTTATTTTCAGTTTGGATTAAGTCTGCTTTTGTTCAGTATATCGCTCGCTAGGCCGCACCACCACTGCAGCGTACTATTGGTTTAGTACGCAATATCGGACATCGGACGTTGCCGAAAATTCGAGCAGTTACCTTTTTTGTGCGGAGCGTGCAGTCGAGGGATAGACTTTGCATTGATGCTAACTTTAATACTGATAGTTTTGCCATTCTATTGATTTTAATGGTCTAATATAAAGTGTAAAAATTAATTCTTGTTGCATTTACTGGTTTATTATTGAAATAGTTGGTTAGCCCTAAGTCCCCTAAAGGGTGGCACAAAAACGCAATATCGCTGTTTGTGCTAGTAAAATTCAACTTCTGTCGAAAAAAGTCTTATCATGTGCTTATCATGGGGAAGTTACTGTCACTCATTTGTCAATAATTAGGCTCAGCTAGTACTCCTGTTTTCTAACACATTGAGTTTACGTTAGCTAACAACACAAAATGTAGGCCTACAAGATTGTGGATGAGAAATTTAATCGCGTAATATATATGAATACAAACAAAAGAAACCACAAAGTTTAAACATAGGGCCTAATTAAAAATCGAACGAGCAATAAAATGGCGCTGCTGTCACTATTTTGCAGTTTCGGAGACATTACCACATTTACAGTGCACGTGACGGTGACTTAACGGTGTTCCTAGCAGAAACTCATTTTGTGATCATTATTTAAGACTGTGAATCACAGTTCTCTGAACTACCGACGTCGTAGCCTAAAATGTTTAAAACAATACCATATTATTGTTGTTGATGGTTGATCAGCAGATTGTGAAGTTGAAATTCCAGTCAATTTTCAGCTATCTATACTTATTTATAATACGCGCGCGCGGTATTATTCACGCTTTGTGATTGGCGGCGATTGTCCACGTGATCGAAGAGAACTACAGGCCCTGAAACGCACGACCACAGACCTATTAATAGAACATAATAGGCCTGTGCGTACGACAACAGTGTTTTTTATTTCTGTTCCGCGTGTGTGGTTAAATGTGGGTTGGCAGTAGTCGTTAAAGCAACGTGTGGTGTCGGTTTATACATGCTACAAATATGAGAATAGCGCTTACGTTAGTCGTTACTTTCACGATGGCGAACCTTGTCGGCTTTTTGTCCGCTGAATCGTTCGCGGAAACTAGCGTCGAGTCAACAGGTAGCCAGGTGTAGGCCTATTTGATGATTGTGCACTGTGCACAACCAAAGCTGTTTCGTTGACGCCCGAAATCACCAAGACGAAACGGTTTCGTTTTGGTGGCGTCGGACGAATTGTAAGCAGACTTCAGTTCAGGCTACTGCAAAATACATAAATTTGCGAATGGCCTGCAAATCACACGTTGCCAAAAGTTGATCATTTTAAGTTGATGAATTAACTAAGCATAACTGCAGCAAGCAAGGTAAAATCCAGTCTGCTTTTGTATATAGCCCCGTCGTAAGTCTTTAATAGCTTTCTGCAGTAAACTGTTTGCGCCTAGAACATTACGCATGTATTACATTGAATAGGCTTATAGACCGTGTGTATTACCTTTATGTTTCAAAATATCCCAGTAGTAGGCCTACATGCAATAGGCTACTAGACCTTCACTGGTCGTCAGACCCACTTTTCAGAGTAGGCATATACGACCAGTATTTAGACATAATCTTATAGCAGTGATATTAGAAAGCGATTGCTGTATATTATGCAGACACGAAAGAGTGTACAGCGGATTCTGCAGTGTGCAGTCAGCTGTGTGTCAATACGCGACGTCACGGCTACCAGTGCTCGTGCGTGGACGGTTATCAGCTGACGTCAGACCGGCGTCATTGCGTTGTGGCGTCATCGCTCTGGAAAACGTGGAAGTCTTTCACAGCACTGCTCTTTTACACTCAGTCCGGCAGAGTCATTAGTCGGAGTGTGCGGCCTGGCGGCAGCAGTAAGCTGGTCTATCGCGCAACTGGACTCGTGTCGGCACTAGGTATAGGCTACGTTAGGCCTTTAAGACTTGATGATTAGTTCAGTTGTATGCAATGTATTCTTGTAGGTGATAGTGCTCAATAAATACACTTATAACCTAAGTTATTTTGTCATCGAAATAAGCTATACTTAGTACAGACAAATGTGACATGAGAGTGATCACAAGTAAGTAAGTAAATAAGTAAAGAAATAAATAAGTGAGTGAGCAAGCAAGCAACATCGTCAACATAACAGTATCAGCAGCACAAAACAATACAGTATGATGTTAAGTGGGGGCTGATAAAGACCTGTTAGGTCTGAGATTTTCTACTCCCAACTTTATAAATAGAAACGTTAATAATTGTATTATAATGGGAGGTGTACGATTATGCTAGTTGTCAGTGGCGGCTCTAGCCTTTGATGACTCGGGGGCCAGTGGGGTGGCAAGCAAGGTATGTGGGGGCCTACAGGTACGGGCCGTAGCAATGCATATTTCGTGGCGAGTCTGAATGGGGGGCCGCCGGGGGGCCAGAGTTACATCTGGAGTGGCACGGCCCCCCCCTGCCCCCCTGTAGAGCCGCCACTGCTAGTTTTCAGATTTGTTTGCTTTATATGCATAGCGCTTGACGTGACTGACGAGCGAATCTACTTCTACAACAACAATGACAATGCTATCGAGTCGGTGACGTTCGCAGGTGAAGGCTTCACGAAGGTTGTCACTCAAGGTAAATGTTTACCATCGTAGTCGCATATGGACAGCGGTTTCTTAACTTTCAGTCCTTCGTCGTCGCCTTGAACCCGAAGACGCACTACATCGACAGACGGGACGCAGTAGGCAATGTCGTGTGATGATTACTGAATCGTTCTGAACTATTCATACAAGATAAGACGTAACGTCGTGTCGGTAACAAGTTTTTACCGCGTGACGCTATACCGTCGTGTCGTCGTGTGTCCGTCTGTCTGTCTGTTGTCTGTCTTTCACAAGCCGCCACTGTACCAAAAAGGTTAAACGCAGGATCACACAAACAACGCCGTACCATATCGCCGTATTCAGGGCTCTAGTTTTCTAATACCATATATCTCGGCGAAATTCCGACGGGTCACTTCTAATGGGGGGGGCAAAAAGTGGCAAATAAAGGTGGGGGTAGGTTCAAATCGGCGATTTTCGACCAACATCTCGCTATATCTCAACAATTCTCCGCTGCCGCTGACAGACCCGCGCAACGCGGTGCCTCATGCCCAACGTGTTGTACGCATATGTGGACGGTCAGTGTGATAAACTGGCGACCGACGACCGTCACCAGTATATCAATATATATACTGACCATCCATCTAAGTCGACAGCATCTGAGACGATCGACGCGACAACTTTACCAGCAGCCGTTTCAGAGGCCGCGGAGGGTAACGAAAAGTGGGGGGTCGAAGTCGGAATAGCTGACAAAAACTGGGGGTCCAACGCCGCATGTAGACCGCGTACTCGAAAAAGTGCGGGGTCAACTGACCTTTTGGACCCCGGGGCTCCGCGGCCCCTGAGACGTTCCAGAGATACGGTTGGTGCCCACGAAACTTTAAGTGGTTCATGTGACCTATCCACGACACTTTCGGTGATGGTTAAAGTGATTGATGCGACCTCGATTGAGGGCTTTATGGTTCTACGTACGATGCATATGCGACGGAGAAACTATTCGGATGATACATTATAGGTGGACTGTGGTAGGTCTGTCGGCGGTGAGCGCTATGGCAGTGGACTGGCTGGCCAAGAATATCTACATACTCGACGTGGCACTGAAGCAGATCATCGTCTGTTCACTGCAGACAGACGCCTGTACAGTGATCGCGAGAAATTTATCACATGGCAGATTACGCTCAGTTGCCGTTGATCCAGCCGTCGGGTAAAAGTTCTTTGCCTCTTGTTTCAAACGTTCAAACTGGATGATTGTATTGGATTGCAAGGGTAAAACTCAAGCCTGTGACATGGATGGAATGAGGTAATGAATAACGCGTTTTTGATGCCAAGGTCGTACAAGGATGTGCTGTCTGTGTGGGTGGTATGGTATGGTAGCTATATACATATAGAGGCAGCCATCTTAATTGTTTGTCGTCATCCAAAATCTGAGAAAATTAGGAAGACTGTCAGTGATTCCTGACCGATTTCCAAAAGAGTGTGAGAGTGTCAAATCGTCGTCTTGTATATTTGTCTGTCCGATCGCATATCTCAAAAACCAGATGTCCAAATTTCACGAAATTTTTTGTACATGTTACTGTGGCCGTGGCTCGGTCCTCATCTGACGGTAATGCGATACGTTATGTATTTCCGGTTTTGTGGTTGACGCCATATTTCCATATTATGGAAGGAATATGGGCCAGAATCGAAAACAACGCGTATGTTTCGTCCAGTTCGCCAGATGGCGGCACCGAAGTCTGCCGTCTCCACCTACATCTCGTTTTGTACTGCGTGCGTTTAAGGCGCGGTAAAATAACGTACGCGTGTCGTCCGTACGTTTCAACAAGTCTCTGCTGCCGCTGACAGACCCGCGCGACGCAGTGACTTATGCCCACCGTGTTGTACACATATGTCAACGGTCAGTGTGATAAACTGGTGACCGAGACCTTCACCAGTTTATCACACTGATCGTCCACCAAAGTTGGCAGCACCTGAGAGACGATGAGCCGTTCCAGAGATATGGTTGGTGCCCACCAAAATTGAAGTGATTCACGTAACCTGACCACGCCCCTTTCAGGGACGGTTCGCCATCCATGAGCTAGCACTTGCTATACGATCAACCTATCTACCAAATTTGAAGTCTCTCATCCACTACAAAGATGTAAAAGGCGATAGAAAATGTCGAAAATGGGATGGTTCGGGGTAGCTAGGGTCATCCAAGGTCACTGGCAATAGCATCATTCGATAGAGCGCACAGGAGTTCCTATTAGTGTTCACCGTAACTATGTCCCTATCTTGCACCGTTTCTGAGATATAGCGAGATATTGGTCGAAAATCGCCGATTGTAACCTACCCCACCTGTACTTGCCGCCCCAGTTGGGGGTGACCTCGCTGGGATTTTTGGTGTCATAATACTAGAGTCCCTGGGCTATCGTACGGCGTCATTTGCGTGATCTTACGTTTAGCCGTTTTTGTACACTACCGGCTTGTGACGGACATACGGACGGACGGACAGGTAGACAGAGACAGACACACGATGACAGCATATACCGCGCTAGCATATATAGCGTCGCGCGGTAAAATAGCGTGCTATGTATGTAGAGCTACGTCCGTGACCCTCTTCCAAATCTGGTTCCCAGTGTCTACAACACACGTTACGATGTGATACGTGATACAATAAAGTAGATTAACATGGGCTCAAAAGCTGACGAGATGGCCAGCTTAATCTAGCGCACAGCACAGAAACGAAAAAATAAGGAAAAAATAAAAACGAAAACCGAGTAGCTAAGAAGAAACGGTCCAGGCAATAGTCGATGAAGGCAGTCCGGGAGTGATAGCCAATAAGCGTCTGCAGAGCTGAAGTGATGTTACTGTGCGATGGCGATGCGTCGACAGGAAGCTGTACTGGACTGAGTGCGAGTCCAGCCCCAGTGTCATGTCAATGAATCTGGACGGCAGTGACGCGGCGGCACTGGTCACTGTCGGTGTCCGCTGTCCCTCGAGCCTTCGACTTGATCGTCCTCGTCGCGCCTTGTACTGGGTCGACCCAGAACTCGGCGTCATGTCTTCTCTGACGCTGGACCGTCGTCACCGACGAGTATGTTTTATCAGCGAGTGACTTACTTGGGTCGTGTTTAGAATTTCACACAGGGGTATACCCTTTTCTTGTAAAATTTAGATATCATAATTCAGTGGTGTCTGTCTACTAAACTTAACTCTTGAGTATGAATTGCCAACTTCTTAGTTAACAATTTTTCACGATTGGGGGAGAGAGCTGTGAGCAGTGGGTCACTGAAGCCGCCCCTCTCCTCCAATAACATCATCAGATTGTCTTTTGGTTAGGAGGGATAATAATCAGAATTGGTCTATGATTTATTGTGTTTGACAGTTGTGCTCAATAATACACAAATACATGTGAACTATTATTACCCGCTCACCCAATGGGCCAGTATTGTTTTGCTCGCTGGCATCTGTTGTCTTGTCTGTCGTCGTCTGTCGTACGATGTAACGTTGCCGGCGGGCCGGCCAGCCGTCCGGCCGCCGGGCGCGTGGGCGGTCGGGCGGCCGACATTGCACGGCGCGCCAGTACGGTTACGTTTCGTTAGGGCGACACCTTGTTAAGTTGCATGTTGGTTTACGTTTGGACATCTTTTTAATTTTTTGTGTGTTTGTGTATTACTATTTTGGGTGTTTTTGTGTTAGCTTATATAGATCATTTTATTCATGTATTGTTTGCTTTTGTTGTGTTGGGTTTAGTTTCTCTACTATCAAGCCAAGAGATTGGCTGGGAGGAACGTCTTCGAAATGACATATTCTGTGTCGAATGGGACGTATAACCTTAATGAGTCAGTCAGTCACTGAAGCAGACGCAAGGCCACGCCGTGTGAACATGGAATTTCTTAGTTGCTTTGTTAATGAATTATGACTGTGTGAAGTGTACAGGCGTCAGAGAACAGCGCCTAACACCACAGAACTCTCGAGGGAAGCCTCGAGAGTCCAGTGGTGGATGTAGGAAGGATGAGGTCACTGGTTGGAGTCAGTGCTTTGTGTTACCTGCAGTGCTTTGACACTGATAGGAAATGATGGCGTCAGGCCCGTGAAAAATCCACTGCCACTCATCCCCAATGATTCTTGTCCAGAACAACTGCAGAATGAACACCGACCGAGACACGCTAAACCAGGTTCATCTGGACCACGGCTGTTATAGCAGAGTTAAACCGATGTCATATCTGCAACTTTATCGCGCGATTTTGTCGCGCAACTTTATAGCACGACAAAATCGCAAGTGTGACACGCTTTGTCGCACACTGCAACTTTGTTGTATAAACGAGTTTTGAACAATCAGCGTTCACCGCATTTTCGCGACGAAGTTGCACAGAATAGAGCGCTGCTCTAATTGGAAAAGGAATTGCGCGATTGTTGAGAAGTTGCGCGACATGCCATGTCACACTTGCGATTTTGTCGCGCGATAAAATTGCGCGACAAAATCGCGCGATAAAATTGCAGCTGTGAGATCGGTCTTGAGTTCGTTCACGCCGGATGCACTGCGTTGCGTTGCGGTGCGGTGCTGCAACGCATCCGGCGTGAACAAACCTATAGCGGCGGTGGTGGAAGTTGTCGAGTGTGCGCTGTGTTGGAGAACGTGACGTGCAGTTCCAAGGGTCACCCGCTGGCAGTGGACGTGTTCGAGGATGACGTGTACTGGGTGACGACGACGGAAGGTGACCGCGGCCACGACGCCGCCGCGCTGTTGACGATGAACAAGTTCACCCGCAACGTCCACTCGGCCAGCCACGACGTTCTGACGCTATTTGATGACCTCCGCACAGAAATGATCATTGCACACCCGGCCCTGCAAATGCCTGGTCAGAACGATTCTGCGCATTGTAGTGCTCGATTTGAGGCACTGTCGTCGCAGAGCTAGTGTAAAGGGAGCATTTCCCCTTCTCTCAAAGTCCGGTAGCGGATCTAAAAGATAAAGCCATTGGGTGACTTTCTCTACAGTTTAAATCGGTTCTTTTAGTTGTTCAGTGTTTTAATACTGTTGATTGGGTGACGAGAATGGAATCCTGTACCACCTATTTTCCCCTAACGTTTCTATTATGGATCACATAGAGGAAAACCGAGGACGGACCGGCTAACACAAATATAACTGGAAAAAAGACCGTTAAAACGAAGGATAACCTTTGTTTTTTAATTATTAGGCTGGCCGCGTCTAGCTGTGAGCGTGGTGCAATCTATATGGCGTCTGTCTGTCTGTCTGTCCCGTATTTTTTCTAACCTTAATATTGCGCGCGGCGCATACTCCCACTCAACGTGAGTCACAAGGGGACAGCGCGCCACACGGCCAGCGTACATTTTCGTCGGAGTATTACAAGGACGGACATATTTGCTTAACGTAATATAGAAGTAAGCCTATTATGAGCTGCTCATCTCTAAGACGCTCAGATATGACACGTGCTAACAAGGGATCACACAGTTTTACCTGCCACCCACACGTTTATCCACAAGTGGAATGAGCCATACCTGCCTGCACTTCGATCCCAGCCGCAGATCTTCACAGCCCTTTGGCCGGTACTCATTTCTAACACCGCTGAGAATAGGAGGCTGAGTTGGCGTGGGTGGCTGATCACATTCACATACCGAGGCGATATATCCGCGATCCGAATCGGTTACCCATCTCAGTACTAATTGGGCTTGATGTAAAGTAACTTCGTTGATACGCCCAATGCCGTTAGCACTACGCCACGCCGCCAGCTAAACGTTCATATATTTTGAGTGTTAATGGTTAAATCTACGTCCAGAATCCAGATATTCGAACTGCTCACAATAGACATAAAAGCATGAATTTGCATAATGTAGCTCTAGTCGACGCAGAAGATTTGTTTTTAAAGTGTATCATACCAAGAATAAAATTTTCTCTTGTGCACTTGTCAGCTCGTGAGGCTTTTCTGTCCGGACAATAACTGCTATGTCGGACTACCGTTAATAACTGTAAAATAACTGAAATGTTTATCAACACTTACGAGTTTTTGTGTGTTTAGACCACGGGCGGTGCTAGAGGGGGCAGGAGGGGCAACTGCCTACCTGTGCCCTTGCTTTTGCCCCCCCCCCTCTAGTTGTCCCCAGGCGAAATGTTGGTTTTGGTAAAGTGCCCTCTGGTAGACATTTGTCCATACTCAAAGCGATTTCCCTTGCCCCCTGTGCACTGGCCCTTGCCCCACGTTGCCTTCAACTTCAAATTCCTGGCGCCGCCCATGGTTCAGACGCGCTATTGATGACGTTTATTGGCGGTTGGTGGATGTCTTGCGAATTGTGCAGC
>Ga0209780_1004301_pt1 | contig 10925 bp, 5 predicted proteins | sample WorMetexBAHAMAS2_FD_187384 | JGI IMG/M metagenome (GOLD analysis project Ga0209780, IMG submission 187384) | Marine gutless worms symbiont microbial communities from Max Planck institute for Marine Microbiology, Germany - Inanidrilus exumae... | ecosystem: Host-associated > Annelida > Digestive...
TTTAGTTTTTATTAAATTTTATTATAATTTAAAATTTACTTTTGTCTTTTCATTCTAGCCTAGCTAACACCACCATAAAAAATCATTCTGATAGTAACTTCGTGACAACGACATCGTACACGAATTCGGTGAAATAATGCAAAATAAGGGCCATTTCGCAGTTTAAGGTCATTCAAGGTCACCGATATTTGTACCCATCGAAAGCTCATATACGACTTCTTATCACAAGAACTCATCAGGAGATGATATAGCGAACGTGAACTTTTTTTACGACGATATCGCACATGTACTTCAAAACACCGAAAAGTGAACCTATTTCGTTTAACAAATTAGACGATAGTTAGGCAAGTACTGCGCATTAAGTCTTGATGTATAAATCTGCTACAGAATTTGCACCTCGTAGTTATAGAATATTTATAACGTAAGCGTCGCGCCGTCCCTCTGCAGACGTTTTTACTAGACATAGTAATCGTAAATTGTACATAGTTATGGCTTTGTCAAGCACTTTTACGCAACATGCCCTGTAGACTACCAAATTCGGCAAAATAACGCAAAATAAGGGCCATTTTGCCGTTCAAGGTCATTCATGGTCACTGATTTTGGCACCAATCGAAAGCTTATATATCAAGATGATAGCCAGGCAAGTACTGCGCATTAAGTCTTGAATTTATGAATCTGCTAGGAATTTATACCTTTGGCGTCGCGCGATTCCTCTGCAGATGTTTACTACTAGACAATAATCGTAAACTGTAATGGTAAATTGTCCATAGTTATGGCTTTGTCAACCACCTTTACGCAATGCGCTTCGGAAACTACCAAATTTGGTATAATAACACAGAATAAAGCCATTTCGCCGTTCAAGGTTACCGATTTTGGTACCAATCAAAAGCTCATATACGACTTCCTATCAGTGATTAATACTAACTTACCTGCTATCTTGCATCGTTCGCGAGATATAGCCTTCGAAATGTAAATAAAAAAATGTGAAGCAAAAAAATCCGCAGCACCTAACCCGTGTACTAATAAAATAATGATACCGTCATACTCTCCGAGTCGACCTAATACAGTCTATCTCAAATGTCCGTCCATCCGTCCACAAAAAGTTTCTTCGATTTCAATGAAATTTCGTGTGTAGGTAGAGGTCGATGACTGATGAATGACGATATGCAGTATGACCCGATCCAAGGTCACGGTTAAGGTCACAAGCCCTTGAGAGTCAGAAATTAAGCCATTTTCAACGGCTATCTCCTCCCCCGTTTACAATAGCGCTGGCAAATGACCACAGATTGTTAAATTAGGGGGCAATACCAAAAGCTTACCGCGGGGCCGGATTTTTGGTTTTTGTCCTAGTTTTTGTGTCTTGTGACTTTGAATTTGGCAGTAGGTAGGAGTCGACCGTCAGTCCCATAAGTGGCTAATTTTTAACGTTTACAGGTTACATTAAAGAAAACAACAGGAAGAATCGGCAACGGCGCTTAAGTTCTTAACAAACTACATGTAAGAAACTTAAAGTCACGGATTGTTTATAAATCGTTTTATTACCGTGGGACACTAGCACGTTATATGCTGCCATCGTCCGTCCATCCGTCCGTCTTTTTCTGGTTCAGATTGGCAATTTACCAGCAATCTATCGCTATATTTCAGATATTGTGTAAGATAGAGACATACTTGCAATGGAGCATTAACAGCATATCGTATGTGACCTATCAAATGATACTATTGCCAGTGCCCTTGAATGACCTTGAAGATCACTTTTGTTGATTGAAACCTTTCTAACTGCCATACCTCATGAAACATAGAATGAACTTACTAACATACAGCGTCGCGCGGTCCGGTTCCTCTGCAGTAGCTGAGCTTCTTGGTACCCACGCAACGCTGTGCTAACGCGGTATAAGCTGTGATTATCTGTCAGTCCGTCCACAAAAAGTTTCATCGATTTCAGTGAAAGTTGGCATGTAAGTTGAGGTCGATGAGTGATGCACGACGGAATGCAATATGACCTGATCCAAGGTCATGAGCCATTCAAAGTTGGAAATCCAGCCATTTTCAAAAGCTATTTCCTCTGCCGTTTACAATGGGAGCTGTCAGCTGACCACGGATTCTTAAACTACGGCACAATATCTAAATTTTATCGTTCCGGATTTCTGAAATTTGTCTTAGTTTTTGTGTAACGTGACTTTGAAGTTGGCACAAATGTCAGTTGCGAAGAGTCTGGTTCATGGTCTCACACATGCTGACAGGATCACTTACAGTCTGCCCGGAAGAGTCAACCAGGGGGCCTACTAGGACCTTGCTGTTACTCTTGCTGCTTGCATAAGCGAAGAAAGATTTCTTGTCCTGATCTATATTATCGGCCAATTTGCTCTCAAAGTGTCTTCTGCTATCCTCCATGAGCTTCTTTGCCATGCGATTAGCTCTGAGGCATGCCGGGTGCGAGTTGTTACTATACTTCTTGTACACTCTCCGTCTATGTGCGACTGCTTTCGCTGCTTTATATGACATCCACACTGGCATTTTCTTTCTGTTCTTTCTCGTTCTGATGGGTGTGCAATTGTGCTGGACTTGTAACAAATGGTCTTTAAATTGACACCAGTTCTGTTCTATATTTCTACCCGCAAACAGTTCTTTACTGACTCAATATCCTTGTGCACCTGTGACATCCTATCATTAACCTTTGCCCAAAAATGTCCAGTGGAATACTTCTAAGTACCTTAGGTTCACATTTAAAACAATAACAATATCATATTCTGCGTCAATAATTTTCATACATTTGATGCAATAATGTTCAGCACCTCTCTCACATTCTAAAAGGCGGCTGTTAGGGTCCTTGAACTCTTTCTTGCACCCGACATATAGTCACACCTCTCCCACTGATAGCCATATCCTCAACCGTATTTCTACTATGTCAACAAAAAACAAGTTACCTTTCTTAAATAACTTTTTAACGTCATTCCCCAAACATCAGCCATTCCTATGTTCCAAGTCCGTAGTATCTAATTTACGCTAATTTATATTTTGCAGACGTTATATTATTCTCTCAAATGTGTAAACAAACCGACATACGTAGAATATTATATAACATCGTGAGAAAGTAGTGAGGAACCATCCATTAATTTTAAATAAGTACTAGCGTATGCGTGATAGATTACCCCCGCAACTTGTTAACTTCAAAGTCACGCAAATGACGCAATATATTAAACTTCTGGCAAATAATTGACTATATCCGAATCGGTATAGGCCTACACGACAGAGATGTAGTTACAATTGCACCCTTACAAATGACCTTGAGTAACCTTCGAGGTCATTTCAGCTGTTTGAAGCCTTTCTTAATCTCATATTCCGAAAGGCTGGCCTACAACTTGAACATGTACTGTAATGTTTGCATGCAAGTCGGAAATGGTACTGCACGTAAACTGTCCACCTGTAACTGACGCGTGACCACGTGGGTAAGATGATTTTTTTGTACAAAGTCGAGTTTGTCGACAAGATTTCATCCGACATAGCGCATCCTTTTGACATAGCTGGGATTTGTATTTAGTTGTCATTGTCTGACATATGATAGCAGTGGCGTTTGTACAATGCCCCATAGCTGGCGATGCCAATGTATGATAGAGCTTGTTGAACTGTTCATTTCTGGTAACAAATCATGTTTTATGAATCGCCTACTGCTATTTAATACATTTTACCTGCTATCAAACACTGACCAGCAATACTTTGCTTCAGGAAAAAATACCACTTTATTTATTATTAAGTTCTGGCAGATTAATTTTCATGTTTAGCTATAATTCTTTCATTCATAATTTTACTTGAATTTTAGTTTTAGTTCATAAATTATTCCATTTACAATTTCAATTAAGTACCATTGATTTTATTCTACTTCGAATTTCCATTTGCAGACATTACGTTCGTCTACAACAAGCAATTTCTCTGTTTCTACATTCAAGCACATAAAATATAACCAGCCAATGAGAAACTATGAACCTATGGATTATCAAAACCAACATAACAGCCATAACAGCTAAACTGAACCCAGTTCGTTTGTCGTCTGCTGTTTATACCGGTAGTACAGTGGCGAAAGCCGACTGAAAGATTAGAAGCAGTAAAGGCAGTAGTATCTGATCTCTCAAGTCAGATGCCACTCCTCACTTTTCTTAGCGTCTCCACAATCTACTTCCTTCCCCTTTAGTCTGTTATACTTTCCAGCTTTCTGCTGTGAGGACGCCACAAAAGGGAAATATTTGTTTAACACAGGAGACCGAGTACGTCCGTACATCCTCAGGAATAGATGCAATCAATGTTGTCACTAGTACTGTAAGCTGCCCATTACCAGCAAACTGAAGTTGACATAAATAATCACTTCTTAATGCTGTTCCAGATTAATTGAATCTTAAGTTGTTGCACAGCACAACACTCATCAAAAGCAATTAAAATTACTACAATACATAACACTATCACAAATATACTGCTTCATTGAACAAGGCAAGAGTAAACAGTAACTTTGATCACCAGTTCCGCCACCAAGTGAACTGGACAAAACATTTAATGTCATCTTTGATTGTGGCCCATTGGCGCCATTAGCCTATGGGATAACAATGTCATGCACAAAACCGGAAGTACGTAACATATTGCATTGTAATCAGACGACAACCAAGCCATGGCGACAGTTAACGTGTACAGAATATTTCATGAAGTTTGGACATGCGCTTTTGCACGTACGTGAGCAGACAGACAGACACAGAGACACGCATACAGACACGATAATCGCAATACTCTGCACCTCTACTAGGGAGAAGTAATCAATTTCATAACAGAACAATTCAAACAACAGAGGATGGCAACGACCGCTGACAAGTTAACAGCTTTCAATACAGTTTGAAGATAACATAATCATTCATTGGTCAGTAGACTGGTTCGGCCTGCCATTAGAAACCAAGATGTGTTTAAGCCATTAAGGCCACAATTTTCTGATAGCCCAATTTTTACTCTGACAGGACTAGCCGTTTACAGACTTGGTTCAAGGCTGTCTCGGCAGAAAGCTGACGAAAAGGTGTGATGTATGTTGGGTTCTTGGGACATTACAGTAGGGGGAAGGGGAGAAAAGAATAAAGGGGATTAGGGGAACAAGCAGAAGAAAGGAGGCAGAGAAGAGAGGACAACAATAATGTACTAATGTTGTTGAGTTATATGCCAACTGACAAAAACGAGACTGTTGATTTCGTGACCTTGGCCTGCTTGACTTCAAAACTCGTCTACCAGTTAACAATTAACAAGCGTCAATACAATTTTGCAATTTGCCATTTTTGAGTGTCACTGTTGACTTAGGAAATACAGACAAACAAAGGGAGTGCAATCCATGATGGGTCATCAAACAGGGATGATTTCATAATAAGCAGTGATCGTTAGGACTGAACAAAATGCATTATAGTATGTGCAGCTTTCAACCAAAAAGTTTGGGTATCATCAAAATTCTGAACTTGCAAAAATTAAAATTTTCACAACTTCTGCAAAAGTGTAATAGAAATAAATTAGCCCCATGCAAGACTGACGGTCGACTCTTCACAACTGACGTTTCTGCCAAGTTCAAAGTCATGGATGGAAAGATTTCCGACTTTCAAGGGCTCGTGACCTTGACCTTGGATCAGGTCATACTGCACACCGTCGTGCATCACTCATCGACCTCTACCTGCACACCAAATTTCATTGAAATCAAAGAAACTTTTTGTGGACAGACGGTCGTACACGTACGGACGGACGCACATTTGAGGCCGTGAGTCGACCTAAAAGGTACAAATACAACATTAACACACTAAAATCAGCACAGTATTAACTAATTGAAGGCAAGGCCCACTGCTATTGGATTTATGACAAGTGTATATACATAAGTGACAAATTAGCTACTTTGCATACTAAAGTACCCAACAATCCATAATGTGTGGGCAAAATGCACCCACATTTGTCAACAAAAGCTAGCCTATGAAGGGACTGGTCAATTTAAATTCAGCAGCTCTATGCTATCTCTTCAATCAGAGGCCTCTGATTACTCTCTGACTTCTTATGTTCAAGAATCTCTTCGACGTGTTCTTGTTCACTGCGATATGTGGCCAACTGTGTTGTCAATTCGCAAGACTCTAGTTCAAGTACTGGCAACAAATCCAGCAATGTGTGCCCGTGACTCGACATCCAGCTGATGAAATACTCCAACTTCTTCTCCACGGCATAGTAACGTTTTCTTGCATCATCATCAGCAGGTTTGTCACCAGCACGAGACTTCTTCAGCTCTCGGCCGGCTTCTTTACGTGCAATATGGAAGATACGATGACAATCAGAAAAGGCAGTCAACGGAAAAGGCACAGGATTTCTCACGGCTCCAGCGACAAGCTTGCATACATCGTCCACGACACTAACAGAGTATTCACGGGACACAAAGTGCTTCTGTGCAGCACAACAGTCTAGCCGAGACAGACATCCACCAATTGCAAGTGAGACGTCGGAAAATACTCCTCGGCTTAGAGACTCAGAAATGTCCAGCAAAGCGATCACGCATTCACTGGCCATCGTAACATGTTCACCATTGTACAGACGAGTGGTGTACGCATATGCATACAGCACGTTAATAATGCTGAACTGAATCAGATCAGAAGTGCCACATTTCGCTAGCTGATCGATGCACTGCACGTTAGCAAGCACAGGTGGTATCGCATTAGTTGCGGGTGATTCCTTTCCAATTTCTTCCACCAAGATCTGTGGCGATGCATACCACCAAGGTATCCACAGCTCCACAAGACTGCCCACCTGGTCACTATTGACAAACTTCTCAAATTCTGCTCTTTCAGACTCCGTAAGTCGCTGCCATATTAGTTCCGTGCTGCATCGGTCAATACTAACGTCAGCAAACCGCTCGGCCAGGTCGTCAGCTCCATCGTCATCCAGTTCCGAGTCCACTTCCAGCCTCTGTAACATTTCCATCAACTTTGCCCGCTCAGACGAATCTGGCTGCATGGCATGCAAGCCTTCCATGAAACAATCTCGGTAGAATAACTCCGAACAGGACAAGTGAGCCGTGGCTTTGTAACAATCGACAGAGCAGTAGTGAGCATGGCATCGTGGGCAAGTGTAGCGACCCGCGCCTTTCTCAGTGCAAAACTTACAATCAGCGGCATTTTGTGCTTCATCCATCGCTGTTTGTCAGTTCAGCTTCTGCTGTGTACAGTGCTAGCAAAAACTGCATCAGATAAAATAATGGCGAACTGCATTCAAATAAGTGCAACGTCAATCACAGAAAAGCAGCAGTAACTGTCTAATCTCTCTTCGACTGCTTCATCTTCTCAAATTCTTTGCGGACTTCATCGACAAAAGTTCTAGAGAACGAGTTCAAACGATCCACCGCATTGGCGTCTTTTAACTTTTCTGTAGTCTCACCATCTTCAACGGCACATAAAGCACATCATTTGCAACATTGTCGGCAAAAACAGCACAACGAACTGCAACCAGTGTAGTACAAAACGTTCAGTAAAACACCTATAATGAAATGCATAAAACAAACTACAAAACCAGCAAAAGCCAACACTCAAGCAAACACCAATACTGGCAATGTTTTTCTGACTTATTAACCCCCAAAATAACTGGGTGTCCAGAACTCATCGTGGAACATTTCTATGTCAAGTTTGGTGATCCTAGCTGCACAATTTTTGAAATATCATGGAGAAAAACAGACAGACACACAGACGAACAGAGGTAAAAACTGTACTCCTGCAACTGCTGTCTGCATGGGTAGCAAATAGGTACAGTACTCCTCAGTTGACTAATAAACTATATACAAACAGTAACAGTAAGTTACAGACTGCAAATGTCACTTATTTAACATACACAAAGCTGTCATCTTTGCGTGTATTTTAAAAGAGAACAACAGCAGTCTGTCTGGAATAAACTTCAACCACTAAGGTGCACTGAACATGCCGGCAGATAATGGCTTGTCTTTGAAATGAGTTCTGGGAATCACTGATAGTCACTGGAAACTCAACCACTGAGTCAAACATTAAGTATGGCAGATATGACAACCTATCAGGGGTCTGTATTTCTAGGTTGTCCAGTTAAGCATTATTAGCAGCCATAGAACAACAGTACATTTTAACAGTAAACGTGGCAGAAAGCAGCAATGGGCAGGGTTCCCCGAAGGAGAACCTTCAACCTTGTGGTCAGTTGGAGTGGGTGTTTTAGATGGTGAATACCCTTCCTATCACTCATCCAAGAGTGACAAACCACTGAAATGTAACTGAAGTACTGATGCCAACCAGAGAAAGTAATCAGCCAATGGACTTCATCAACAAAGGGAAGGTTTGTTGCACTCTTCTGTGGTGGCTATCTGCCACCAGTATCTCTTTTCAACATAACTCAAGTCTAATAAATTAGCAGTGCAGGACTGATGGTCGACTCTTCTGAATCACAACTGTCGTTTCCGCCATGTTCAAAGTCATGTGACACAAAAACTAGGATAAATATCAAAAATCCGACCCGATCAAAATTCAGATATTGTGCCGCAGTTTAAGAATCAGTGGTCAGTTGCCAGCTCCCATTGTAAATGGCAGAGGAGATGACTTTTAAAAATGGCAGGATTTCCAACTTAGAAGGGCTCGTGACCTTGACTTTGGATCGGGTCATACTGCATACCGTCGTGAATCACTCATCGACCTTGACCTACATTCCAAATTTCATTGAAATAAAAGAAACTTTTTTGGGATGGACGGACATACATACGTACGTACAGATGGATATTTGAGATCCACTTTATTAGGTCGACTCAGAAGAGTCCACCTAGAAATAGCAAAGATCTTCAAATCTCCACTAGGGGCCATTCAAGGCCACTGGAACTGTGGCCACTGATTATGGTAAGTATGACTTCGTATTAGTGGTTTGTAGTAATCTGTCTCTATCTCACACAGTGTACAAGACACAATCTTTCCACAGCCCTGGACAAAGTGGATTTTCTAAAAATATCTATTCTATATTGTGTACATTATTGTGGCTTTTTCATATCAAATGTGATATATGACGTGAGGAAAATAGAATTCTTGACCGAAAATTTCGTGAAAATCACCAGTCATTTTAGGACGATACTAGTGTGTCCAATGGATTGGCAGACATACACAGAAAAAGCCCATAAAAGTATCACACACAGCATAGCTCTGCTATAACAACTGTGACAAAAGTACATACGTAGCTGTTTTCCACGAAGAAACATGTATGCTCCCAGCCGAGCGGCTCGTCTGATCGGGTAAGACTCCGCCAACTGTAACACGAAAGACATACAGAATAAATCCATCTTTAGTTGCAGAAAATCACAGCATAAATTGCAATTGCATACAGATATACAGAATGCAACTGACTCACAAAGGGACTGCATGACTCTCCATGTCAATTGAATTTTGTCAAGTGAACTTTTTGGTACATGATACAACTACATATCACTGAATCGCACCCTATCAGATGACCTTCAACGTCATTCACCTATCACAAGACGATCTCATTCAAATGTTATTTCTCACACACTTGTGCAACAATTTACAAATCAACTGCACAGTTTCACAGATTACTATAAACATCAAGTACAGTGTTAAAATTAACTTAACAAGATTTTTAACTGACATGCAGCTTTGCACGGTCCTCCTGCCTCTTGTCTACTACCTTAGTTTTGCGACAGTATTTAGTTAGTGCTATTTAGCCTGGGCATCAAGGCATTCATCCTGCCATCCTGCTCACTAGATTCTGCAAGGCACTGCTTTATTTATATCAAAGAGGTTACTGAGTCACTCACTCTGTTAATAAGATGTGGATTGTTACAAAGATACCTACAACCACAAAACACTTTACATACAACTCATTTAGTGGCATCTGGAATGACTGCAGTGGTGCAACGGGTTCAAATCCTACTCGGGCAAAAGCTGTGTAACAACCTTGGGCAAGTTGTTCAATGTTCACACCTACGTGCCTCTGACACCAAGCAGTATAACTTGATACCGGCCAAGGAGCGATGATGCTCTGTGGATGGAAAGGTAATTACAGGCCTGACAGAAGGTAATGGCCGCTTATAGCCGGGTGGATAACTTATAGTCACCTGCGGGCTGACTGCCTGTACACCAAGATCAGCTGCGGGCCCAACGCTCAGTAACGAGTACGGGAAGCCTTTACCTTTTTAGAATGACTGAATAAATAAGATATTTTTTGTATATTTTACATTCCAGCAGTTGAAAATACTAAACAGTGTTGTTAAGTAGCTGTTTCTACTGATTTAACCAACAGTTCAGTAATAAAACTTATACCATATTTCTTCTAATAGAAGCCCCCGGCTTCTATTAGAACAATAGTGTCAGACCCCCCCCGGCTTCTATTAGAGACCCGGCTTGTATTAGAATCACCCGAAAGCGAAATACATGGAAGGCCATACCGCCGTTCTGCTAAATGCTAATCACGCAATACGCACGGATATAGGATAGCACAGATGACGCTATGCACCACAGTGCCACGGGAAGATGTGCAATTAGTTCTATGATATTTGTCTTTTAGACCCCCCAGCTTCTGTTAGAGACCTGGCTTGTATTAGAGACCCGGCTTCTATTAGAACAAATGGTTTGGGAGGAGTTGTTAGACACACATAGATACATACACACGGAATTGGTGTGCGGCTGTTAGTAATACGGGTGACGCTCAATACCAAACCTGTTTCAAAGGTTTTGATAATAATAATAATAATAATAATACGTCACTAAAGAGCCATCAGGGTTATTCTGATCTGACGGAAAACAACCAGACGGTCTTTCACTCATCCCGTGGCTGAACGGCAAGTCACTATGCTGGGACGTCACAGTGATCTGTCCTCTGGCAGAGTCATATGTGAACGGGGCAGCCCGTGAAGCAGGCACGGCTGCAGA
>Ga0209780_1004302_pt1 | contig 10924 bp, 4 predicted proteins | sample WorMetexBAHAMAS2_FD_187384 | JGI IMG/M metagenome (GOLD analysis project Ga0209780, IMG submission 187384) | Marine gutless worms symbiont microbial communities from Max Planck institute for Marine Microbiology, Germany - Inanidrilus exumae... | ecosystem: Host-associated > Annelida > Digestive...
GCCGTGGACAGGTCGGACAGTGTGTCCGCTGGCTCATTGGTGCTACCGCCGTCAACGTCGACCGTCTCTCGCTCGCCGTCTATCTTCGTTCTGCTCGCACCTTTCTTCTTCGCTTTTCCACCGCCAGCGCCTTGTTTGGACGTCTTGCTGCCGTGCTTCTTGACTTTGTGGCGCGCCTTGGCGATCAACCAGGGCAGCGCCGCCGTGGTTGCTCTGACTGTTTCTCTCGTCGTCGTTTCCGTCGTTTCTGCCGGAACTTCGACGTTGTCGTCAGCGTCGTCAGACAACAATTCACGCTCACCAGTCGCCATCGCTGACCAATAATCACGGCACTGGACATCATCATCATCATCATCATCATCACCGACATCATGAGCAGCAGGCAGCAACAACAGTGACAATGATTGCGGCGTAAAGTTCAAACAAAAATGGTGGAAAATTGTGTCAGAAGTTATCACCGCTCGTGTTCGGTCAAAGATTACAATGTCCACTTCGACATGTCGGAATTCCTTAGCGGAGCGTTTCATGGACGTTTGACTCCAAAACATCAGTGTTAAACTACCAAAACTGTCCTCGATCGAGCATCGAGGTCAGACCGACCGCGTTACCACGCACAGACGTGCTGAACTTCGCCGCTGCCGCTGGCCTCGGCCCCGCCACGCCGCATGCCTCGCCGCGCTAGCGCGCAGCTGATGATGTAACAACATAAAAACGCAGCGTCATGTCACTTGATCTCTCTGAGTGACCGCTGAATATCTACTTGTGTCTTGTACAGGTTACTAATCCTGCTAACGTAATAATAATTATACTAGAAATCGTAAACTATAAAACCTTTGGCGTGCTCTTTCGTGCCAAATTTCAGGTCGATCAGGTCCAAATTTAGCATGCCAAATATCACTTTGATCAAATCATCGTAGCGCCTCTGAGGGGCGAAGAAACCAAACTTGACCGTATTTTCAAATTCAACGTCCTGTTATGGCGCCACCTAGCGGCGCACAGACAAAGTTGAAGGCGGGTGCACAATCACAATCATTCCCCTATCCAACAATATCAAAACTGTTAATAAATTTGAGCGACTTAGTGGCGATACTGCTACCAGAACTGCATCGATCAAAAACGTAACAAACAAACAATAACATCGAGCTTTCTCGCCCTCCTTCGGCGGCGTGGGAAGTGCGGTGGCGTTTCTGGCACTCAAAAAGCGGCGGCTATTTTGAGGTCAACATAAATGTGGGGAAAGGAGCAAGGAGCAGTTTTACTGCAGTTAATTTACACGACTTGTGGAGCAGCTACTCCGTAGTATATGGCACGTTATAGGCCTAGTGCACGAAGAGTGGGGAGCAACCTGGGGCAAGCCCAAATTCTGGGGACCATGACCCCACGTCCCGGAGTAGGCCAAGGTAGTACCATTTTCATACATGCCTAACGTTTTCGGATCCGTCACAGTTTCGCCATTAAGGGCGCTGAATATTTTAGGAAACGCACCCCGAGGCTAAACCGCCATAACTCCCGAACACCTTCAGTGAATCCGACCATGAATGGGTCACGGAACTGCCAACGAACCCTGAAAATGTCGTAATATCGTGCACGGGATACACCCCGCGGGCCGGTTATATCCGCAAATTTTACAGAATTTACGGTTTTGGGGTTCCATACCAAGGCTAACAATGGTGATATCTGGCTCGAAGGAGTCGCCGTGTGAGCAATCTAAAATACGTATACCGACAGTTTGTCCTGAGGGCAATGCTGCCAGAAATATAATACGCACCTATCATGCACGCGCATAATCGTGCCTACCTGGATGCCGGTGTAGAGGCTCAGAGTAGACGCACTGATGAGTCAAATGTACATCAGCATCATAGTATTAGTCCGGTCTGTACGTGCGTGCATGCGCTAGCGGTCATTCGGTGCCACTCTGCCAGAACGTATGTGGAGTCCAAGACTGAAAAATGTGGAGTTCAAATAGCATTTTACTTCAATAAATCAGTTATTCTGAACTTTAACTCATCTCATTCAATACAATCTTCAGTCTTCACTCATCGTCCTTCCAGATCTACTTACAAGCAGCAAAAGTTATAAAGCGAAGAAGCCCAAAAAGTGAAGGTTTCCTAGGAAAGCGTGTGATTTCCCAAAGGGAAATAACTTGTAGTGAAAGATATAGTTAAGAAAGATGTTTTAGCACATGCCCCGAAGACACCTAAGGTCTCGGAGATGTAGTATTAAGTGACCAGGTATTTATCGCGCGATTTCTAGGCTATTTTAGCACAGACGAGATCGCCGACGAACGTGCGAGCGAACTAACGGAACGACCAAAGAGGCAAAGACCGGACGAATTAACAAACGAGTGACTGGACAAAAGAATAATTTAACCTAAGTAAATTTAGGGGAATCATGGCATATCTCGCGCCAGACCCTACAATATTTTGGTAGGATGTGTAATACGATTATACGATACGATACGATACGGTAGATCAACGTGCACTCAAAAGCCGACGAGATGGTCAGCTTAATCTAGCGCACGGCTCAGAAACGAAAAAATAAAGAAAAATAAAAACAAAAACCGAATAGCTCAGAAGAAACGGTCCAGGGAATAGTATGTGGAGGCAGTCCGGGAAGATGGTTTAGGAAACAATTAAAAACATCTCAATTAATAAGTTCATTGAAGCAATAGTATTGATGTAGTGTATGACCATAAGAAGTACATTCTGTTAGTATGTGTTTGACAGAGAGAAGTTGATTACAATCTATACATTTTGGAGGATCAGTGTGTTCAATAAGATAAGAATGTGTTAAACAAGTACGTCCAATGCATAATCGGCTATATAAGATTTGGTCCGTTCATTGATATGAAGGAAGAATGGAGTAAGAAGGTATTGTTGGATAAAATTAGTAGAGTTAAGTTTGTTACTGTAAGTTCCAAGTCAACATATTCACTTGTCATGAATATTTTCATGATAAGTGTGAGCAAACTTTATTTTCACTGTCCCTTTTATTCTTAATATGCAGCCCAGGGGCCCGATTCACAAACGATCTTATGGCAATATTTAAGACATAGGCCCCCTATCTTAAGAGAAAATCTTACGACCAATGCACAATGTCCAGGAGGCATCGTGGACGCACTGGGCCGGGGTTCCCCCTCGTCAGTAATGATTGACCTCGCTCATGGCAGTATAGCGGGGTAAGGTTTTTACCTCCGTTTGTCTGTGTGTCTGTTTTCCACACAATGCAGCTACAGGATCTGGACAAACTTGAATTAGAAATGTTCCAAGATGAGTCCTGGGTCTTTGAACTCTTGTGAGTGCTGGATTCTTCTACAGTAGTTCTTAATAAGATTGTTGGTTAGTCGATTTAATGGCGCTTTCAACAAAATCTTTGTTTTAGCGCGCCTTTGATATTTCTTACCACTCGAGTCGAGTAACTGATAAATCATAAATGACAACAATGAAATGCACAGTTGCATAACTATACATAATTTAATCTTACATAGCCTAATCAATTCACAACATAAACTGAAGCTGTGAAATGTATACCAATACACGTTAGTAACAATAAAATTTAACTGAAACAAATTGCAATAAACCAAAGGTTTCCTCCAACAATCCGAATAATTCTATCACAAAAATACTGCGTAAAGAATGTTACAAAAACACAGTCATCAGAAACGATAGCACTAAGCCCTCACCCAGTGGTGCATTCAAACTCTAAATATTAAGTACCGGTGTGCAGTTTAAAAACAAAAACTTCCTATAAAATCATTAACAACATCTCTGACAAGAGTTGCATGCACTGTGTTGACGCTGGATTCAAATCTCTTTCTGCCAGTTTCTGTTAAACTGGCCTTCCTTTCAGACTCGGCAAGTCTCTCAGAAGAGAACCTGCAAGGGTGACAGTCACATAATTTCTTTTTTCCTACCCATGTGATTTCCCAAAGGCAAAAAATAACTTGTAGTGATAAATATAGCTAAAGGAGACGTTTTAGCACATCTCCCAAAGATACGTAAGAACCAGAGGCCCGATTCACAAAAAATCTTACGAGACAAACTTGGGAAAAACTTAGGATAAAGTGTGACTTGAGAAAATCTCAAGATGAACTTAGGATTTTTCCTAAGATTTTTCGTGAATCGGGCCGCAGGTATTTATCGCGCGATTTCTGGGCTATTTTAGCACAGACGAGATAGCAGACGAACGTATATGAGCGAACTGGAACCGGCAATAAGACTTTATTAGACCTACCGATTCAAGTGACAAACTTCACCAGTGAAGTACAACATGGAGATCGTATCGTGACCACAGATTACTGTGACGTCACTTCCCTCTACACTGACTACATCTGCCGAAGTTGATCAAAAATCAAGTTATTATTTTTTGAGGCACACTGTATATATTCTACAGGAATGATGCTTTTTCCTGTCGCCCAACCAACAGTGTCAAAACACTGACGGAATTCAAAGCATTGACTCCATCACCCACAGACCTCATTCTTTCTCCATCCAACTCCTGACACATGAGCCAGAGGCTGGTTGGTTGGCTAGAGTTTAACGGCGCTTTCAACACAATTTAGGTCATATCGCGCCTTTAAAGCAGTCGGTAGTTGGTCGGTCAAAGGCGGTCGTTGGACTCCGACTCGTTGGCTACACCCGTCTACGCTGTCGTAAATTCACGGATTGACTACTGCAACACTGTTCTTGCTGGTGCACCAATGACAGTAACGTACAAGTTACAGCGTGTGTTGAACGCTGCTGCGCGTGTCGTCACCGGCACTTGGAAGTTCGACCGCGGCCTGGGTCAGATACTGTATGACGAACTTCACTGGCTCAACGTCCCCGACCGGGTGTTTTTCAAGCTGGCAGTGACAGTTCACCGGTGTCTGAACGGTCGCGCACCACCGTACCTGTCTGACTGTTGCGTTCCGGCCGCCGGTGTCGACACTCGGCAGCACCTGCGTTCCACCAACCGTCAACTACTTGCAGTACCTCACTACCGGCTCAACACTTATGGCCGTCGGGCCTTTTCAGTTGCCGGCCCCACAGTCTGGAACTCTCTCCCGGATTTCATCCGAGACCCAACCATCAGTGCAGACTCTTTCAGACGTTTGCTTAAAACGTACCTGTTCGCGCGATACTAGTGCATTAAGCGCGTTAAAGGTTCTTGACGATAACTGCGCTGTATAAATTTACTTACTTACTCTAAGGTAGTACTATATGATAAATATCAAAATGTAATAAGTATCAATTCTTGGGGTAAGATAACTGAAAAAGAAAAATTAGCATGAGGCAGAGATGCCGAGCTTTACCTAAGTTCTGCAGTGCCAACACCTGGAATGCAACTGGACTGTCATGAGTACAAGTTTACAACAACAAATTATAGAGATCATAATACTGAAAACAACTGGGCTAAATACTGTTAGCCATTGGGATGAACAGTAAAATCCGGTTTGCAGATTGCTTACGTGGGACTTCAAAGACACTTTTAACACAATTAATGTCAAAAACTTCACAGTTCAAAACGGCTTGTATGGACGACAGCAGCTACGTCACACAACTAAAGTTGGTTGGTTGGGGTTTATATACGAGTTACTTATGTTATAGATAAACAAAGACAGCACAAACAAAGCAGAACAGGAGACAAGCAACACACAATGACAATAACACAAGCACAGTGAAAACACGACGGCGTGTCCAAGCAGCCAGTGGAAGACTGATCCAGCTGCTAATTGTGCCCATTTGAACTAGCTGTACGAATAATAACATACATCACCGCAAACTGTGTATAAACTTCAGCATCCGAAGGTTAAGATCAGGTCACTGAACTTGAACTATCACGCGTTTTTTTGTTTGACAGCTGAATTTTTGCATGTTTATCGCACGGCAGTCGGACCAGACCACTGTGGTACAGCGCATGTACGCTCAATGCAGTGACAGAAAAATTGCAATTAATCGTAATTAGCACGATTGTGACAGTGGTAAAGCTTATAAGTGAAACAGCAACAAGACTGCAGGAGTGTATAAGTGATGGGCTGTTCAAAGTCAAAAAGTCCACAACTCAAAAGCCACCGAATCGAAAATTGTAGCAACAAACTAGGCAATTAAACAAATTTGACTAGATGTCCAAAAATGAAAAAAAATTAAAGCATAAATTTGCATTCTGATGGTAAAACTATTACCGAAAAAGACAATTTCATGTAAGTTGTTTGCTACGTATCGCAGTATGACAAGCAAAGCAACAATGCTCATCAAAATTGAATACTACAGCTGCAAAACACGAAAGAAAAAGAAAAATTTCGAATGTCACCAGTTGTTCATGCAACAAAACAGGTGACACACAATGCTAAATGAGAGGCTATCCCAAAGTAAAACTGTCAACACTCGACGTTTCACGCTCACACTGACATGTTAACTTCGATACATCAAATGTGCATGTTGCATTCACTACTGTGAATCGTGTGCCTACAGTCGCACGTGTCTAACGTATACACTGTGTCTCAAAAAAAAACAATGCACTTGACGTTTCATCATAACTTTGGCAAATGTAGACCAATTTTTAAAGTTGTTTCACTGTCAGATTCCCAAAGATTTTATAGTCACAGGATTCAGACCTGAACTGTTAAGGTGGCCTCATATCTAGCAAGATGACTTCTGAGGTCTCAAGTGCAATAAGCCATTGAAATCGGCAGCAACTGTAATTGTCAAGTTTCACAAGGTAGTGTAGCAACACAATTAAGGTGAGGTGGAAGGCCCTGCAACAGTTAGATAGAGAGTGCCGTGCGATGCGCTATGTTAGTAAATTCGTACTATGTTTCACGAGCTATGGGAGTTGTAAATGTTTCAAACAGCAAAGGTTACCTTAAAGGTCATTCAAGGGCATTGGAAATGGTGCCATTCGATCGGCCACATACGATTTCCTATTAGTCTTCCCTTGCACCTATGTCTCTATCTTGCACCATTTCCGATATATTACTATTTATTTCGCAACATTTAAAGAGGTCACATGACTTTGAACACATCCTTTTCAGAAGCAATATATCACGCATGCACTCGTACTCCTCTGTACCAATCAGTACACGAAATTTGAAGTGTCTACCTTCTCCAGTATAAAGATATGAAAAGATATAAAAAGCGGGTCATATGACTCTGACCACGTCATTTCTAGTGGTGGTTTGTCACCATGGGCTAGAATTTGATACGGTCTACTTGCATGCAAAATTTGACAATTCTAGCTTCAGCCGTTCCAGAGACATCATTGAGGGCGTCAAAGTTTAAAGTGGGTCACGTGACCCTCACCACGCCCCTTTTAAGGGTGATTTGTCATCCTTATGATGGAACTTGACATAGCCTACATGCACGCAAAATTTAACCACTCTAGCTTCAGCCATTCCAGAGATATGGTTGGTGTCTACCAAAATTCTAATGCTAAATGATTCACGTGACCTGACCTCGCCATCCATGGCCTAGCAACTTGCTATGATCAACCTATCTACCAAATTTGAAGTCTCTATCTCTACCCACTACGAAGATACGAAAAGCGATACTAAATAGCGAAAATGGGGTGGTTTGGGGTAATATGGTAACTCAAGGTCAGTGGAGAGAGTGCCATTCTACAGAGTTCCTGTTAGTGTTCTATGATAACAATGTCCCTATCTTGCACCGTTTCTGAGATAGAGCGAAATATTGGTCGAAAATCGCCAATTTGAACCTACCCCACATTTATTTGGTGCCCCCGTATGGTTGACCCCAAAGGAATTTCTCCGAGATTTTTGGCATCAGAAAACTAGAGTCCCTGGGCTATCGTATGGCGTTGTTTACGTGATTCTAAATCTAGCCGTTTTGCTGCAGTGCCGACTTGTGACGGACAGACGGACGGACAGACACACGACGACAGCATATACTGCACAAGCACAGAATCGTGCGGTTAAAATCGGTCTACATTAGCCAAAGTTATAATCAGAAGTCAAGCGTATTGTTTTTTTGAGACACAGTGTACATAATCAGGAGTGATGCACTAAAACAAGTATGTTGGTCCTCCTCATTTTCAGGCGATAACGTCCACTGGCCGCATCACATGCAACCAGTCGTGAGTCACAGTGAGTATGCCGACAGGACGGACGGACAGACGGACAGACGCCTAACCGTTACACTACACTTTTCGGTAGTCGCGGCCAGTGTAACAAGACAACCACAATCCAAAACGGTCAGTAAACATCACTAAATTATCTGGCATATATTACCAAATGACAAACAGGTGTTGACTGCCGCAGTCAATCAAATACCTGTACATGATAACAGCAACAGCACCAGTTGCAACGGGGACCTATCACCCATCAACACACCAACAGAAACTATAGTTGTTGTTGTTGTTGTGAATACAACATGTCACACAACTTGATACACAACAAAATCACATCATCTTGCGTGAACATCGACGAGAGATGCTAAACGAGGCCAAACTGTCGAGGCCGAGGCCAAAGACCGACTTATCAAAATTTATTATGTCGTTCCGAAAGCACTATTTTTAATTGGAAACAATACATTCTCTACTTCTATCATTTATCAAAAAATACTAATATCACTTCACCAAACAATAATGGTTATAGTCAGACGAATCTCAGCATGAAAAAACGAGACTTGAGACAACAGGAGACACGAGTGCTTGTCATGTTGAGTCCACTGAGACAGAAGACCATTGAGATAGGACTATCTCATCTCAATGCAGAAGACTCTCGACTGCAGCAGAACTCACAGGTACGCTTAAAGGTGATATGCAACGATTTTTTTTTACCAAATTGATTGAAAGTAGTTTCTAGCTGCTTACTGCCATATAAACCCGTCTGTGTAACAAATTTTGATAAATTATGCCGTAAAATGCTACAAACTACAGTTTATTGGTCTTTTGGTATAGTTATTCTTTGGCCATTTCCAGCACGTGTGACGTCATACCAGGATACGCTTGTTTTGTTTGCGTTGTTATGCGTTATTGAGATTAGTTAAGTTACCTATTTTACCAGTTTATGTTTTAAGAACCTATTTCTACGTCGTTATGTGTTGAAAATATCTCACTCAACACTCCAATAGCCTGTTCCCTTGTTTGCTTTCCTGGTATGACGTCATCACTTGCAAAAGTAAACAAATCATCGGGTGCACACTTTCTGGCGCTTTTTCTAAAATTTCCTAATCTTTTTTATGTTCTTTAATATTCAAATAGATTTGCTTATATATTTTGGCATCCAGCTCATCATTCCACGCACAGGGACAAGTTATGGCGACCGTAGTTTCGCCGTTCATGGTACTGTCATGTGGAATTCTCTGCCTTACGAGCTGCAGTCGACTGACTTATCCCTGGCCACATTCAGAAATCGTCTGAAAAACATTCCTGTTTGATGCTGACACGTAGCAGCGCATTTGCGGCCTTGGCGAATTTGGTCTATATACCGTAAGTGACATTATTATTATTTTTAATTAGTAACGACCAATCAGTGTTTCGCGTCTTCTTCTGGGGGTTGGCTCAGAAGTAGAGTTGCTCGGTTGTTGGCTGGGATCAGTGTCCCGTTCCGTCAGAAAGAAGTATGGGCATGCTCGGTGCCGGTGACAAGGGGGTTGGAGAAAGATGGGGTTCCGGGGAAGTGTCGCAAGGATGTAATGGAATTTTGTAAAAATCTGAATGCCAAAGAAGCCATCTGCTGGCACGTATTTCGTGAAGTTTTCCCATCATTCTACCGTGTTTGTTTGTAGGCCTACAGCAGTGTTCAGTGCCGTGTCCGCGAGGCTGTGGAAGTATGGGCACAGCGTGCCCATGGCAAAAAAATAATAAAAAGATCGGGCACATCGTGCCTACCGCAAAAACGGAACCCTTGCAAAGATGCAGTAAAAGAATGCTTGTTCCCTGGCTATCAAATAGCCTTCATAATCATCAACGAGTTCCATCATTAGGCAAAACTGAAATCAAAGCCGAAGCCAAAACTTTAAGACCAAGGCCACACTGTACCAAGGCTAAGGCCTCTAGGCCAGTCTGGTGTTAAGGCCTTAACACATCTGCACCTCTGTGTGGAAAACATGTATACAAATGTGTGGATGCACCGATATGTAAAAACAGTACCGCTTGGCTCAACCCAGTGCCACTACTGCAATGGACTGAGCCAATCAAAACGTATAATACAAGTACTGTACATGCTACACATCGGTCATGCAACATTAAACCTAGACGACAAACATGTGCTTTACACAGACGTATGTCAACTGTATAACAATGAACCGCAAACACGGTGAGCAATATTAGTCACTAGGGAGATGTGAGAACAACATTCGCATCACAACAAACACACAACTTCACTTTGCAATCAGACAGCATTCATTAGTGGCACCTAACATAAAGCTGATAACCTTTGGACCTTTTTGTTAATATTCTACGGCACAAGAATAAAATCAAAAACCGACACACTGCCCGATATTTTTGCAAGAGCTGAAGTTTCTGTCAAATTTGTATCGGTTATAAAGCTTAAATTTATCACAACTTCTTTTATCTAAATACAAAAAAAATATAATCATGATGTGTACATATTCACCAGCTTATCTCAATTATTCTGTATAACAAAGATACACACTGCCCTAGTATGACTCCAAATGGAATGACAAGTTAGTTGGAGTTTAACGTCCCCTTTCAGCACAAATATGGCTATATCAGAGACAAAAGGTCAGGGGTGGAGAGCTATCCCTACGCAGTGAAGGAAGGCCAGCGATATATTAACCTCAAACCTGGCAGCCTTTTTGTTCAGCAGCCACCCAAAAGGGAAAGGGATCGAGAGGCTCATTTAAATTATTACGCCAACGCTTACAACAGGAAAAGACAACTATCACACCGCAAGACTAAACTAAACCAAATACAACAAAATACCAGAATAAATCTTAACTAAGCAATACAGATAACACAATCA
>Ga0209780_1004303_pt1 | contig 10923 bp, 9 predicted proteins | sample WorMetexBAHAMAS2_FD_187384 | JGI IMG/M metagenome (GOLD analysis project Ga0209780, IMG submission 187384) | Marine gutless worms symbiont microbial communities from Max Planck institute for Marine Microbiology, Germany - Inanidrilus exumae... | ecosystem: Host-associated > Annelida > Digestive...
GCAATATCTTCTGTGACAATCAGTTCAATTTGTTACTTCTTTTTAGGCTGCATCGCCTGCATGCAGTGCATGAAATACGGCCCATTGCTACAGATGTTGCACGTAGCACGGTTTGTGGGTCTATCTGTGTGTCTGTCTGTCTGTGCGTTTGCCATACGGGTGAGTTGTGCAAAAACGGCTGAACGATCGAGATGCCGTTTGGGCTGATTCTGTGATTCATATGGATTCAAGGAACCATGTATTAGATGGGGTCCAGATCGGACGTATCCATCCGTCACCGCGAGGGGTAACAAGTCGGCGATGCGGCCTCTTGCCTAATGACTCTGGACACTTGTTGCCAACCATTTTATTGCTCCTGACACAAACTTTTAAACGAAATGATCCAGTATGCCAAATACATATATATCTCTAGGTCGAGGATCATTTCGTTCAAAGATCGTTTAAACAAAATGATCTTTGTTCTGGATATCTGGCATGCTATTTCATCTTGATACTACTCCGGTCAAGGTCAAAGGTCAAGGCCACAGGTAAAAGTTCATAGTCACAACATGAAAAAATATTTCCCTTTTTTGACTATGGATGCAGTTGATAGGGCAAAGGATTAGTAGTAGTAGCAGTCGACAAGAGAAATATAAGAATATTTAAAAGGCGTCTTGTTCGCTAATTACAACTTTTGGTGGTAATCCGTGAGACTCGGGACGGTAGAACTGAGTGAGAAGTGGCGTTCTGACTCGCCTCGAAGTCGGAGTCGTTGAAGTCGTACGGGATGTTCCAGCCAAGCATCAGGAACTTGCGACGTTCGATGAGTACCGAGTGGAAGTAGCACAGACAGAACAGCAGCTTCTTGTACTTGTCCGGCTTGTGGCAGCGATTGAACTGTGCGTCGCGGATGCGCTGGTACATCCGCTTCATGTTCGCCTTCAGCCCCTGCACGTAAGTAAGTAAGTAAGTAAACATAAATTTTTAAAGTGGCCCAAATAACAATGTTACTACAAGGACCACTATAACGATGCCTGATAAGCAGTCAGATAACCAGGTGTGGATACGACAGTTCAAAAAGATGTGTCTTTGGTTGACGCCGGAAAGACTGCAGTGATGACGATGAGATGACGGCCTCTGGCAGGCCGTTCCAAACTTGAGCTGCAGCAACCGGAAAGGCACGGCTGCCAACAGTAGACAATTTGATGAGCAGTATGACCAGGTAGGTCAGCGACGGCGACAAGAGGTCCGAGATATCGTGGCGCGCTGTCGTGCACGTCAATACGCCGTGTCCGTAACCATAACAGTACCAGCGTGCGCTCACTCATACGTCCTTCAGCGCTTTAACGCTGTTGGTCGGGTGACGGGAAGGGTATTCGGCTTGTAAAAATAGCCGCACCATTTGTCTCTAGAGGTTCTCTTCCCAAACAACTATGTCGGTCCTTTTTAATGTCGGACTGAAATGTACGCTGGCCGCGTCGCATGCTGCCCCCGGGTGATCACGGTAAGCATACCGACGGGGCAGACGGACGGACAGACGTACGGACACCAGACCGTTACATTACGCTTTCAGCTAGATGCAGCTAGCGTAATAAGGACAGGACGAAAACTCAGGGTGAACAGGTGATCCAGGTTTATCTGGAAAACGGCCGCAAAAAGGAGCTGGTAGTATGGGGTGTCCTGGAAACCTCAATTCATGGGTAAATTTCTTCCTAAGGCTAAGATGAGGATACACTTACGGTACAATATGCACTGTTACGAAGACAGTACTGGACAATTTTCGCCAATTTTAGTCAACTTTCATCGACAGCGAATGTAAAGGAATTATAGAAGCCGCAGCAGAAAGTTATATTGAATCTTGGGCTTCACAGTAAAACTTCACAATAAATAAATTAGGACAGAACACCTACAATCAAAAACCTGGCTATGCGAACGGACGGTGCGGGTGATGTGTTACGCTTCATGCGAGACAAATTACGTATACAACAAACCTTTGGAGGTTCGGTGGTCATCTTGATGCCGGCCTGAAGAATGGAGATGGGGAACTCCGGATTGGGGCTGCTGCTGAGCCAGAGACGGAAGTCCGGGTGAGGCTGTGGTTCCTCAGACTGTATCTGCTCCACGTGTTTGTCGAGGTGTGGCATCCAGCTCAGAGACAGGTGACAGTTGGCCAGGAACACCCAGTTGCCCTGCAGCACACACTCGTCAGCATCTCACTGGCTTCCTACCTGCGTCGTCAAAAAGTTATAATTGAATCTTGTGCTTCACATACCTACTCGTTAAATGTTAATATTTGTAATATAATTAAAGGCGCGATATGACCTAAACTGTGTTGAAAGCGCCGTTAAACTCCAACCAACCAACTTGCGTCGTCAAGCCTGCGTCCGCCGCGTTCGTTCATCCGGACGGACAGATGTTGTTACTTATACCATACAGATGGTCACGGGCGTTAGCGAGCGCCGCTCCAGCCCGCGGGTTCGCGCTCCACGCGACCGGAAATTCTGAACTAGCGGGCGGCAGGCGCAACGGATCGAGCGCTGTAGGCGTGAGGATGGATTGCTAGTCGTATATGAAGTGCAAATAATAACCATGCATAATAGTTTAATAGTAGCCAAAAGATAGTTATGGGCACTGACTAGTGACTCCTTCAAAAGTGATACTCTGAATCTATGATACCCAAAGTCATTTTGAAACTGAAATCTAAGTAGTTTAATGAAGCCAAAATCTAAGACAGGTTTCCAGCACGGTACAATTGTACTGAGAATTGTTTTTTTGTAAATACTGTAGATTGTAGTTATGTTTGAATTATGTAACATTTAAAATACCGTTCTGTATTTAGAGGTTTTACTGCACTTTCATTTTTATTGTATATCAAAGTCATTTTGAAACTGAAATCTAAGTAGTTTAATGAAGCCAAAATCTAAGACAGGTTTCCAGCACGGTACAATTGTATTGAGAATTGTTTTTTTTTGTAAATACTGCAGATTGTAGTTATGTCTGAATTATGTAACATTTAAAATACCGTTCTGTATTTAGAGGTTTTACTGCACTTTCATTTTTATTTTTCATTTTGAAACTGAAATCTAAGTAGTTTAATGAAGCCAAAATCTAAGACAGGTTTCCAGCACGGTACAATTGTATTGAGAATTGTTTTTTGTAAATACTGTAGATTGTAGTTATGTTTAAATTATGTAACATTTAAAATACCGTTCTGTATTTAGAGGTTTTACTGTACTTTCATTTTTATTGTATATCTATAATTTATGGTGGATAAAGTTGATCAAAGTGATTAAACTACATTGGGCTAAACAGTGACAAGTAGTTACTTGTCAGCGGATATCCCAAAGTAGTGCAACTACTCCGATATAAAAATATCACTTTTGAAGTAGACGATGCCCATGACTGGTCATTCTTCATATTGCAAATAGCATATAATCGCACATCTACTAAAAACGTTCCAAGTTCAACGCTCTAACTACTAAATGTCGCTTTCTGTTGCTGTGTCCAGCCGTTAAGAGTATATTAACAGAGCACAACTAAAAGTACCTCACGAACTCCTTCTTTCAGCATGCGAGTAGCAAATGGTGCTTGACCCTGGCCGAGAGAGAGCGCGTGAAAACGCGACTCCAGCATTCCTCTAGACTCAGCAATCTGAATGAGGTCGTTGGTTGGGTCCTTCAAAGACAACAAACAAACCGACTCGGTAATTGAATTAGCCGGAGCACGGGTGAATGGGTGAGGTATGAGAAACTGGGGTTTTGTGTCCATATTTTCATCCGAGTTTGGCGCCAGTAGAACAAATTATGGAAGACTTATGAGGAACAAGGCTCAAATTCATGTTGACACAAAGGTCAGGTATAATAATAATCTTTATTCACCTGAATAAAATCAACAGGTAGCAGAGAGAAAAAAGAAAACTTAACAAAAAAGTTTACTATGTATAAATAGGCTAACTGCAAGAATTAGCATTAACAACTATTAACATCATCCAATAAAGTAATACAAAAGACTGTTACAATTAATAAATTTCGCTTCGAATTTCGCTTTTCTATACAAAGCCTATTCATGGATCAGAAAGATGGACAGTCAGGAACACTTTTGCCAGACGACTGAACACTTTTGACACACGATCAGTCCATAAAATCCTCCAGATACCATACGACAGACATGTAACCGACTGTCAACAGACTATACTCGTTGCCCTCACGTTTCTTCTCTTATTTGATGGATTCGGCTTCGTTGCTTTTGATACGTGGCATGAGCGGATTCCAAGCAGGATCACTACCGGTACCGAGCCATTAGTTCGTCGCTTCGACCACCACGTCATCGGAGAATAACTCGAGCACGCCTACGTACCACGTGACTGAGAGGGATCAATGCTAATGTAAAATCAACCAACACTGGGATCCACTCAGCCTGCATGGAGGAAGGTGTTTTATGTAAACAAAAAAATAAACCTAAAGACGACTGTCTTAAGTGTTTTATTATTATCTTAAGATTTCTGAAAAATCACAATGCTGTAAAATTATCTTAACACTGTCATAAGTTTGGCCACTGTCCTAAGATTATTTTAAGACCTTCGTAAAGTTGGCCCATGTCTAGGGGCCATATTCTCACAAGATCTTTAGTTGACTGACTGATTTATTTGTTCAAATGATACAATAGCAAAGATAGCAATAAAACATAAAACATTTGAACTGGACAAACCAAGCTGGATAGCAGCACTTGTGGATGCCCATAAAAGGAAAAAAATAGATAATCTTAGGACAGTGATGAAACTTAACGACAACCATAAGAAAACCTTACGACAGTGTCGATTTTCAGAAAATCTTAAGACGGCAAAAGTGTACGACGGTGTCAAAAATCGCAGAAATGACACAGCTGACAAGACACCGACCACTCCCGGAGACAGGACGAAGATGAGCGGCGTTTTGGCGGTGGAGTCGTCGACGACCTGGCGAAGGTCAAGGACCGGCGGCTCGACGAACTTGGAGCCGAGGTTGTTGACGATGAACGAACTGACGCAGAACGCCACGCGGTCCTGCCGCAGCGAACGAACGAGCAGCATCCGCTGCAGCTCATTGCACGAGCTCTCCCACTCTCCTGTATGCAACATCATCAACATCTCCATCCACCAGCCATCTCCATATCTCCACACCGACATTGGCAAGGTTGGCGTGGGTAATTATGCACATAAACAACAACGTGTCGCCCTAACGGGACGTAACACTACTGGCCCGCCGTGCAGTGTTACTGCAGAGCTATAATTACATCGGAGGCGGAATGACGTCATCACCTGGCCTGTGCGAGTGAAGCCGCCTACATGCCCGTCGTGGAATGTTACAGACGACATACGACGACGACAGACGCCAGAGAGCAAAACAATACTCCCCCCTACACTATGTGTAGGCGGGCCAGTAATAATATCACAAAAATTGCGCCGGAGTGTTTGAGAATATTGAGAATTCGAGATACGGCGTAATCAAATGGCGTCGTGTGACGACGCTGGTGGCGGGAAGGGTGAGAACGGACCTGGTAGAACGCTCGTCTCTGGTTCGGCGGACGTGTACCAGATGTTCCAGTCACGCGAGTACTGCTCGAACGACATGACGATGCCGTGAAAGTTGGTCAACTTGTCCAGCTCCGATATGTTGTCCCACGACGGTTCCGGCAGCCACATGCACGGATTATCCATCTGATTGTCCTTGTCCAGCACCTACGTACACGCACGGCATCCATGTAAATGCTGTAACGCCGTCCGCCTTGTATAACAACACGTCTCAGCTGACGCAGAGAGACCCGTGCGATGCGCTGCGTCATGCCCACAGTGTTGTAAACAAACGTGGACGCTCAGTGTGAGTAAGTGAGTACCGACCCTAACTGGAGACAGTCGTCGGTCGAACTAAGTTATGACGATCGACGTGCCACAGCGAAAAAAAAACAGAAAAAAATCGGCTAAGTTCCGAGTTTGGGAAAAAGTTCCAGAACGAAGTACCCTAATTTTTGGAGATACCCGAATGACCTCAAAAAACATGAAGGATAAGCCGAGAACAGCATTTTTGCCATAGCTCGATCTGTTCAGCCGTTTTCATAGAGCGCCGACTTGTGACAGACAGACACACGGACAGACGGTCACAGGGCGATAGCATATACCGCGCAATCACAGCGTTGCGCGGTAAAATCGGAACACGCGAAAGAAGAAACTCAAGCAGACAGTCGGGCAATCCAAATTCAGATGGCTGTTAAATCGAAACGTATAAAATGTCCATCAAGCGAGCGGCGCGTTCACTCACGATGCCTCCTCGCAAAAAGAAGTTGTACTCGTCCACGTTCAGTTTGCCAGCAGCTTCGAGGATCTTGGCACACATGTGGAACGAAAAGAGAAGCTTGTGACGCTCGAACAGTCCGCGACATGCGTATCTACCACAGACAACACACACCGACCAAATACGTCAAGTACTTACACACGTGTCAGTACGTCATCGCCTTCTATCAACAACTGATATTATTCTATATACAAATTAATCTTTATTATTGATATTGTCGACAACGTATGTAACTTACAAACCTATGCAAAGTGCGTCTGTAATGTTTTAGTGACAAACGTCAGTCTACAATCAGTGCATTTGTTCAGCGTTTTGCTGATTTCAACCCAAATATGGAGAGCAGTATTAATGCGACCCAAAAAAGACACTTACTTGCATGGAAAGAACATTATATGACGTATAGATCGTTAAAATCTGTGCACGGATGCAGGCTTGGTGCAATAAATATCGAGTCTACATGCTCTTCAATGGGCCGGACAACCCCCTAAAAATTGCCCCTTTCCTTTGGGTATCTGGACCCCCATCTAATACGTGGTTCATTTGTCCAACCCGAGTCAGCCCCCTAGACGGCATCTCGTTCGGTTGAGCTGTTTTTGCAAGGCTCACAAACCTGGCCAATACACGACCGACCACGCTACTAGCAACAGGCCGCTATAGCTGCGATGCGGCCTAATAATAAAGTGGTCGATAATCAACAAACCGAGGCAGCATATTATGTTCCTCGCTGATGGAGGCGCGAAATACCTGTAGACGGCATAGGTATGGTATTCATTGAGATTGTTGATTCTCTCCTCGAGTTTGGGGCTGCGCTGAGACTTCTCAATCGACAGGCTGTAGAGTTCGCTGTAGGCGTCCAGTGCAAACTGATACATCGGATCAATGGTGACCATGTCGTTCAGCACGAAGAACAAGATGGCCGCACGCTGGGCGCTCGCACGATAACCCTGCGTTCAATGTACACAACACCTATTCATAGGCTGACAGTGACGTCATTTCTTCATTCCTATCTATGCCAGCTGTTCCGGCCGCCATGTTGTAGGGCAAGGAAATGTAAACACTAAGTCGTGGGCGGCGTTAGTTTGATATCACTTTTTTGGCGCTAGCTTTAAGCTTACCTCAATACTACTGATTCAATTTTATTTAAATAACGTGACAAATCTTCACCAGTTAACGATGCTTTATCTAGGGTGAGCCAGTATCAGAAAACACATTCACTCACTCACTCATTCAATATATCTCTGCGGGTATTAGCCAATATCTGTAATTAATTTTCTCCATTTACTACGGTACAGTGTCTGCGGTGGGATGCGCATCCCTCACACGACAGTCGGCGACTAGCTCAGAGAGACGAATGATGACCTCTCTAGCGGTGTCAATCTGCTCCTCGGTCTCTTCCGCCGTCTCCAGCTGCTCCTTGATGTCCTGTGATGTAGTCTTCGACGTCTGGAGAGTGATCAGTAGATGTTCGTCGTCCAGTAGCGAGCCCTCCGTCTCGTTCAACAGTCTGCACGCACGCACCAATCTCCGCCCACTCACACACGGCGTCCACTTATCTGCTCCTTCCAGAATAGACCCGTTCCGTTTTGAGGCCGGAGGTCGTAGGAGACAACCAAAGCTGACTCTAGTTTTTTGGATCATTTTATGTTGTAGTATATTTTGATACGGATGCACGTTTGCTTTTGTTGTGTTTGATTTAGTTTTTCATTACTAAGCCAAGAGATTGGCTGGAAAGAACGTCTCCGAAATGACCTTTCTTGTGTTGGGTGGGACGTAAAACCTTTACTCAATCAACCACTTAGCCGGTCAGTTTTTACTTGCCAACCCTCCCCCGGTAGGGATGCTAAGTATTGCGATCAGCGTGTATGTCCGTTTGTCTGTCTGCTCACGTGTATCAAAAACCACATGTCAAAACTTCACGGAATTTTCTCTACATATGATATTAAGTGTGGCAGTGGCCCGGTTCTGCTCTGTCGACAATGCAATACGTAATGTAGTTTTGGTTTTGTGGATGCTTGCGCCTACCGGCAGACTTGTCACCCCTCGCGGCGACGAATACACTCGTCCGCCGCTAGTGCTGTGGAGCCACTGCGCATCGTTTGCCTCAGCAGCAGCCGCGGTGGATGAGTGCCGCAAAGGGTGACAAGTCCGGCGACAGGCGCAAAGCGCAAACATCCGTCATTACGCATTGTTCGGGGACGTCATAATGTGAACTGCGCACCGGGGGCAAAGTCTGCTGCTACGATTGTCTTGCTATGTCTGCCACCAATGACGTTATGTGTTATCTTCGATATGCTGGTTTGGTTGCCTTAGAAATTATGACATGTGCCTAGTAAAAGTCACGTTACAGCGATCGTCAAATATTTTTCTAAGCAAAACCCTCAAGGAATAATGGCCTATACGATACAGCAGGCTATGGCAGTAATGTCTAGCACACGCTGAAAAAGTGATAGATAGCCGACTGACTTTAAATTGGGAACTTTGAGTTTCCTTCAATACGCTGACACCGTTGGTTGGGTGAATGGAAGGGCATTTGGCCCATAAAATCCAATGCCACTTATACCTAAGAGCTTCTCTCGGATGAAGAAAACCGTGGGCGAGGGGGGGCGAGCTAAGGGTCATCTGAAAACCGGCCGTCATATGGAGATGGTGGTGCTATACCTAAGAATCTCGTCTTCAAGGTGTTGCAGTTTCTTCTTTCCGTCGGCAATATTGCGCACCAGCGAATCCTTCTGCTCCTCCAGCTCAGGGCGTTCTTTGCGTACGACATTGCCCAACAGCTGAGCCTCAAGACCTTAACACACAAGCAACACATGCAACTGCCTCAACACAACTACAACACAAAAACCCACACATGAGAGATCACCGCTGTCGTAATAATACAACCCAAAGTCAAACAGCAACTTCGTTCCCAGTGCCGCCCCCTGGCGAACTAAACGAAACATAACGTCGTTTTTGATTCTGCCCCATTGGCACTAAATGGGAATACATGACATCATCCACATAACGGGAAGTACACAACGTACTGCACTATCGTCAGAGGAAGACTGAACCACGACCACAGAGTTTACAGTTACTTTATATACAGAAAATTTCGTGAAGTTCAGACACGTGGTTTTTAAAATATGCGAGCGGACAGACACATAAACAAACAGACCTTCAAACGAACATACAGATATGCTAATTGCAATACTTCATACTCCTCTTGGAGGCAAAGTAACAAAAAGCCAGATTTGTGCTTACCATTCCAAAAACTACAAATCAGAAAGCAAGTACATTAAGATTAAACAATAAAAAAATTAAAAATTAAAAATAAATAAATAAATAAATCAACATTAAACAAAATAGCTTACTCAATTAACCGAACGGCTTTGATCACTAATTACTGATCAAAATCAATTAAAGCCAGCTATTTGAGTGTCTGTATCACTCTCTTTAATACTGGCCCGCCTACACATAGTGTAGGAGGCCAGACTAGTAACGGTCGCTGGCGTCTGTCATCGTCTGTAACACTTGCATATGCAACGTAACTCACCAGGGGGCAGCACGCGGCGGGCCAATAGTGTTACGTTCCATTAGGGCGAAACCTTGTTTGGATTTGCATGTGTATGTCACCTGCCTTCTACGACCCAAGACTCACAATTACGACGAGATGGATGTGAACGATTGGGTGTATTAATAGAAACAACAATTTTAGCAATAATCTTTGGGTGCCCAATATTTTGGACCTACTGCTTAGTCAAATTACCGGGGCTCCATAGGGGTTTTGGGCCCCAAATATTCGCAGCCGATGAACGCCATTAAGAGCCGCAAGCAGCATCGTACCTTGCAAAATGACAGCGAAGTTAACGATGGTTGTTTTCGAGGCGATCTCCGGCGAGTAGTGAGGATTGCTGAGTTTGGTCGTTATGTAGAACCGGAAGTTGTAGTTGTACTCGACCTCCTTGTCACCGAGCCGGATGATTGGCACACCAGCTGCGCACAGGTACCAGCAGAACGCAAGGATATTATCCGGCCTTCCCAGGTGTAGCGAAACTATCCGGGCCCCAAAGGGACAGAAAAATTATCCCTGCCCCACCATCGACGTTTCAACAACCGTTTTTCCTGGTGAATTTTGGTTAGCCAGTTCCCTCACGGTTTGTTCCTCCACTTGTTCGAGAACAGAATCTTTGGGTTAGATGGCACAGATGTCCTTCCCATTACCCAACCAATAGCGTCAAAGAACTGAGGGAAACTCGAAGCACTGATCTCCACCAGTGGCCTGACCGTGTCCTTTCTTCATCTACCACCGGATTTCTGAAGGAAGGGCTGAGCTCTGATACCAGTACCTCAAATGACTTGGACCCAGAAAAACTACCTCGAAAAAAAATTAACTCCACCCCTGAAGACTGAAAAGCATGGGTGTAGCAGCATCAAAATGTGTTGACGACTTGGCCATGGTAGGTGGGCGAATTGTTGCAATCAGCATCTCTGTACGTCTGTCCGTTTGTTTGTCTGTCTGTCTGTCCACTCGCAGATCTCAAAAACCACACGTCCAAATTTCACGAAATTTTCTGTAAATGTTACCTGTGGTGTGGCCGTGGTTCAGTCCTACTCTGACGAGAATGCAGCATGTTATGTA
>Ga0209780_1004304_pt1 | contig 10922 bp, 9 predicted proteins | sample WorMetexBAHAMAS2_FD_187384 | JGI IMG/M metagenome (GOLD analysis project Ga0209780, IMG submission 187384) | Marine gutless worms symbiont microbial communities from Max Planck institute for Marine Microbiology, Germany - Inanidrilus exumae... | ecosystem: Host-associated > Annelida > Digestive...
AGGTTTATTTGCGCTGCATAGGCAAGTTAAAGGCTGATTATACTTTTTATTAAAAGTAGTGCTGTGACGGTTTTGAAATCGAAACCGAAACCGCGGTTTTAATCCTAAACTGAACCGAAACCGAACCGATTGATGAAAATCCAGAACCGCACGGCACTAGATACCACTTGTCACTGCCTTCCAAGATGACATGTGACCATTAACGCAAACCATCTGTCGTCTCCCACTCAACCACTCCTTCAACTAGACCCACACTTTGCCTCCAATTCCATGTTTCTCTAATTTGTCCAGTAGCCGGAGATGAGGAACCTTATCAAAGGCTTTGGCAACGTCCAAATATATAACATCAACACTCTCATGTCTGTCCAGTTTGCTGGTGACTTCATCCAGAAATTCCAAAACGTTGCTAAGACAGCTCCCACTTTTCCTAAAACCATGCAGAGATGACTTAGTCAACCCATAACTGTCAAGATGCATAACTATAGAATCTCTAATGATCATTTCGAACAGTTTACAAACTTGGCTAGTCAGACTCACGGGACGATAATTTCCAACTTGGTTGTTACTGCCTTTTTTGAAAATCAGAGTCACGTTTGCTACTTTGCAGTCTTCCAGTCATCTGGAACCACTCCTGATTTCAAGGATGCACTCATGATCTTCACCATTGGATAACAGATTTCCTCTTTCAGCTCATTCAAAAACCTTGGTGCCAGGTCCCCTGTGCCGGCCACTTTATCAGAACACAGTCTATCGAGTTTCTTCTGCACCGTTTCTCCATTTACAGGAATTTCATGCAGTTCTTCTGATTCAATACCATGAAATAATTTAGCTGCTGATGGCACATTAGATGTATCTTCAATTGAGAAGACCGAAGCAAAATAACTATTGAATTCTTCAGCCATCTCGTGAGGTAGCACAGATGTATTGCATGCAGCGTCATCCAAGGGACTAACTTCGCATCTTGCTCTGGAGCGACTCCTTGCATAGGCAAAGAATGACTTCCTGTCTACATCGATTTTCTTGGCTAGCTTCTTCTCAAAATTTCTTTTACGTCTGCAGATCTCCCGATTAGCTGCTCTATTTGCTTTAACATAAGCCAGATGCTTAGCATCCCCATATTTCTTATACAGCTTATACTTATGCTTGGTGAGCTTGACCGATTTGTGTGACATCCATGGTGCTTTTCTGTTCCTTAACTAGACTTCTTGACCGGTACATACTGCCGATGATACTGGGCTTCAAGATCTTTTAATAGCGAATGATAAGTTATCCAGTTGTCGTTAGCATCGCCCTGTAGTAGTTCGGTCCAGTTTATCTCTCGTAAGGCTTGTCTAATGGCCTGAAAGTTAGCCTGTGCGTAATCCAAACGTGGACGGTTAAAGACTGAAAAAGTGGAACTTAAAAGGACCTCCCATTCTAGTTTTCTGCTACATAAAAAATTTAGGCGAAATTCCAATGGGGGTCGCTCACAATGAGGGCGCCAAATAGAGGTGTGGTAGGTTACATATGGCGATTTACCACCAATATCTGGCTATATCTCAGAAACGCTGCAAGACAGGGATATAGTTACTATGGAACGCTAATATGAACTCATATGCGCTCTATCAAATGAGCTATTTACAGTTACCTTGAGTGACCCAATGCTACCCCAAACCATCTTATTTTCAACATGTTTGTCCCATATGGGCTTCGGGCGGTAATGGGCCATGATTCATGTGTTGATTTCGGCACAATATAAATTTTTTGTTTCTGTGTTTACTTAATTACTTCCTCACTTCCTTCCTTCCTTACTTTCTTTATTTCTTATACTTTCTTTCTTACTTATTTACTTTGTTACTTGTTTACTTCCTAACTTATCTGTCTACTTCTTTCAGAATAGGCCCGCTCCATTTCCAGGCTGGAGGTCGTACGAAGCGACCTAACCTATCTTTTGTTTTAGGGTTTATTTTATGTTGTAGTACGTTGTGTATGTTTGCTTTTGTTGTATTTGTTTTAGTTTTTCAGTACTAAGCCAAGAGATTGGCTGAGTAAAACGTCTCCAAAATGACTTTTTGTCGGATGGGATTTAAAACCTTAATCAATCAATCAGTCAATGTGACAGTTTCTATCGCCTTCATATCTTCACATTGGATGGAGATAAGGATTTCAAATTTGGTGAATAACTTGATCATAGCAAGTCCTAGCCCACAGATGGCAAAACATCCCTGAAAGGGGCGTGGTCAGGTCACGTGAACCATTTAAATTTTGGTAGGTACCAACCATATCTCTGGTACAGCTGATGCTAGAGTCGTCAAATCTTGCACACAGGTAACTAATGTCAAGTCCTACATTTAGCACCCTATATTTAGAACACCCCAAAAATGTGCGTGATCAGGGTTACACGATACATTTTCAATTTCGTCGCCCGCATTCATATCTCCGGAACGGCTGAAGCAAGTTGCCAAATTGTGTATGCAGGTCGAATATATCAAGTGTTAGTTTTAGGATAACAAAATCCTTCCTAAAGGGCGAGGTCAGGGTCACGTGACCCGTGTTTTTAAATTTTGGCCCCCAAACATATCTTTGGAATCGGTAAAGCTGTGCACTTTGAATGTCATCTGCTGATTAATACAGAGGAGTACTAGTGCATGCAGGATATATTACTCCCAAAACGGAGGTGCTCAGGTCACTTGGCCTCTTTAAATTTTGGGATATAAGTGATGATATCTCGGAAACGGTACAAGATAAAGACAAGACATGTCCTATGTTGTTTATCGAATGTCACCATTATCAATGCCTTTGAATGAATTGTAAGGCCAATTTTGCTGTTTGAAACCTTTATAACTCCCGCATCTTGTGAAACATAGCACAAGTTTACTAGCATAGCGTGTCGCGTGGTTTCTCAGCAGTAGCTGAGCTTTTTGTTGACTAAGTTATTCAGACATTTTTTGGATCGCAGTGCATGTTAAACATTGCAGTACATAGTTACTTTGTCGGCTGTTTGCAAAATAGATTTTACTTTTGAGGAGTAGTGACATTGTGTTGTCTTTTATTTGTGTGCTTAGGAAGATGATGAGAATTTTCATTTGTCATATCAGTTTGTTATGTCTAACTTCAGATATCACAAATTTCTTGATGTTGACAGTCATAAAGTGACAAGAATAGTTAAAGGGTAAGTGTAACACTTACAATCTTCTTACTATGTGATTTTGCTTTCCTTGTTTGGCAATAAAATAATTGTTGATTTAAGTATTAATTTTGCATATGTGCTTACAATTTAAAGGAACATTTTCATGCAGTGTATATGTTATGGCTACATATATGTACATTAATGATTTCAGGATTCATGAGAAATTAGTCGTGCACTGTCAAGATGCTAAAGCTGCTGTCTTTGGACAGCTGTGCGATAAGTTTCTACATTGTACGGCTTTTGAGAGCACGGAACAAACTCATGTAAGCAGTATGCTCATACACAAACACTGTTTATTATTGTAATGTTATTTTTAATTTTTTTTAATTTTTACCGTGTTTTGGCGACAAAAACGTGCACTTTGTCCAGCCAGCTAAAAGTACTCCATTTATCTGTAAAGGTTCTCTTGCGGGATGCTGCTCACCCTCGATTAGTCAGCGAGGCTATCTCCTCCCCCCATTTACAATGGGGGCTTGCAAGTGACCACGGATTCTTAAATTAGGGCACAATACCTAACGCTTATCTGGGACGGATTTTTGATTTTTTCCTAGTTTTTGTGTCACATGACTTTGAAGTTGGCAGTAAGTAGGAGTCGACCGCCAGTCCCATACGGGGGTAATTTATTTAATTAATTCCTTACTTGTTAACTATCTTAACAACAGGCCTGTTCCGTTTCCAGTCCAGAGGTTGTAAGAGGCGACCAAGCCCGGTTTAGTTCTTTTGCACTTATTACTGCATGATGCTGTGCTAGTGCGGTATGTGCTGTCGATCTGTGTCCGTATGTCTATCCTTCCGTATGACTGTCACAAGCCGGCACAGTTCCAAAACGGTTAAACATAGGATCATGCAGACAGCGCCATACGATGACCCAGATACTAGTTTTCTGACGCCTTGGTTAACAGCGTTGATGTTAGCCGTGCTGACGTGAGCCGAAGCAGATAGATGTGGCAAAAGTCCTCTGGCTGGCGCTTAATAATTGCCAGTCCGGACTTAGCCAGACAGTAGGCCATGCCTAGAGGGGGCACGCTATAGAAATACCCAACAGGCTGTTCACTCCTACTCAAGTCCTTCTTCACCCTACACGTCGCGTGCACACATCGCACGCACCTACCAATTCCCCTCCTCTCCCTGGGCTAGCGCATTGGACCAACATAAGGTCTCAGCACTGGGGTCCAGAGTAGGCTGGACTTTGCCTGCAATAACGAACGAACGAACAACATTTCTATTTGTCTGACTGTGCGTGGCATGTCGTTGACTAAACTGGTTAACGCGTGATTTCTCAATACTTCCACCTTTGGTCTCAGGTAGCTAATGACTGCTATGTCTCTGGCGTCTGCCATTTCCTTGTCTGCATGTGTGTCACTTTTTAGAAATTAAATTAATTTTTTTTCGAAATCAGCTCGCACACACTTTGGGCCTGACAATGCACTCCTCTGCGGTAATGTTTCAAAACCAGCACACTAGCATGTATGTAACTGTGGCTAAACAAATTATGTGCATGTCTGTTATTAGTTAACTTATTGTCAAACAATAATATGAAGTGATCTGTTGATAACACTGTTACCAAGGACCCTTTTTGATCTGCGGGGTTAACGTTTCTAATTCTAACATTTTGTAATATACAGCATATATCACCTACGATACAGTTGCTAAGGTGGTGCGGTGGCACGGTGCATTTAGCATGGAACTTGTGACCAAGAGGTACCGGGTTTGAGTTCTGGTCGGAGCATGGCGGTGTAATGACTTTGGCAGGTTGCTGAAAGCCTCAAACCCTTGTACCCTGCCACTCAATGGTATAATTTGTTAGCAGCCAGTTAGAAGTGACACTGTTATTGAGTTAAGGCTTCATGTCCCACCGGATACAAAATAGGTCATTTTGGACACATTCTACGCAGCCAATCTGTTGGCTTAGTAAGAAAAACCAAATCTAACACAACAAAAACAAACATGCATCTTAACAAAATATACTGTATAAAAAAATAAGCAAAAAAATCAAAGCCAGGTTTGGTTGCCTCTTAAGACCTGCGGCCTGGAGACAGAATGGGCCCATTCTTAAACGGTTATTATAAGTAAGTAAGAAAGTAAATAAGTAAGAAAGAATGTTTGGAAGTAAGTAAACCAAACGATTTGTATGGCGCCGCAGTGACACCGTGTTGGTGATAAGGAAACCACTTACCATACGTGTCTGGCCATGCATTAGTCTTGCCCTCCACTCCAATGAACAGCATCTGAGCTCTGGTGCTGGTCTGGGAGATAAGAGGAAAGATAATCAGAACTGCTGTGCTGTGTTGTGTACGACAGTTGTGCACAATGATACACATACACATATGAGCAGTTCTTGCGTTTTTGCATGTTAGGTTCAGATTTCTTTTGTGTGTTCATTTAGGCTTTGTTTTTTGTTAGTTTAAGTAATTTTGTTTATGTATTGCTTGGTTTTGTCGTGTAGGGTTTAGTTTCTTCAGTTCTTAGCCAAGAGATTGGCTGGGAAGAACGTCTCCAAAATGACCTATTTTGTGTCGAGTGGGACGTAAAAGCTTAACTTAACCATGCATTAATCTAGTGTAACCACCTTTAGGCTCAAGGCCTAGAAGAAGGAGATGGGCACGCCGCCTATGTTTCACTAGCAGTATGGCACCTCTTTACTTTTCATACAGTTGCTAGTGCATAGCAAATCATTTTAACTGTTGCCGTGTTTGATGTTGACATAATTTATCGTCACATATTATATAATGTGATTTCTCATCTCAGTCTGACTTTGCCGACCTCAGACTGGACTCAGTTCATAGACTTAGTCTCAGACCAGATCTTATTTTTGCTTTTAGTTCTTTTTCATTATTTTTCACTTGTGGTTCTGTGTGTTAGATAAAGCTTTTGGGTGCATGTTACATTGTATTGTTTGGACGTTTGTTGATATGCAGACAGATACACATTATGCAATACTCAGTCTTTTGCTGTTATTGGCAAACTCACCAACCAAGGCAGAATTTCAGCAGTCAACAGCTGATAAATTTCCAGGTGTGATTAGTGATGAACAGAAATTGATTTTGTACCACTAGCCAGGTTTTAATACCTGGTATCTAAAATCCAGTTTGGACTAGAGTTTTTGCCAGATTGGATTTCAGTATGGAAAATAAAACCAAAAGCACAATATTGCTAATGTAATGATGACTAGGAAACTGCACTGTGTCGGGAAAAAGGTGCCACTTTATTTTTGCCACTAACTTTGCCAAATGCTGACTGATTTTCAAAATTCTTTCACCAGCAGACTTAACAGTAAATTTGTAGTAAAGCGATAACAAAATATCCCACCATTCCTCAAACACGTTGCTGCTCTACCTTGTGAAATATTAATGTCACAAAAACAGCAACAACCTGAAACATGTATGGTGATTAGCGATAAATCACAAGGTCGCAACGTGATTTAGGAATAGTGGGCTCTTTTACTAATACTTTGTTACAAATGTACTGCTGAGTCTGCTTTGTAAGACGTTTTAAAATCAGTCGATGTCTGGCAAAGTTATCTGTAAGAAAGTTGGCTGTGTGTATGCCAGGAACTGTCCTGCTGAAAGATGAAGAACTCGCTTGCGATTTAATGCATGGCCACCATGGCTGGCAGTAACTGTTATAACAGACGTAAAACATTAATTCAATCGATCAATTTTGTACAATATTCACTGACATTTGTAATAATCTGGTGGCACTGCATAATGTGAGGAACTGCAACATGGTCTGCAGTGCACAAGGAATCGTGAAAATGTCTGAGAATTTCACAGTGTCTGGAGAGTGGTCACCATGTATCAAGTGTTAGTGCTGTTTACAGCACGTTACAGAGAAACAATTGTGGTTGACTACGTCTAAAATATTTTGAGCTAAAAATTGAATGTGGAATGATGTTTGATGATTTTGTGTGGTTATGCACCAGGAGTTGAAGAAGATTTTGACTGGGCTGGCTATTTACTGGATGGAGAAGATGTTTTACAAAGGCATTACATAGATTCACCAGTATGTGATAACTTAATGATGTAAATTTTTGCATGTGAATATAATGTAGTCATAATATAATTACGGCTATAATATAGTCGTCTAGGTATAATTACCCACGCCATCTGTATAGCCGCCGGTGTGAGTAAAGTGTTCATTCGCGTCTGTCTGTTTGTCTGCCTGTTTTTCCATGCTTTAGAACAAAAACGGCTTGAGCTATCGATGCCAAATTTTTGTACATGTATACTCTATAGCAGTCGCTCGGCATGCCACCCACAGGTCGAAAGGTTAAGGTCACTGGTTACGAAAACCGTCACGGTCGCACGGTTGCTAGTGATGCGTGCTGCTATGGCCGTGTGCTGCTGCTGCTGCCAGAGTGGATCTGCATGTTGATATGACTGCCTGTCTTTTCTGGGTGTTTATGCAATCCTGAAGTGGTTTTGGCATAATTGAAATTCTTGATGTTTATTGTATACAAATACTGAAATATTCTTAAAACTGTTGTCACAGGATAGCTTTCAGTTGAGAGTGAACGTAGTATTAATACTCTGGTGCAGTTTCATTGACGGTTTTTGTTGATGTGTAGCTTGGCAGTGATGATGATGAAGAGACTGAATGCACCGTCATTGCATCATCTTATGGCATCACTGCTGTCTCGGATGCACAAGAAACAGCCAGGGATGATAGTCACACTGCAGAAATGTCAGCATGCAAGGCAGCTGATGAAGAGTCAGCAGCAGACATGGAACATTGGTTGAGACAGAATGTGATTGTTCAGTACTGGAAAGGCGAATGTGAAAGTCACTCGAATTCTGTTTGTCGGTTTTCAAACATTGCTGTAGATTGGTTTGTATTTGAAATTCATTGTAATAATGATAGAGTGCATAGATAAATATGTTTTTTTTCTAGTTTAACTAACGAAGCTTTCTCGAAAATAGTGATGCAGTGTTAAGTAATTTTTTGTGTTTAGTCTTAAATATTGTCCCTTCTTTCTTCTTTGTATATTTTATTAAGTAGTTTACTACCCAGTAATTCCGGGTATGTGTCATCCTTAAGTAACTGAAATCCATTAGTGAGAGAAATTATGGCACACTGTTGAAGCACTTCACTTGCTGTGTGAGTTCAGTTGCGATGCCGTGAAATACAGTACCATGCAATTACTGTTTCAGTAGCGGCTGAATTCCGAAAGTGAAGGCTACAGAGCCACGTTAGTACAATGAATACAGGCGTAGAAATGACTGAATCAGTCGTTTATTTCTTTTCAATGTATTCTTGTAGGCAGACATACTTGATGCGATGTAATGCCTTGTATCTTCCATCCTCAAAGACTACAGTGACAGAATATCAGATTTCACGAGAAGTAATATGGTAAGATAATTAATTCTGCTTGTGTTATATTATGCCAAAAATTTTTTATTTAATTTTATGCATGGAATGTTAAACAGTTCACTTATCTAACCAGAGATCGGTTATGATTGGCGCCATGCTTTACTGTTGTTTAGCGTTATGTGTGTTGATTGTGTTTTGACTGTGGATGTGGAAAAATTTCCTAGCGCTGTTTGCACATAAGGATCACCACTGGATGCAAAATAGGTTTCCTGTATCCATTAATTTTTAGAAAAAGTAGTTTTGATTCAAGTAAATTTGATCGATTGATTTAAAAAAATGCATTTAATTAGTGAATGCAGAGTGTTGTGTAGAAGAATGCTACTGATCTGTGGTGTGTGTGTGTGTGTGTGATCATGAACAGGATGTTGTGCGGAGTGAAAAAGCTGTTTGTGTTTCATTGGAATGGAACTCACTTCGTCATAAACCCCGACATCAGAGTCTCGCATCTCACGGATGTATCTACATACACTGTTGATACATTTTGTCTCCAGTATATGTTCAACTGTCATATCGAGCTTAAACTATTGCTGTGTTTGTGATCAGTGACCCTGGTTTCGTATAAATGGATGGAAAGTTAGTAATGTAAGTTTTGAAGACATTTTAAGTGAGTGTGTAATGTTCCATTCAACACTAATAGGTTATTGTGGGGACGAGTCTTTACAGGCAAAAGATTGCACTGGTATTGACAGCCAAGCTTACAACAGCCAAAAATGCAAAGATGTACAAAAATCTAACCCTGACAGAAATAAACATAGACATTTTATATGACTTGGTCATATTTTCGTTGTGTGTAGTCAAAAATTTGAAGTTGGCATATAGACTGGCGACTGTTGTTTCTTTAGACTGCAGTGTAGACTGGGGATTGATGCTTTCTCACATGGGAGTGAAAATTGGAACTTTTTTTTCAGATTGGAGTGTAGCCCGAGGTCTATTGTTTTCTCACATCGGAGGGCAGCCCTTCCTATCTTTGGAATAGATGGAGATGAATGAAATTTGGTACAGATTGACCTTGGCAAGTGCTAGCAGAGTGATAAATTAACCCCAAAGTTGATGTGGGTCAGCGTGATGTTGTGACTGTTTTTAGGTCGACTCTTCTGAGTCGACCTAACAAAGTGGGTCTCAAATGTCCGTCCATCTGTCTGTCCGTTTGTGTGTACGTCTGTCCGTTTACAAAACGTTTCTTCAATTTCAATGAAGTTCGGCGTGTAGGTAGAGGTCGATGCGTGATGCACGGCGGTATGCAGTGTGACCCGATCCAAGGTAGAGGTCAAGGTCATGAGCCCTTCAAAGTTGGAAATCCTTCCATTTTCAAACGCTATCTCTTCCACCATCTACAATGACACCTGGCAAGTGACCACTGATTCTTAAACTACGGCACAATATTTAAATTGTTCTGGCCGGATTTTTGATATTTGTCTTAGTTTTTGTTTCACGTGACTTTGAACTTGGCAGAAACGTCAGTTGCGAAGAGTTGACTGTAGTCCCATACGGAGCTAATTTATCGGAAGTTCAGCATTCTGTATGTGTTTACAATGGGTGAAGTTACACAGTTCAAATTTGATGTGCAAACTGACTGCTTTGATTGTCTTCAGTGCTTTGACATTATTGTAGGGTGACAAGAAGTGCATGCAGCCTGCAAAATACTGCTCTAATTATTATCAAGGGTTCTCACGTCTGTGGGATCCAGAGTAACTGCAGTTAATCTGGAACTTCAAATAGTGATAGTAGTGACTTTTGCAAGTAATAACCGGCCAGTGATTGGCGAATCTCAAATCCCAATCTTACATAAATATCTCAAATCTTTTATTCTCAAATCCCAAAATGGCCCAAATCCAAATCCCAAATCTAAGCCCCAAATCCCAATCTCAAAACTCAAAATCCCAATGAAATCACAAATCCCAATTTTTCCACAAGTACATAAACATTAACTACGATCTGTACAACAGAGAAGGGAACTATCTATCCGTCAGTGTCACTGTCACTGCTACTTGATAGCATGTCTTAAGTGCTTGTGTGTCTGTCATATCTCATACTCGCTGCAATTATCTCAAAGGCCATTGAGATATTCTCTGCCGAATGCCATTTCCAAAGTGCCGGAAAGCTGCGGTCTTGACAACCGACTTAAATTTAGTGTCAAAGTAGTGAAACTTGACACCAATTATCGGTTTCATATTTCTGCTGGACCACAAATTTATAGTAGCATGAATCACGTTATTCCTTTCTGCCATAGTGTCTTGAATGTTGCATGACTGCAAGGTTACTGTTAATTTGCCGAGAAACTGTCCTACAACTGCAGTCCCTGAAGTGGCTTTCCACAAACAAGTGTCATGAACTTCTGAAAACCATGGGTCTGGGTGAAAGGAAGAGGCAGCATGAATTCTGT
>Ga0209780_1004305_pt1 | contig 10922 bp, 10 predicted proteins | sample WorMetexBAHAMAS2_FD_187384 | JGI IMG/M metagenome (GOLD analysis project Ga0209780, IMG submission 187384) | Marine gutless worms symbiont microbial communities from Max Planck institute for Marine Microbiology, Germany - Inanidrilus exumae... | ecosystem: Host-associated > Annelida > Digestive...
GGGCGATATTGACCCCAACAAACTCGTTCTTACTTTTAGGGGTTTACACGTCTGTGTCCAATTTGGTGAAAATCGACGAAGAAATGCGACCGTGAGAGTGTCCACAGACGGACACACACACGCACGCGCGCACAGACGCAAAACGATTTTATTATCTGTCCCATGCTATATGCTATAGCTATAGGCAGATAATAATAAAAAAGACAGAAATTAACGCAAGCAAAACATATAGCCAGCGAGGCAGGCATGCCGCGCGGGCTAAATAATAACATGCGTGCTTTTAGTGTTGAGAAGTATAACTATACTGTGTGCCAGATTGAACTGCAATAAACATGGAACTGTAGAAGACATTTAAGATTGCAAACTGCGTCATTCTGGTACACAATGCAAACGTTACAAAGCAATTAGACATATGACTAGAAACCGGCCTTGAGTACTTCGTTTCATGCCGTCTGGCCGCCAGTCGCTTCAATTAATTGGATAAATTAAGAATTGATAGGCACAGGTGCTCGGGCGTGGGGGTGGTCGGTGGCTGTCTACTGTCTCAAGTTGTTAACGAACGTAACGTATTGCCGCGTGGCACGCTACTCATTTCCACACGAAAGGCGTCATCCTGATTAATAGCCAAGTTTCGTCCTTTAGCAAACGACCGCTGATCCGCTGTATCCATTCTGCTTGCAACCAACTGTTCGTGCCAATTCAATTTTTCAGTATCGGCCACGCAGAGCTCACGCGGTGGGTAAGATGAAGGTTATTATATTAGTAGGGTATAATGCAGGCCTGCATTTACTGTATATTTATTTGTGTATTTATTTATTTATTTACTTATTTATTATAACTTCGTAATCAAGGTATAGAAACAATATGTTAAAAATGTTAGTTTACACTCAACAATAAAAACATCAGTAAACACACAACCACTTCACAAAATCTAGAACATCAGAGTCATAAAAATGTCTATCCAACAGGCCTATAAGGCCGTCTCTCACCATCAATAACCCTCACACCATTCTCGATCTACTACACAATTCTGGATCAATATCACCTTTACAAGCAGAATCAGTAATAGAAACATTAAAACTTACATTAGTCAAATCACTAACTCTGCATTTGCATCTGTCACTACAAAACTGAATATTGCGACTTAATACAAAAAACACGACTGTATGTGATACCATGGCATGCAACGAATTTCACTGCAGCATTGCTTGAGCTTAAACATGTGCAAATAAAATTTACCGAACGTTTACACACAACATCATAAAAAGGAATGCCTTCATTTAAAACATTTTCAATATCAGTATGACAACTAAGTGGTAGATTAAAATTCATTAATACAAAGGGTCTTATTTACAAAATGTCCACAACCTTCAATCTAATCCAATTTAATCTAATCTAATACAGACATAAGAAGCGCCAATGTCGCAAAGTAAATGAACTGTCCTCTGTCCTGTGCAGTGAAGGCCCGATAAAGCAGGCATAATTGAATCTGCATTTAAAAGCGCTCTCTAGAAATCCTGGCTGGATTTGAGTGAAAGAATGAAAGGGGAAGGGACGCGAAAGGACAGAGAAGAGGGAGGTGATGACAGGGCTACTAGGAGAGGACGAGAGAAAAGAGAAGATAAATTAAGGGAAGGAAAAAGATGTGAATAGTGCTTCAGGGGCAATGTCCGGGTATATACAGATACACCTTTTACCCATTTTTGCCCAAAGTTACACAATGAGGACAGTGACTAAAGGATTCGATGCCAGGCTGACTAACCAGCGATTTTCAGTTTGGACTTTCGGGCACTCTGGCACTCAGGGTTGAGTGCCAGAGTGCCCGAAAGTCAAAACTAAAAATGGTCGGTTATGCAGCCGGGCGTCAAATCCCTAAATTATATTGTAGCTATTTTGGGAACATTGAGCTAAAATGGGTTAACGGTTACGTGCTAATACGTGAGTAACATTCGAACAGTCTATAGTGATAACTGATAACCGATTTAATACAACACTCTTGCAGCCAAAGGCTGAATAGCTAAATAGTACAATACTAGGCCTAATACAGTACGACACAGTAATAAGTACAATGACAAAAAAAGATTAATTGATTGACTGATTGAGTGCAATCCACACTGTTCACGTATTTTTCCATAAGTGCGTTTTGTTCCATTGGCAAATTTGTTTTACTGCTGTCGCTTGGAGCCCGTGGAGCTCGAAGGCCCCCGTTAATTGAACCTCCCTGTATCCCCTGTAGCTACGCTGCCAGGCAATATAAGGTACTCCCGTAGTCCCTCGATAATGCCATGTGACGTCATTCATACACCCAGCAGTAGGCTGCCACTACTATTACTTTCTGGGAGGCCCGCGGTTACCTTCCCTGTTTCTGAGAGATGACTTACCGTCGTCGTCCTTCTGAACCATGATGGATTGCATGTTGATGACGAGAATGTCGCACTGGTCCTTGAGCCACGTGTTCGTTCTTTCGATCATCTCCTCGAAACCCTCGTAGCCGTCTTCCGTCGCCATCGGCACCACGTCCTTCACTCCTGACAACGACCACGTCACAGCACGCCAATTAGTGTAGCTATTTTGGAAACAATGAACTAAAATGGGTTAATGCATCATCAAATTTCGTTATAATTGAGTATATATGACTGCACGAGTGAAAGAATGAACAAAACGTGAAAAACGACAAAACGAAACGATAAACAACGCACAGACGCTAGATTGCGTACGTTGTGATTAAAAATTCCGTTCGTGGCGGACAATGTCATTAACTCCGGAAACCTTACAGTTCTTTCTGACTGAAAGCTGAGCAACTTGAGGGCGTTTAGCCTACCTTCTTTGGTTCTTTAGGGTCCTCTTGACCCTGCCTGCCCTGGGCACGTGCCTATCTTCCACGGGCCTATAATCCGACCACAGAAGTCTGTCCTGGAACAGTTTTTTGGTGATGCCGATGTTCCGATAGTCTACAGTCGGTAGTCGGGCATTCAACGTCTCTGGAACTCGGATCTGGAATGAGCTGCCCGAAGAAGTTGTTTCGGCGCCGACACTTTCAAGTTTCCGGCGCCGACTTAAACCCTTTCTGTTTCAGCAGTCATATCCTGATATTGTCATCTAACTGTACATTTGACACTATAGTGGTCCTTGTGGTGATGTTTATCACTTAGACCACTCTAAAAATCACTGAACTAAACTGAGCAGTACTGAACTAAATGGAGTCAGCGCATCGTCAGCGACAAAGACAACTTCGGCAGAACGCGCCCGGCAGCCCGGCTCAGTTTCAGTAACAAATTGTTTCGAGTCAGCTGGAAATTCTCATGTCGACAGCAACTGTCCCTCGTGCAGTCGACGACAAGATTGATTTTTTTTCTGCATTCATGCATTCATTACACGACAGAAGGCGCTACACGAGCAGTGCAGCCGAACAGAAATGGTCGTCATGGGACTTCAGCAGCCGACGCTTTCGTTTTTGTTTCTGTTCTTTTTCGCCGTATAAGGCGCTCACTGCGTTCAAGCACATTAACTCCATGGCCTCTCCGTCTAACAGAATTATTTCGTCTGCCTCCATGTTTGTCTGTCTGTCAGAACTGGGCGTGGCTTGCAATAAAAACGTTACGAATAATGTCGGTCCGGTCGGCGGCCTGTTGCGATGCTTTCTCCTTTACCATCGCAAGCTGCGCTCGCATTAATGTCAGTGAAATCGATGTCTATGGCAGTCATCTACCGTTAGGGAAGCAAAAACCGGCAAAACCTGCCCACGACTCTCAAGCAACGACCATAATGTATTCAAATAGCTTCGGCTCGCCACAGATACATACAGGATGGATCAGAAAACAGCGGTATTTTGATATGATCACGATCACTAACAATAATACGCATTTAAGTAATCCAAATTGTTTGTGCTGTTATACTGTCGAATATGTTAGGGGACACAAGCATAAACTGGGATGAGTCATTAGGCCTACTGTGTACTGCAATACGTAAAATGAATCTGCTTTGAGCTTCGTAAAAAGAAATAAATAAAAATAAAATTAATTAAAATAAATGATGCAATAAAACCGGAAGAAGCCAGCACTCACAAGAGTGCAATGATCCATGCCGGCACCGATTTTGTGACTCGTTACGTTTGACCTTCTGACCCCAAAATAAATGGGTTTCCAGGACTCGTGTCCACGCCACACAGAAATCAGCACAGTGTCGTTACCGCCAAGCAGCAGGTACATTGGCCTAAATTTTCCCGAACTGCGCCGTAACAGTGTAACTGGTTATTCCAACTTCACTTCCACTTTTCAATCAATCGCCTATTAAACTGTCTATAAAATACGATAAAAAGACGGAATATGTTGAAGGTCGCTTTCAAAATTTAACCAACTTTTCTCTAGTCCATAATCTGCCTACGCCCCAATTTTCATGAAAATTCGCCCATATTTTTCAGTTATCCTGTTGGCAAACAGCCAAGTGAGAACAATATATTGTACAGAAGTAACCCAAACGTATTTTCAATCATCAACTCCCGTTCCTATCAAAATGCAAACGACTCGAACCTAAGCACAAACGCCTTTCAAACCAGCAAAAAACACGCACGAACCCACGACGGCGTGCTCGTTGAAATGTCGGCTGACGACGTCCGTGGGCCGACAGTGGAAGACTCTGATGGCGAACGCGTACGGACTGTCATCGTCAATGTTCTCCGTCCAGCGAGTGACTCGGCCGTCAAGTCGTCCGTGAAGGTTCGGCACTCCGAATGTCTCCACCGTCAGTATCTGTCCTACACGCACCGCACACCTACATTACTACTACTTCATGACTATTAGTCAGTATCACTAACAACTTTAAGTCCGATGATCGGATAAATTTTTTGTTTCTTTCTAGTTCCGTACTTCCGGTTTTGTGGACGACGTCATGTTGTCACATAATGGAGCGAACGGGCCACAGTCAAAGACGACGCGTATGTTTCGTCCAATTTACCAGGTGGCGGGACCGAGTGCGAAGTCTGCCGTCCACAACTGCTTCTTGTTACAGATGTTTCTTAGTTGCAATCTATATGTAAATGGTATATTTATGCGGCTGCACTCTCGGTAGTATCCGAGACGGGAATTCTCCTCCCAAGCCTCCTTCACTTCCCATGCTCTTCTCGGACTAACTTAACCACTGCACGTCAGCTTATCGGCGTGTGGAATTCTGCGACGTGTTCGCATCGTTCGTGAAATAGCGACATCGTGCCAACATAAACGTCACGTAAATTTTGTCTCGTACCATTAGTCGTACGATGTACAAAAAGCTGCCTTCACACTGCGCTATGATCGCTACGCGCGCGTTGTGAACGCGCTCCGAGTGCGTCAGACTCTCTGGCATCGAGCGAAGTGGAACGGTGCTCGACTTTGAGCGCATCTCAGCTATTCCAGCCACCCATCACAGACGAGCTTATTTGCCGTTCTCTGATGAAAAAGCCGATGAATCACTGTTTTATTATCCGTAAGAATGAGTGACGGTTGCAAAATCGACAAAAATCGCCTTGGACGAAGGTGCAGAACAAGTTGAGCCACGATGCGGTAATCATTCGTCTATACGCAACGTGATAGAGATATCAATGAATCCAACGTGCAAAATGTGCTGACTGTTAGGTACCGACACGACGAAGAAAAAATGCTGTATGTAGACGATACTGTACTGTAAGCACGCAGGCCTCATAATGATACGATACAAGCCATCACGCCTGGCTTGTATCCGCCACTGGACGTCCCTCCGCGAAATCGCTGCGCAGGCAGCTGCCACTCTTCCTCGTCCCCCACTCCGCCGTCGTGTGGCCGCTGTTCATCGTGATCGACCAATGGCGTGGCTGCGGTGTGACGCCGCCCGCGACAGAGCGATTTTGTAGTATAGACAGATGAAAGAAAACGTTGAGTGTGCGCTGAACAGCTGACCGATATCTAGCGTAATCTTTCTGAATTAATTTACAGCACGAAACCAATAACAGATAACATAAGGAAAAGAACAAAACAACGTGAAGTTAGCTTAACGTTTGCTGTAGTTTGCTTCAAATTTTGACCGATCACTTCAAAGGCAATGTAGAGCACTCGGTCATGTGTTTGTATTATACATTTTGACCTCAATGACCTTTGACCTAAATATTCGGCACGCTGGTTCATCTTGACAGTATCTAAATCAAATTCAAAGGTCAAGATAATAGGTCAGAGTTCAAGGTCACAGGAGGTAGATGTAGATGCTAAAGTGGTTGGTGCTACCTCGAGTGAGGGCTAGTTTCTAGTTGTTGTGTTATTTTAGCTCACGACGATCGAGAAAGTCGCGACTGAACCGACCTTTCAGCTGCTTGTGCTCGATCTTTTTGTTGATCTTGGCGACGAGGCTCTGTATGTTATCTCGTTTGGAATAAAGTCGGTGAAGTTAATTGGCGGCTGGCGATGAGACTGCGTTCTCGGAACCAGCCACAATCTACAGACGGACACGGCACGCACGCCATAACGCAATCACACACTCGCCACAGCGTCGTAATGGCCAACGCCACAGTCAGCGGAAAAGCGTAAAATTTGACCCCTAACGGAATATGTATAGCGCCATGAAACGTCTCATAAAGCGTCAACCTCGGGACGGTATAAGCGAGACGAGCCCCTGGAGTAGGCCTATACACGTTATGAAATTCTCCAATATTTAAGTATTGTTCTATTTTATATGGCCATGATACACGGAAATGACGGTTTAATAATGCATCGAAAACGCATGATCGAACTTATAGCGGATGTCTCTGGTGTAACTGATGTGTTGACACCACTTAGTCGGAATGTGCACAGGCGCTAGCTATCTTCATGGACTACGTGGTATGTTGTTTAAAATATTTCTGTGTTATGGTTCCAAGCGCTGTGTCATACATGAAGCTGTTGTTCAGTTCCATGAAACGTTGCGAATACGTCGCGGTAAGCAGCGCGTATTTTGTTGTCTCTTAAAAGTGGACGGAAAGTCGCACAATCGAATATGCGCCGGTAACGGCTCGCCTCGATACCTTGTTAAAGATCATTGGTTTTGATTTCATCACGAGATTTAAGGTGTGCGTCTGAAAAACATTACTGGGAGAAAGCATAAAACCAGAAAGGCTAAAAAACATATATCAGGGCACTATAGCAGATACGTTAGTCCTCAGTTTACTGTTTTGTTTCACGTTCGTATCTGTTACACGTGTCGGCGGCAATCAGACTATTTTGGAGAATCTCATAAGCTAATGGGATTTCTGCCGCTGCGCCCCTGCTGCCAGTTGCGTCTATCAATGAAGGTTTGGAACGCCGAAAATGGAGGCCATAAACAGTTTTGTGAAATTTTGAACGACCGAGGTACAGGCATTCACCAAACACACACACACACACATATCTCCTCACTGATATCTACGCTTCATGTAGTCGTAGTAACTCTGTGTACCGATGTTAAATCTATATGTGTTTTCTTATTCTTTGTTTTTACAACTTAGTTAAGTTATATTTAATACATGTTCTCTCCACTTTGCTTACCTTGTCTACCAGTTTGTGGTGAAACAAAATTATCATAGCCGGGGGAGTCATCTCACACAGACAGTGGGGGGGGGGTAGATACCACTGGCTGTTGCCGCGTAAAATATCTCCGTTCTACGACAACGGAACTGCATGCCGTGTGCCAAGACGGACATGCAAGTGCGTGACTCAGACCTGAGACCGCGGAGGTGGAAGTGACGGCGTTGTCGGTGTAGTTCTTTGACGAGATCATCAACTCGCCGCTGCCGAGACGCGATGAGTCGTGCGACATCCACGTCATCGTCTGGCACGTCTTCACTTGAACGTCTCGGTTCCTGTCCAGCCAGTCGTTTGCACGGTCCACCAGCTTCCTACATCACGACCAGTATCAGCAACATTATCATCATCATCATCATCGTCATCGTCATAACGATCTCGCTATCACGGCGAACTGCATCATCTCGGCCGCATAGGGTCGGGGGCCGTCACGACAAAACTTCTCGGTGGGCAAACCCACTGGTGTTGTCGCAACGAAATAATCATCGGCAATCGGGCGTGCCGAGTTGGGTCCAGGTATTTCATTTGGAGTGCACATGCATGGTGAGCGCGGAACGCGAGCCTACAATGAGGTCAGGGAGCAGAGCCTCCAGCGTAGTCCGGGGCAGAGCCCTGGTCAGAGGGAGGGAAAGCTTCTTCTCTGTCAGAAGTCCAAAGACATTAGCAAATTTACCTAATTCCGGGTGCTTTTGAAATGTTCAATAATCATAAAAAACAGGTCCAAAACGTTTTGTCAGGGGTTTGGGAGCCATGCCTATTGGTCCTCTTGGATTCGGCCCTGCTGGCGTAATGCCGAGTACGGGGCCACAAGCCTATAACTGGAGTCTGAGGGCGGACTTCTAAGTGGGGTCAGACGAACATCTCTAACGTTCCCAGCGGGTGCGGGTATGGTCACAGCCCGGCCACTAAATGTCATTTTGTGCTTGAAACCCCTAAAAATCCGATTTTAATGACGTCTTACAGACATTGGCAGGTATTAGCATTATTACTGGCCCGCCTACACATAGTAAAGGGGGCCAGTATTGTTTTGCTCTTTGGAGTTTGTCGTCGTTTATCGTCGTCGTCTGTCGGGGTCTGTAACATTCCACGACGGGCCTGCAGGCGGCTTCACCCGCGCAGGCCAGGCGATGATGTCATGCCGCTTCCAGTCTAATTATAGCTCCACGGTAACACTGCACGGCGGGCCAGTCGTGTTACGTCCCGTTAGGGCGACACCTTGTTATTAGTAATGCATCAGAAAAGGGCATCAATTTCTGGCATGTTTGGGCATAGTTGGAGGTCGTGACGGCCTGCTGGTAAATGACGGATGGGGAAGAAAGAGTGACATTTTAAAAAGGACCATAACGTAGCATGTCTTGCCGGTCCGTCATTACCAGAGTGTCTCACAATCGATCGGAGTTGACGTTTACGCGATGACGGTATCGGGCGTACGTCGATCAATCTCGCAACTCGTCGGTCGGCCCGTGACCGCCGCGGTGCCGCCCGGCACCACGGGCGATCGATTGAACTGAATTGTGCCATGTCAAGGCCAGTTATTGACGACCGGCGGCCGGTAATTGATACAGAGTCATCACAGCCGTGCGCAGCTTGCCACGCACTTGTGTTCTGCATACTTTACCCTGCCTGTGTACAACTGCCTTCTTTGTAGCGAGCTATCTGGGGTTTTCGGCCAGGGTACAGTTCTAGTTTTAGGAGAAACAACGGCTGCCATTCATCGCCGTGCCTGGAAACATATTTTTGCAGAACTGTATGTTTCAGTATGATTTAGTTAGATAGTCTAATTAATTTTACCATTTACGATTATGTTCATGGTAAATACAACTTAAGTAGTATTCTCACTGCGGCCGTTTACGGCGCGTAACGGCTGTCGACGGCCGTAGCACGCCTGCAATGTGAACGGCCGTTACGTGCCGTTGACAGGCACGTTACGGCCGTCGACGGCCGTTACGAGCCGTAAAAGGCCGCAGTGAGAACTTATTCTACTAGAACTGTAATAGGTTTACTGTTTTCATCACACTGAACCGCCGTGCCTATGAATTAATTACGTTGAAAATAAGCGAAAACCGCAGACGAAATGCATCCCCTTATGTCAGTTTCATGTAAAGTACAAAGTAAAGTAAAAAGTGTATAGAGTTAGCAAACAACTTAGCCTCACCGCTGCGGGAAATTCACATGCCATACTGGATCACACAGTGTTACCTGCCACCCGGCAGACGCGAGAATCCCGTTCATCTAGCATTTTCACGTCTTGCATTATCAGTCAACCCTCTGATCACCTTAGGATGAACTTGTTAGTAGTTTCACAAATGGGCTCAAAACCGAACCGTTTTATGTAGCAACTCGCGCGGCGATCGTTAAAAGTCGCTTCTATTTCGCTTGTGCTGGTGCTATTAATTTCTATTGATTTACTGATTGTTCGGCCAATTATTTCCACTTTTTGCGGTTACTTAGGCCTTGAGGCTTTGAGTCCCAGGAAGACGGAGGCTGCGACTCATTGAACCGCTGCCTGAATCCCATGCATGCAGTTACGTCACTGGTCAGTGGATGGTCAGCTGCTGTCGTGAAGAATGGACACGACGGACGCGCGGTGTATGTTCTGCCTGACTGACCTCCAGTGATCGCCGCCACCGACAAGCTCCCTTCGGCGAATAACGAGCTTATCTCGGCGATGCGACCAGCCGTCGAGTCCACTGCCACCGTCACCGCAGCGTGTAACAACTCTCAGCGGCGACATTGCTCAGACATCGGCGGGATGTCGTAACGTTATCACAGAAAACTCAGCAGTCAGCAGAAGAAACCAGAGCATCAAAAATGCGAGAAACCCATGGAACGGCTGCAGAAAGTAAAGAGCTAAGGGCTCGTTATCCTACCCACGTAGTACCTCATCGACGCCGAACCAGCGCACGCGACAACTTGTATGGCGGTCCGTCGACCCCGGCTGTGCGTGGTGAACAAAGTATTTCCGGTCGTCAGAAATGTCTTACCGCTACAAACGGATGCTACGCACCAATCTCCGCAAAACGCTCAAGACATGAGTTTTAGACTTCGGTACTAGTTTAGGCTATGTCATTGTCAAATGTCAATGTCAATGTGGGATTACTAGTGCCCCCATTACTAAAAGAACATGGGTGAATTACATAGTCCGTGACATACAAATTTAAAAGTTAATAAAATGTTAGATAATGTTAAAAGCCAATGAAAAACAATGCACATTTATTATCACTACCCTGTACGGCGGTGATAAGCGTCGTAAAGGGCGCATACATCGACTTTCAGAAAGCATTTGATTCCGTCTGTCATAAAAAGTTATTTACACGGCTCTCAGCGCTGGGTATTACCGGTAATTTGTTGGCCTGGATCAAGAACTTTTTAACTGACCGACAA
>Ga0209780_1004306_pt1 | contig 10921 bp, 10 predicted proteins | sample WorMetexBAHAMAS2_FD_187384 | JGI IMG/M metagenome (GOLD analysis project Ga0209780, IMG submission 187384) | Marine gutless worms symbiont microbial communities from Max Planck institute for Marine Microbiology, Germany - Inanidrilus exumae... | ecosystem: Host-associated > Annelida > Digestive...
CAGCCAGTCTGACGCGGTAGCGAAATGTTCTTCCATTGCTGGATTGAGATGGTTCGCTACCAATCGATAACTGGCTGTTGCCCGCCCCCCGCCGAGTGGAGGCAGTAGGTTAGGTTTGAGGGGGGCAAATAATTAATAATAATAATAATATTCCCTTAATAAGGGAAAGGGCTTATCAGATGTACTGCATAAACACAATGCTAAGTGGCATAAGTCACGTAGAAGTAAGTTTAGCACCCGCGAATTAGCCAGGAAAACTGCGTCAGCCGAGAAGCGTCGTTTTAGTCAAATGGAAGTGTCTATCAGGCCTAGTGATGACTTCGTAGATATGCCCGGAAGTAAGTGCAAGTGTACACGATCAAACATTGGTAGCGAGAATGTTTTGCGTGTATTTGTACATTTTTGTGACTTGCCAGCCGAACGACTGAATTAATTGCATTCTGTTACTACCTTCAAACTTGATGTGAGGGTCAAGGAAAGTGCCGCTGTGTTGTCTGATAATCGCCTCTCGCTTTCCAACGAGCCGTAGATGAACCGTGTACGTTACATACATGCATACATACATAAGGGTGTTTGTATAGCGCATATAAATTCAATAGAATAGCCACCACCAACGCTGTCGCACTGAAGAGCTGTGGATCTGGATGATGCATGACTCCAAACGTGGTATCCATCTTTCAGCGCATCAGATGACTTTACATCATGCACGCTGTTCAGGGCCAGACCGTCGCAATGGCATTCATGACCGCATGTTGACATAGATCTACAACACTCGCCGCTGTGGGAGCTGATGCCACTGCTATGAGTCGCAGTGTCATCGACCGACACTTCACTTACCGGTAAATCTTTTCCATATACTTGCTTGTTGAAAGTGGTCAAGTAATAATCGTCGACGAGCAGATGTTTAACGAAGATATTATGAAAGTGAAATTTCCAGCTAACTTCCTTATGGACATAGTCAACGGTTCTGTGGTAAAGATAAAAATTTGATTTTTTCTCTAGGCAACGTTATACTAGCGTTACACTAGCTGCTGTCTTATATGTCTCCTATCTGTCCATCTGATGCACTCTGAAAATGTTAAACGTACAACCAACATCATACCATAGCCCAGGGATTTTAGTTATCTGATATCGAAGACTCTCGAGAAATTAAAATAGGTTACGTTTAATGTGAACGCCAAAAATATTTGAAGTATATTTAAATTGGCGATTTTCATAGATATCTTCATATTACACAGACGGTTCAACATATAGGCATGCAGTTATCATCAAGTGCTGCACAGTCATCTGTGTCTTTTGAGCTATACCAGACTGGCTACTTGCTTTTCACAGACGCTAAAACTGTATTTAAAAAACATAGCCCAAGGTATACGCCCCCCATGGGATATTTATATGGTGTATAGCTATGGAGGTAGTCAGACTGAAGACCGCTTGACAAATGACAATATAAATGGGTTTACCCAAACAGTTGGGTTATCGCTGGAATTCCGTGGGTTGACAGCTCAGACAATAAATGAGTCTGTACGAATGCAGAAACAACAAATATAAGGTGAACTAAATAGTAAACATGAAGAACTGTGTTAGAAAAGAAACACTGGGCTGATTAAAAGGTTATTTAGATGGCTTGGTAAAAGCTGCTCTGCTTGGTAAAATCAAGGATGCAGCGTGCATCGACGTTGGAGAACAGCTCTTTCAACGTAGTACTGCTAAAATATTTATGGCGTACAACTGTGGTACTTGGACATTCTAAAAGCATATGTTTAACCATCAAATGACACTTGTAGTGATCACAGACGGGTTGACTGTCTCTTGACAGAAGGTACGAGTGAGTCATTCGACTGTGACCGATTGCACATTTTTCCTTACTAATTCATGATTGTGAAATTGCTATATTGATATTAACCTCTTACAGTGCTTATGTGTCATGAAGAGCCTATTAATTGATAGCTGCTGTGCTGTAAAGGAGTACTGTTGAGTTGCTCACCGACAATGGAGAGGTAGTCACCATTCAAGAGGACATCTGCCGACAACAGATTGGTGATATAACTGCCGCAGCTTTTCCAGTATGTCTGGCGGGGTTTCGCGAGGTGCAGGCCAGCAAAAAAGGCATCATTCTCACTGCCTGTGATCACTTTTTTTGTAAATCATGTATATTAAAATATGAATAACTTTATTGCTGCTATGTACAGTGTGATTCAAAAAGCAGGTGAAGAATTCCACAATCCCCGCCATGCTGTCTGCGTTTGCTGATTTTGTTCAAACGACTGCATTATTACATTGTGCTTGCAAATTTATTGTCATAGTTGATTTGACATGCTGATCCTTTGGTGTTAAATGAAAATGAATGAATTATTAAATGCTGCAGTAGTTTATATTTAGCGCATAAACATCTTCCCATTTTGCAATAACGTAACTGCTATGCTGGCGCCTTGTGCATGCTCTGTAAAAATGTAATAATTATATACCATTCTTTCAACATGTATGTATCATTTTCATTTTGTTATAATATTTTAGAATACCTTACGACAGTGGTCTTGCTATTTCTTTGCACTACGTGTAGTATGTCACGGACTGTTTGCTTAATTCTGTTACTGTGTGGTGTGCAGTGGGCTGCAGGGCAACAGTTACTCTCCGATTATTGTCGGACACCAGAGTCGCTGGCAACAGCGTATGATGGAAATATATGGTTCGGAGTTGTTCGTCATCGATTCAACCTATAACACTACCATATATGACCTACCGTTGTTTGTTATATGTGTGATGACAAACGTCGGCTACGTGTCCGTGACATCATTTCTGCTGTCCAATGAATGGCAAGAGTCCATCAAGTGCGGCAATGGAATCCAGACTGGAAGCCACAACATGTGACGACAATAAATGAGTCTGCACGAATGCAGAAACAACAAATATAAGGTGAACTAAATAGTAAACATGAAGAACTGTGTTAGAAAAGAACCATTGGGCTGATTAAAAGGTTATTTAGATGGCTCAATAAAAGGCACTCTCCTTGGTAAAATCAAGGATGCAGCGTACATCGACATTGGAGAACAGCTCTTTCAACGTAGTACTGCTAAAATATTTATGGCGTATGACTGCGGTACTTGGACATTATAAAAGCATATGTTTAACCGTCAGATGACACTTGCAGTGATCACAGACGGGTTGACTGTCTCTCGACAAAAGATACGAGTGAGTCATTCGAGTGTGACCGATTGCACATTTTTCCTTACTAATTCATGATTGTGAAATTGCTATATTGATATTAACCTCTTACAGTGCTTATGTGTCATGAAGAGCCTGTTAATTGATAGCTGCTGTGCTGTATAGGAGTACTGTTGAGTTGCTCACCGACAATGGAGAGGTAGTCACCATTCAAGAGGACATGTGCCGACAACAGATTGGTGATATAACTGCCGCAGCTTTTCCGGCTCCGGTGGTTGTAGATGTCCACATCGTTGACAACACAGTGGTAAGTCGAAAGTTTTCTTATGACATTGATTAGTTCGCAAGGGGATCCTAAGGGTTGTGGGTAATATGTGGGTTGAACATAGCAAATCCCAGCCTACAGATGACAAACCGTCATAGATATAAATATATTCATTCCTACGTCAGCAGAACTTGGACTAGTAGCTAGAATGACGTCATGCCATGATTTGAAGACTAAGCCTGTAGCCCAGCATCACACTTGCATACTGAAAAAACAGGTATTAAACTGATGCGTGTGGCCTAGAGCTCATGGGAAGTAAGTAATAGCTCTCCTTTTTAGGACTGGCAAATAAGCAGTGGATATATAGGCCTGGGTCCGGGTTGCATATTTCCATTTCATACCCGGCCAGATCACATTGCCCAGAGCCACTCCCGTAGCCACGCCTCCCTGGCTCGTGACGTCAGCTGTTGCTATGCTGCCTAGGCAGCCTGATTTACATTTGTTACACGCTCTTTTGAGTTATATATCTCAGAAGTTTTAGCAGGTTTTAGGAATCATAGTCGAAATGAACAGTCATATTATATCTATTTTGCCGCCAGCATTTGATCATGAAATTAAATCTTTTGAGTTAACTGATCAAAATAACTGGAGCGGTAATTCAGACGAAATGCGATTCATCGGAAATGTGCGAGAAATGGGTGTCAGAATTTTCTTCCAGCAGTCTCCAGATGAATAAACCACCTACATTAAGTAAGCAACAAGGTTCTGTTCCGTTTAGCGGACCCTCGGATGTATCTACTGTGGCTGAAGAACATAAAGATAAGAATTGGATGTCACCACCAAACGCAAGCGAATATGTACGTTTAAACTGTCGATCGTAAACTCTTTTAGTTTTTGTTTTTTATACAATAGATAAAATGCCTCGAAAAGACCATGCATGAGGCTCTTTATAGATGATTTATTCCAGAAAGACGTAGGCCTACAGAATTTAACAGAAACGACTATCGACGGTGTATAATTCTATGTATGGGTTTATGTATATGCAATGCATGTTGCGAACGGACACAAGTACACTCTTCATGATAGAACTCAACTGGAAATGGAGTTTCAAGCATATTATTACATATCACGTTTATGACGTTATCAATCGGCAATGGAAATTGGAAAAACCTAAGAACAGATCAGACATTGGTTTCAAAACAGACGACAGAAGGAGCATCTTATGTACAAGGAACTATCCCGGCAGTACATATAATCGTTGTTTTTTTGAGTATTATGTAAATAAAATTGTTAAAAATATACTATATAATTTGTTTTTATCTCCATTCCTTTATACATTATTATGAATCTGTACAACACGCAAGTGTCGCAAGCATCCACTAACAATCAACCAGATTGCTGTAGCGGACATCTTCCAATATCCGGGACAACAAGACAGTAACATCTGCGGCAGTCGTGAGAGACGTAACACATAAAAGTACTTTTAATCTTTAAGAACCTCATGTAAGTGCAGCATTGATGCTTGCGTGACACATAGCCTATAACGGAATTAAAGAAACAGTGTGGTAAACTGGTGAGTTTACCATCATCGGTCACAAGTTTATCACCCACCGTCGACATCAGTGTATAGCACGATGGGTGCGAGGCACTGCGTCTCGTTGGTCTGTCAGCGGCAGTGGAGACTTGCTCGTATAGCTGCAGTGTAAGTTAATGTGTTGCGAGGTCTCTCTGCAATAGCTGAGCTTCTTCTTTCTATACCAATGAAATATATGGTTGGGGACAGCAGATTTCACCCTTGGTGCCGCCGTCTGGCGAACTGAACCTGTTGTTTTTTATTCTAATGACGTTATTCAAAAGTATATATAACATAGACTTCCCTTGAACTGTTTGCTCTTTATGTAGGTGAAGGTGGCTTTTGTGTATCTCGGAAAACCTTATTCAAGAAGATTGCTGAATATCTTGGAGACAGTGCAGTGATTTTATCTTCTTCTGGATTTGGAAATATTTTGGGTTTCAGAAATCACATGGCAAAGTCGCTTCATTTAGTCAAAAACAGTGACGATGATATTAACTACTGTGTTGAAAGAGTAGCTTCTGAAATAACTAAAGAATGTATGTCTCTCAAAAAGAAACAGGATGCGTATCAGATAGATAATGACAAGGATCCAGCATGTGAATCCGTTGGTGATACTACTGCCTCGTTACAATCCAAAATATCATCCAAATGGTGAAGTCGGCACTGAGCCTTTGCTCTGTGTGGAGAAGTGACACAAAATATCAAGGCTACGGGCACTATGGAAGATAATCATATTCACACACAACACAAAGAAGCACCGAGTCGTGTCAAAGCTGACCAAGCAGACCAACACAGCCTTTGAAACACCCTTGATGTGATTATCAACCCCTTGGATGATGAATCTCACCCTGAGGGTGCTTTGTGACAGGACAAGTAGCTCATCCTGATGTCAATGCAGACGAAGCCACCAGCAGGCAATAACAGAATTCAGCCAAGTTTGGCCTGAGACTTTTTATGCGTCTCTTGGCAAACTAGTGACAACAATGGATATGCAGAAGAAGCACGTGGGAGTGGGAGATGAAAGGGTTTATGACCAGGAACTCATGGCTGAATGCAGGGTCAAACTGTGGCGCTTGAAAACAGGAAAGAGTGGTGCATCATCCGTGAAACTCAGCTCCCTTCCCCCCACAACCGATGCTTTCACTGAAAATGTGCACAGGTGCCATCTCCAAGTTGCCAGCTGGAAAGCAGCACTTCTAGAATTGCCACCAGATATGGATCCAACCGGATATGGTTGGGAGTGTGACCATCAGGGAATCCTTCTTCCCCGCACCGTACCTCGCGGAACACTCAGTTCACCTTCACATATACTACAACTTATTAGCTGTAACTGCAAGAGTTCTGGATGCCGGACAGCAGCTTGCAGCTGCTCCAAACTAGGATGCACTATGTTCGGTTTGTGTGAAGGTGGAGAAGCATGCATGAATCCTCTGACAAAAAACCAGAACGAAGCGAGTGAGGATGACAACACCACCGAACACCCAGGAAAACACTGATGACACTCCGGATTAACATTTTGGAGAAGTTCCAGCATTTAATTTATTACAGTTTGAGTTGCATAATGTCTGAAAATTGTGCATCATTTAGTAGATTCTGAATTTGAAGTTGAAACAATTACCTTATCTTGAAATAGTTATCTGATGGTTGTGACAATGTTTGTTATAACAGCCAAGTAGTCATACCATATAAATATGATTTATTGTCTTTTAATGTTTGAATATGTCACTAATATCAAATTTATGTTGTTTGACTTGCATACCAAAAATTCGAAGCAACCATAGCAAATGCGAATTTTGTTCCATTTTTATCGACTTACCACAACGTCAGCAGCCATTTTGGCGGCCATGTTGAATTTTTCAAGTAATCACATGAGACAATAGCTGCGTTTCTCTGGTAAACTGTTTTGGAAACTGGCTGGAACAGCCCGTTTCCGTGTTTTCGTTTACGCGCAGTGTTCGCGCTGTTTACTAAACAGATTCAAACTGCTCCAATAGCTGTTTAGGCGGTTTGTTTACATAGTGAAAGTTTTCGAAGCAGGGTTTTATTTCATGAAATTTGTTCGATATGGCGTCCAACTCAACTTTGGATCAAGCAGTCATTATTGTAAACGCGGACGGCGAACCGGCTTTGGACGACGGGAACTTTTTGTTTGCCCTACCTGGTGAGTTTATGGCAATAAATGTGGAACTTGTGCACCACTGTTATTAATAGCAATAATACTGTCCCTGATGTACACCCCGTCATTCAATATACAACATTACCATAACCCCCTCATCCATCGTCGGGCCATTACCTCGCGTGTCATGCACGCATGCACCTAAATCTAAAATTAAATCTAGTATACTAATCAAAACTAGCATTAGTTGGATGCCACTTATTGTCACTAGAGGTCATTTCTACATGCATTTATGCATGCCTCTGTGTAGTACCATATTTCCTCTAATATAAGCCCCCGGCTTATATTAGAACAATAGTGTCAGACCTCCCGGCTTCTATTAGAGACCCAGCTTCTATTAGAACCACCCGGTTCACCGATAAATATGACATCATTTAAAACATCAAGATTCTTGGTTTTATATTTATTACTGCAAAGCGAAATACCCGGTAGACCATACCGCCGTTCTGCTAATCATGCACGAATGACGCAATGCACCACAGTGCTACAGGGGATGTGCAATTATCTCTATGATGTTAGCCTTTAGAACCCCCGGCTTCTGTTAGAGACCCGGCTTGTATTAGAGACCCGGCTTCTATTAGAACAAATGAAGTGTGACCCCCGGCTTCTATTAGAGACCCGGCTTGTATTTGAGACCCGGCTTCTATTAGAGGAAATACGGTAATTGTTATTCCTTTGAAGAACAGCTAGGCCTACGTAAGCTAGTTTGTGGTCTCTGACGTTTTCTTGCAATACGTGCCCTGTATTTCGCAAATTTCGCAAGCTTAACGAAACCGCGAAATTAAAGGGTGTGAATATTGATACTGTAGCAACTTCAATTGGCTTTACTCATGTGTTGTAATTGTGCGGCTTGAATTCGCCAAAATATACAGCGCCAAAATAATTGTGCATGTAAAATCGCCAACTTTTAGGGCAGCCAAATTAAACGGTTTTACAGTACTACTGACTCTCCAAGAACTTACTTTCTTTCTTGCATTCATTTATTATGTTACAGTTGAAGAATTATTGTACATTTGCTGGTAGATGCGCAAGCAAGTACATCTCAGAATGACGAAAATGGAGACGAGAATGCAACAGGCATGTCTCGGATGCTGTCTGCAGCTCCAGCCTCTTCAGGTGCCATTTTTGTGATTACTGTTTGAATTTTACCTTTGTTATTTTTATTTCAATTTTGTTATTATTTGTATGATTATTCCACTGAAATCTTGTTTTCAGTTAGCCTCATGCAACCTTGCTTCAGTATATGTAATGTTACATTGGGCAGCAATGTGTAATACAGGCAGCAATTCATTGGTGTCTATTGTGTCCGGACACCCACAGGTTTTTGGTCATGTGGTGCCCACCCATATGTGGTCACCCCCAGAATTTTCCAACACATAATCTTGCATACGGGAAAAATGCAAGACATTATGTGCAAATCTGCAACAAAGCTTTATCTTCCAAGCCTCCTACCGGAGCTTTGCCCAAGACCACACTGGGGGACTTCCCACCCCCCTGCTCCTCTAGCTGCATTAAGTGGCATTCAGTCCACCTGCTTCAGTCTACAGTGCCTCAATATCTGGCAGAACCAGGAACCAGAGTCACGGATGAATGGCTGGATGACACTGAGAACCAGTTTGGTCCTAATTTGCCTTTACTGTTTAAAATGACCGCAAGTGTCACAAGGTCCTGAACAAGACGCAGCGGTGCCAGAGACACCGTCTGGTCTGGCAACAAAGAAGTTGTGCAAAGTTTGACACTGTATAAATGATGCATTTGTTGTATGAATCTTTCAGATGTTGGTTGGGTGCTTACATCAAATTTAAACGTATGCAGAGTGATGTGATTTGCATGAAGTGATGAGCAAATTAAGATTTAAATCATCATATTTTTTTATCGTATTTAATTTCAAAACAAATCCACGGTAAAAATATAAATACAACACAGGCAAGCCAGAAAATCCAGGGATCATCAAATCAATTTGTGAGTTAAGGTTTTCTTATTTAAATACATAATTGAATATTGCCGGCAGTGCAAGTGTGACATGTGTGCATGGGCGTCGGAATGTTTCAAAAAGTGGTACGGCTCGGGATGAAAATCGAGCGCAGCAGGCGCGAGGATCAAGGCAAAGGCGCCTAGGAGGTGGGGTGTGGAGAGAGGGTGTTTCCCTCCCAGCCGACTAAAGGGTCTGGGCTCTGGGGGAGTGTCTTCAGCTCCCTCAGCGGGGTCCGGGGCAGAGCCTCGGCCGCCACAACATTTTTGGCATATTTTAGGGCCACAGTGCGCTGCTGGTGGAGATAAAAATTGGTTTTATTTGAAGTAAATCTAATTATTTTGAAAATTCTTTGCACAATTGTGTTCTGAAAGTAGTGCCAGAAGAGACTGACAGTGAACATGATTTCATTACGTCTGCTTACTGCTCCCAAAATTAAATTGATAGGAAAAATATTAGTAATCGGTCTGAAAAGTGGTACGGCAAAATGCATTGTGTGTCATACCAGCCAAAAAAGTGGTGCGGCATTTGCCGTGTCTGCCTTATAGGCGCCGGCGCCCCTGCTGTGTGTGTGTGTGTGTGCAAATTGCTTTCTGTATGTGCATCTGTAACAGGACAGAAGCCGGCGTTCTGAGAAGTCTGCAGTCATGCAGAAACGGGACCAAGTCCTTGCAGCACACGAGAAAGCGGAGGTGGACACTCTGCCCGATGGAAGAGGATGATGGAAATGTGGGAGCGACAGCACACAGAACGCTTAACAGTGCTGAAAAATTTTGTTGAGAAACTGAATTAGAATAAGTACGTAAACAAGTACAAACTTAACAGTCTTAAATCTAGTCGATATTTCTGACAGTAATACTTTTTTGTATGTCTTAGTCAGTAACATTCAGTATTCGTTTTATAACACTTTTACATCGCTGTAACAGCTAAGTTACATATGTCGCTATGGTGCTGAATTGGTTGACCGTTACAGTGTTGAACTGCACTGTTGGCTGTGATACTGCATTTACCATAGAACAATCATATATGAAGTAGTGCTTACTTTACGTTCATCATAATGCTTCTACAAATTACATGGCAATAACTATTACTAATACTAGTACCATGACTGCTACTACTACTAACACCAAGTCTGGCTTATTATTATTCTTACTAGTAGTGTCTTGGGTTTAAGAGATCAATCCAGCACGTACCAGTTTGAAGTGGTTTTGCATAGACAGACAACAGACACATGGAATCCGAGTTTACATTTGTTAATAATATTGCTGTTACTTTACTTTTCTTGATAGTTTTTATTATTTTTCTGAAATTTTTAGAAAATTTCAGAAACGTTCCCATATGCTCTTGGTAGTGTAAGTCACAAGGGTTGAAAACAATTTGTTATTATTATTATTATTATTGTTGTTGTTAATGATATTAAATTTGTGCCAGATCATCGTATTTGATAAACATATGTGTCGCATCAAATGGAGAACCCTGATTGCAAATTACAGCGTCTCTCTAACTATGCTCCTTGTTATATTGTGTGAGAAGCACAACAAGTTGCACACATTAGCTGCTGATGTAATTAGAACCGCAACAGCCGAAATTAACAGAGAACAATGCTGTTGGCTATCTGTTCTCACTATAGTGCTGATGTCTGCTACACACAAGCATCGTTAGAACATATCAACAGGCTGTCCATGGGCGGTGACGCTCTACTGGTGCCGATTGGGATGGCTATGTCCAGGGGAAACTCCTGGCAAATGTATGGGGTGAATTGTGCAAGGG
>Ga0209780_1004307_pt1 | contig 10921 bp, 5 predicted proteins | sample WorMetexBAHAMAS2_FD_187384 | JGI IMG/M metagenome (GOLD analysis project Ga0209780, IMG submission 187384) | Marine gutless worms symbiont microbial communities from Max Planck institute for Marine Microbiology, Germany - Inanidrilus exumae... | ecosystem: Host-associated > Annelida > Digestive...
ATTGTCTAAATAAACATGTATGGTCAACACTGTCAAAAGCCTTGGACAGGTCTAAAAAGCATGCAAAAACATAGCTACCATTGGATCTATAGTAGTCAACAACATGCTTGAGAGTGGCGCATCCTAGTCTTGTAGAGTGATCTTTCTTGTAACCAAATTGATAATCATCAACTTGGCCACAAGAAAGACCATAACACATGTCATGTGACTTACAACAAGTCAAAATCAAAAACTCAAACAGTTTACTCAAACAACTAGACAAAGCAATGGCTCTGTAATTGTTTATGTCAGTTACATCACCAGATTTATTCTTAAGGCTTCTATGAATTTCTTTTGTATTAGTTTACGCATAGTTAAAGTTATCATGTTTCTACGGGAAAAGATCGATGGTCAGTGTAAGTAGGACAAATAACATATAAGCCTATATGAAATACAGTAAAACACGATAACGTTTTATAACAGTTACATGACAACTGATCGCCACCAGAAGTATGAACGCAGAGTCCAGAGTTATGTCGGTCGATGACAAATTCTATAACAGGAAATGAGACACGATAAGGCTCGTTGCGTTGCGTTCATATGGACCGCCACGGTTACCTCTATTTTAACCAAATATTACATAAGCTCTATTCGTCAGTAATGACACATATTCTGGGAAAGTTTTACGTCACCTCTAGCAATGCACAAACATATTATAGCCATCTACAAAAAGGTACGCGAAACAGTGTTTTCATATGTTTCCTTTTTCCGTCTTCTTTTTTCGGTTTTCCATTGCTGCGAAGGTAAGAAACAATTACAGTATGGAGCATTTGTGAATTGACAATAAAGCACAGAAAATCGCAAGCGACTGACTTCCATTCGCCGACATTACAGTTAATCAATACACCAATATTTCGCTGTAGTGGGTTTTTAAAAGTATTTATATGTCGAGTAGACAATGGACAGGTATGTAGCAGTGCGTCGAAAGCAGATAATAACAGTTGAACCCACGCCGCACATGCGTTGAAGGCAAGATAATTCGTCGAGGCCAAGTGATGAACAGCGCCATCGATCAGCGAAATCCTTGGCGCCTGCAGCTGCAACCGTGATCCATCTCAATGCCTCCTCCATCACGTACCGACCGAGTTGTTCCAGTGCAGTACCGTATGGTCAATATGCATCCGCGTCTTATGCTGGCGTGAGACAGAGTGATAACCACATTAACGGGCGTATAGGCCTGTGACCCTGTGCCCAACTAACAAATCCTTAAACCAAAGCACACACTATACAGCAGAGTAACGTCGCCATGAGAACTCGTGCGGTTATGTTCGGTGCATTCTGTTTTATAGCTAAATTTCACTCAAGTGGTTCACGAGCCGACAATTTGTCTAATGTTTTATAGAAACGTTCATGGAGTAGGCGGCGTGCTGCTGATATGACTTCCCATCATCATCATCATCATCATCATCATCATGTTCGTTTATCGAAGGTTGTCATACGCAACCAAACATGCACTTACTGACCACGCTGTATTATTGAATGAATAGAATGAATTGAATTTAATATTTCGCGAGTATGATGAAGATGTTGATTTGCATTTACAGAAATGGGAAGAATTGGCAGCCATCACCTGAATTCAACTAACAAAAGATGTTACCACGTGGTAACATCTTTTGTTAGTTGGATTCAGGTGATGGCTGCGAATTCGTCCCACTTCTCTAAATGCAAATCTACATCTTCATCATTCCTATTTGTTACTAGAACAGCCCTCACTCGCGGTCGCACCGACCAATTGAGCAACATTTTCCTCCTGTGTGACTTCGAACTTTGACCTGTGATCTTGACCTACGAATTTGACCTACATAGGGTCAAGATGAACAATCATACCAAATATCTAAGTCAAAGGTCATTTCATTCGAAAGTTATTTTCCATTCAGACACAGACAGACACACACAAATGACCGACTGCTCTACACCACCACTAAAATAGCTACTAAAATTCTGTATATTTAAATCACGTCACTTTGAGTACTTATGTATTTCGAACTTGAAAAACTACAAAGTTGCATAGTGTCATAAACGTAGGTCGACAGTGAGTGACACAGGCCTAAATTCTTCATTCCTATCTAAGCCGGCTGTTCTGGCCGCCGTGGTGTAGGGCAAGGAAATGTAAACATTTTACAGTACTTGCAGTCTGATCGCCGATCTGGCGCTAGCACTAAGCTTTTCATAAACCTACCGATTCCATTTTATTTAAACAAAGTGACATATCTTCACCAGTTAACCTCGCAAAGTACGACATCATACCCTACAACATAGAGATCGTATCGAGACCACAGATTACTGTGACGTCAGTCGCGTCACTTCACCCTATCTATTATATCGTCGGCGAATCGTACAAAGACACTACCAATGTGGAGATGAAACCCACTGGCTAGCGGCATCTCTCTGAGAAGCTGCGGTCACGTGACGACGACGTCTTTATTGCGTTACTGACGAGAGACTGTCGACGCTAACGATCAATCCCTGCTCTCGTCTCGTCTCGCCGACAACGAAACATCAAACACTCTCCAATAGCAACCAGTAATGAGCGTCGCTTAGTCGGCTGTCGAGTAACGCTCGAAGATAGGCCTATACAACGGTCAACGAAAATTAATCAAACAGAAGCGAGACCACAATGTCAGTCCAAAAACTGTGCCAAACTTATTTTCGAAATAACTTGTCAATTCTGGAAGATTTTCAATCTTCAATATTTTATCGAAAATGATTTTATGATTTGTACTGAAGCCTTTCCGTGACGCTTTGGGTGGAGGGGGCAGGTCTGACATCGTGGGTGGGATGTTCCCCGGCTGCTTCTTTTGGTATGCTCCCAGAACTACTGCCTCAAAGAGAATGATGGTCTTTGGGTTAAAGCACAGGCTACACGTACTTCCGGTTGCTTACGGAGTTTGGGCATCCAGAAAGACCTGAGTGGCAGCCGGGCTCTGAACTCCAGTCCAAACCGAGTCCACAGCCCTCAACCGTTTTAAATTCGACTTGCGCTACTGCGCCTGCAGTCGAGGTTCGGCCGTCGGCCGGGACGTCTCATTCAATTTCGCCGCTCCGTTTTGTGAATCATGCATAGCAGCGGACGGACAGAAGGGCAGGATGCCGGGCTGAGCTCGGCTGATTGCCGCGTCCGTTGAGACTATACTGCGTCGTCGCGCTCTCTGCACCTAATCCCGCCCGTACTTACTTACTTATTCATCACAGCGCGCGCACCGGCTATCGGCGGTGAATTTCGCCGGCATTAGAACCGGAAAAAACAAACGATTAGTGTTGCCGCTGGCTACGGTATTGAATTCTGCGCTCGACGACAACGTTTTGACAGAACCTAAACATATGCATGTAGACCATGTCAATCAGGATCATCTTCAGTCGTCTTCGTCATATACGTTTATTGAACAACCGACAGAATACACTTGCAACACAAGATGGCTGTATTGTGTAGAATGCCCACAATACAGTATTCGGCTCGAAGTGCTTTGATAGCTGTGCACAAGCTTTTTACTTCCTGCATTCGATGAAGCCTAATGTCACGTGACTCAATAGTCGATGGTGATTGGTTGCCTGCGACTGACTGATGCCAGCGTTATCTGCCGTGTTGTCAACCCGCGTCGGACGTCGCAGGAAATTTGGCGAAAATTTGGGGAGGTTTCTTGTACGGAGTGTACAATCCAGGGAATGACTTTGAATTGATTCAAACGGGAAAAATGAAAACTAGAAATCCCGTAATGAATTTCCGGCGATCTTTAATCATTTCGGAGTTATGACAGCCTGAAGTAGCAAGACGTTAACATTTTTAGAAATTTTTGCTTTTTTGAAAAAACGACCCCGTACGGTAAAATTTTCAAAATTCGCCTGGCTCTCCAGCTGCCGTTGCTGAGCGGATCATGCCAAAAAACTGTCAAGGCCAGCCCCCGACAATTTAATCATCCAAATCGGTTCAATCCGGCGTAGTTGGCATTTGGTTTTAGGCCGCCTAGTGATATAATTACGGACAGAGTCTAAACGTTTTATACAAAATGAGTCATGCGAAAAACAATATTAGCATAAGCTTTCTCAGCTACCTTTATAGCGTCAGATTTCTTCGTCAGTTATTGTTCGATATCAACTGGTTTATACAAGAATATATCATAAATTGTATTAGTAAATGTAATTTGGTCTACCGGCTTTTCTGCTGCATTAGTAAATGTTTGCAAATATTGATCTGCTTAGTTATTAGCTTTTATTTTTTTTCACTTTTTATTGTTTTGTGTTATTATTTTTCACTATCATGTTGGTGAATAAAGTTGAATAATAAACAAGTAGCTCAGCTGTCGCTGGCAAACCCGCGCCACGAACTGCATGACGACAAACGGCAAAATTTTAAAACAGTCACGTGACCATAACCACGCCCCTTTTGTTGGTGATATGTCATCCTGTTGTTAGAATTGATATAGCCCACTCGTGTACAAAATGTGACGACTTTAGGTTCAGCCGTTCCAGTGATATGATTGGAGCCCCCAAAATTTTGTAATGGGTCACATGACCTGACCACGCCCCTATCAGGGACAGTTTGTCGTCCGTAGGCTGTGACTTCCACATTCAACCTGTACATCAAATTTGGAGTCTTTGCGATCGCCAATTACGAAGATGCATAAGACAATGCAAAATGTAGAAATTGAGGTGGTTTAACGTGCTTAGGGATCACCCAAGGTCATCAGCAACATAACCGTTCGATAGAGCGCATACAACTTCCTATTCAAATTTCACAGAAACTATGAGGCTATCTCGTACCGTTTTCGAGATATTATCGCTTATTTTCCAAACAAATAAAGAGGTCACGTGACAGTAACCACGCCCTTTTTAGGGACAATCGGCTGGGACTTGCTATGATTAACAGGCACACCAAATTTGAAGTCTCTAGCTTAAGCCGTTCCAGAGATATCTTCGAGGGGACTACAAATTTAAAAAGGATCACGTGACGTGACCACGCCCCTTTCAGGGACAATTTGTCATCTGTAGGCTGGGACTTGCTATAGTCAACATGTATACCACATTTAAAGTCTATAGCTTAAGCTGTTCCAGATATATCTTAGGAAGACTACAAATTTAAAATGGGTTACGTGGCCACGCCCATTTCAGGGACGGTTTGTCATCTGTTGGCTGGGACTTGCTAGTTCAACCCACATACCAAATTTGAAATGTCTACGATGACCTGCAATGAAGAAGTGAAAGGCAACGCCAAATGTCACCTCTCACGGCTGCGGCACTATTAAGCGAAATCTGTCGAAATCGATGTTTTTAAACGGGGGTGGGTCACTTTGAGCGCAAATTTTAGGTAGATGTGGACGTCGCCCGCAATCCTTCTATGGACCGTTAGATAGAGGAATGATGTAGCTACAACTTTGCCGCTGGAATTATACACATGAAGAAACTTTGCAGCAGACTTTTTTTCGACAGACGTTGAAATTAACTGGAAAGAAATAGCAAAATCGCGTTTTGTGCCACCCTTTGGGGGACTTAGGGGTAACATACACGGTTCATCTATGGCTCGTTGGAAAACGCGTGGTCGACTTCCTATTAGTGCTAATGTGCTAATTGAACTTTTTTCGCTAGCTCTTACGGTTGAGGCGCTATGAGCGGACGTTTGTCAAAATTTTGGTTTTTGAAATGGGGTGGGTCACTTTAAGCGCAAATTTCAGGGGGAAAGGGGGTCGTCCACCAACGACTCTTGGTGTCAGAAAACTAGAGTCCCTGGGCTATCACGTGGTGTTGTTTGCGTGATCCTCCGTTTAGCCATTTTGATACAATACCAGCGCGTGACACACAGACACACACAGAGACAGACTGACACACAATGATGGCTATTACCCGCGCATCTCTAGCGCCGCGCGGGTAAAACTACACGAATATTAATTGGTTGAACGTATCTAGTTATACTTTGACGTTATATTATATTTGTATTTTTGTACCGGCGATATAACTTGTTTTCTTTCAACTAACGTGGGTTACCCTTTAGCCCCACATTTGTTAGCGTTCTTGGGTTTTCTAATTTGTACTTTAAACACTGCAGAGATGGTAGGTAGTCTATCGTATTTTCTTCTACCATTGCAGGTTCAACTCAGCACTGCCTATAGCGTGTTTTGGAGTACAAAATGTGTAGTAGAAAGTTCAAAATGTGCAGTACGAAATTCTACGAATTTCGGAAAAGATGTCATGTGTGCAGTAGGATTTTTGGTTAAATATGCATTCATAACAAATATAAATAATGTCCAACGTTATTAAAGGAGCGTTGAAAATTGAATGTTTAATTAACAATAATGTCTCAGCTTCTGGGGTACTTCGTCCCCCAGCCCCCATACCAGGGCTTTGCATCTGGACTCCGCTGGGGGACTTCCGTCCTCCAAACCCCCTCTAGTCATTGTGTGCGTTAGGATTTTCTAGATATTTTAGGCCCTAGGTTCCGGTACCCAGTATAACACTACGTAGAACGTGTACGATTTCTCGGCATCAATTTCGGTGCCGAATTTTGGATGCAATCCGTCGTGTTTTGAGTTTAGAAAGCCGTAAACGTGACAGGCGAAGCAAAGGCTTAAGGAGAAAAACAACAAAAACGACTACCGAACAGACGACACGCCAACATCTGGCAGTTAATGACGATGATGTGACTTTCTTATCCCAGCACTCTTTAGAATATTTTAGCGGCACTGGTTGGCAGGGCACCGGGTTTCGTGTATAATATAATCGGCCGATTTCGATTAAGTAAGTAAAGTAAGTAAGTAAACATTTATTTGTGCTCGACAAACGCAAGCATCACAGGAAAAGCATGGGCGCAGAACATCACTTGAAATATATAACCATCTGAAACTGAACGTATTTAAACAGACCGTGAAATAAAGGAGTTTTTATACTATATTTATACTGAGGTAGGGGAAACTATGACCACTGTATCTCAACACCATAGAACGACTGCCGACAGCATCTAATAAAAAATGATAAAGACAGTGTTCTGGTTTTTGTATAAGCCTAAAAAGCCTAGCATCTGCCTTTCAGGTAATTCGGCCTTGGTATAATTTGCATCACAAAAACCAAACTTTCTAGCCCGCTTAAGAAAAGCATCCAGGCGTTCCTGTAGCTGTCTGATGAGGTGCCATCTCCAGGCTGGGAGTTCGCAAATAATACGGGACAATATCAAGGCCACAAAGAAGACCATATGTAACTGCTGTATTGGAAGGCCCTGACTTCGGCAACAGTTTTAACAAGTACACTTGCTGAGAGCAAAGAGTCATCACAACAATTAAACGGACTTGCAGGCAATGCAGGCAGAGATAAAAGCACAGACCATGTATGCTACAGTGGTTACCATGATGGTGCGGGAAAGGAAACGCTGGTTTCTACGAAATTAACGAATTATCTCGTAGCCTACCTGTTAATGCAGTACAGTTTGTAAAGCGTCGAACTATAACGGTCTAGTCCGGTAGAAATTTCGAGCGCTGTTCACGCGCTCCGTGTCCCCGCAGTCGGCAAAGCTGCGCTATCACCACAGACAAAACGAGCAACGACCTCCTCCAACGCCGACAGATTTTTTTCTCTCGCCCGCACGTCGTGATTTCCGTCGGCGCCGCCGCTACCGACAGAAAACGCAGCGTCATGGCGCACGGTGAGCCGCATCCAGCAGCTGCTGTAGCAGCGGCGACGACACACCGCCACGCCGTCTCCAATCGGCCAGCTAATCTGCCACGCTCGACTCGCAGTGGCGGGGAAATGAAAGGGACGAAGCTCCTCTCGCCCAGATAGGCGTAGTCCGAACCGACTACTATTTACCGGCGTTGATCTAGTGACAGTATCAGACTTCCGTTCGCTTGCCGGACTTCGTTGCCGACGACGAAATTAAATCTCGCACACGGCTGCAGACACAATCGGCGGCTGTCGACGGCGTTGTTCGGTAAGCTTCCACTTTTGTACGCGAACGGCCGTACACGAATTTCTTTGAAGGCCGGCCGTCTGGCGAACTAGCTCAGAGCCATGTTGGACATGGAAGAAAAGTCGCCCGGGTGGCTGGGTCGATTGTTATAGCACTATCGAGGTCGGTGACATAAGACTTGGAGTTTTCGACGGTCAAATATTAATAGTAAACTTTGACCGATGACCTTGACTTTCGAATTTGACCTAGGTAGTGTCAAGATGAACTGACAAGCCACATATCTAGGTCAAAGGTCATCTGGTTAACCCATTTTAGCTCAGTGCTCCCAAAATAGCTAGACTATAGTTCAGGGATTCGATGCCAGGCTGGCTAGGGTAACCGACCGTGTTTAGTTTTTGACTTTCAGACACGTTGGCTCTTAGGGTTGAGCGCCAGAGTGCCCGAAAGTCTAAAACTAAAAATGGTCGGCTAGCCAGCCTGGCGTCGAATCTCGTAGTCACTGTCCCCATTTTGGAACTGTGGGCAAAATGGGTTGAAAAGTTATTGTCCGGACACTGACACACAGTGGGCCGAATGCTCTACCTGGACCTCAAAAGTGGTCAGTAAAAGACTGAAAACGATGTCCTATTGAACACGTAAAGGTAAAGGTAAAGGCTTCCCATACTCGTTACCGAGTGTTGAGCCCTGAGCTGATCCCGGTGTACATGCAGTCAACCCGCAGGTGAGATTATAAGTCATCCACCCGGCGGTAGGCTGACATTACTTTCTGCCAGGCCAGGCCAGGCCTTCCCAGTTACCTTCCCAGCCGCAGAGCATCACTTCCCCTTGGCTGGTACCAAGTTATACTGCTTGGTGAAAGAGGCATACAGGTGTGAACAATTTGCCCAAGGTTGTTACGCAGCTTTTGCCCCGAATAGGTTTTGAATCCACGACCTGTTGATCGCAAGTCCAACGCTCTACCCGTTGCGCCACCGCGCCACCTGTTGGACTGTGTATAGAGTAAAAATATTGACCCGCAAAAGGTCACTTTGGGTCACTCAGACATCCTATGGATGTTTTAGAAACAAGATATTAGCTACAAATAGAAATGAAATGCTATCAGGAAATACAGAAAACTGGCTTGCTCAGAATCCTGTATATGATTTAATACGGACTAATGTATAAGCTTTTGAAATAGCAAAAAATTGTTGAAAATCGGAAAGAGAAATAATTAACACTGAGGTTTTGCGGAGAGTGAATGACAAAATGAGGCCTACTCGATACAGTAAAGAAGAGAAAGGGTTATGTGCATGTGCTTCGTCGTGATGGGTTGATAAGGGATGTCTTAGAAGAAAGAATGAAAGGCAAATCACCAAGTGGTCGGAAAGGTTGAATATGGTGAGTGATGTAATGGCACAAAATCGTATGGAAAGACCAAATGGGAGACTGCAAATAGACAAATTGATTTTATTTAGTGTATGTAAATCTGCTGGCAACAACAGAAAACCAAGGAGGAGGAGGGAGGAATGTATAATTGTTTCAATTCTCCAAGCAACTAGACCTTGTATAACAGATGTTTGCTTTAGGCCACTTTAATTTTTTATGCATTAAACATTGTGCATCGAAACAGTGTGTTTTGCGAACTGTAATGTCACGAGAAAAGAGAATTATAAGCTGTCATACGGCATCTATAGGTGTTAAAATTCTAACAACTCAGCCGCGGCTGGTGAAATTCTGCATGTGGTTAACTCCGATGTACATGTACTGTTATTATTAGAGGTGAACCATCAGTAGGCCTAATATTGATGTAACTAATGAACTTAGGCTCAATCTTGACAGGAATGTTTTAAAATATGTCGCTAAAAAGGTGAATTGAGATGTTTTTAGCGACCGGGTGTACCCGCTAACGGCGTGTACCGGTCGCTTCTTGCAATAACTTTTCTTCGGAGTTGCAAATCGCCATAAATTATTTTACCAGTTTTACGCAAACTAAGGTCGTTGCAACCAGTTTTAAAGCCACGCGACCTCAAAAACTGTCGTCCCTGACCCTAGTAACGACTGGCCTTCTGGGCTGGGCGTGAATATGCATTATTGTTCTCTGAATTCACTGTAATTCGACCCGGTCGCTTATCTCTGCACTTGCTGGGCTCTTGTTGATGTTGTTTTAGAAATAACTGTTTAATACGTGATTTAGTAGGCCTACATAGCCTATTTATATGTACATATTTATTTTATTTAAAACCACCTTATAGTACACCCGTCTTCCTCTCTGTTCATGGCATACTACTGTTCTAGAGCGTCGCCATGTCCACGATCGAACGCCAGTTTTCTTAAGAGGTTGCATTCTTCAATGCGTATGAGAGACAGACATTGAACAGTCTCAGGTCGGACTCTATGGTTCTCAGCCACGTACCTTGGACCTTCCTGCAGGTCGTTTCCAGTCACGCGGAGGTTTCCGGATCGCAGCAGCAACTGAGCGGTGCTGGTCTTCATAAAGCCCCGTCCACACCAGCAACAATGTCGAAGCAACATTGTCGAATGCTACAATGTCGAATGTTGCTTCGACAATGTCGAACGTTGCTTCGACATTGTTGCCCAAAACGGCAACATTGTCGAAACAATAGGCAACACAGCAACAATGTCGAAGCAACATTGTTGCTAGTGTGAACCGGGCTTTAGGTTTAGGCGCACGGCGAGCGATGCGAGCGAAAAATCGCAAGTACGCCCCAGAGCCCCTTAAAATTTCTCGCTCGCCTGCGTAGGGCCACCGATAGATGCCCCTGATATCTCACCTCGGTATCTCATTTCGGATGGCCTTCCAGGGCAATGCGTCTGGGAGGCCTAGGGCTAAACAGAACTAGTCCATAAAGTAGCCCATCCTGGTCTTCTATTTTATTTAACCTATTTTTAAATGCATTAATGCTGCTGGATGAAACAGTCACCCCATCCAGGGCATTCCAACGATTAATTACACGATGTGAAAAGAAATGTTTTCTGACATCTTTCTGACATCTT
>Ga0209780_1004308_pt1 | contig 10919 bp, 6 predicted proteins | sample WorMetexBAHAMAS2_FD_187384 | JGI IMG/M metagenome (GOLD analysis project Ga0209780, IMG submission 187384) | Marine gutless worms symbiont microbial communities from Max Planck institute for Marine Microbiology, Germany - Inanidrilus exumae... | ecosystem: Host-associated > Annelida > Digestive...
ACAGTTGTTGACTGTTGAAAACTATTGTTTCAACAGTTAGTGAAAATTTGATACCAAAAGTCCACAACCTGTAGGCCTATGGGAAAGTATGTGATGTACGGCGACAAAACTCGTGCAATAAGTTTTATAAGGTAGTGTAGACACATTAGTTAGGTGAGGTGGACAACTAAGCTGTCATGCGATGTCAAATTATGTGAGGAATTTTGATGTCAAAAATTATTAAAATCAGACAACTATTCCTGAACATATAGCCAATAATATGAGTGGGTGTTTTTTTCTGAAACACGGTGTATATGTCGCCGTTTAGGCATGTCGCCGTTTTGACTGTCTCCGTTTTGGTTTGTCGCCGTTTTGACCACAGTCCGACGTCATCAGGCCATGCCCACTTAGACCGTTAACGTTATGACATGGCGTGTCGTGTCACTAGTGAAGGGGGGTCAGACGTCACAGAGAATTTGGTAAGATTTTTTTTGTACAGAGCGTATAGGCCAGGAAATGACATTGAATTATTCCAACGTAACTAGAAGGCTGTATTGTGTGGAATGACACAATACGGTATTCGCCCGAAGCGGTCCGCTATCCGTGCACAAGCTGTTTACTTCCTGCATTCGACGATGCCTATAGCATTATTCATTATTCATTGTATTTTATTGTATTGTATTATCATTATTCATTGTATTTTTACTTTTATATGTATCTTTATTTGTATTGATTTTAGTGCATGTTTAGGACTATAGCTTGTGTATTTAGCAATTCAGCTGTTCAGCTGCAAGTATGTTTTAATAAAGTTGAGTTGTATAGTGTCTTGCCTGAGTGATGTCAGCGTTTTTGCACCATAGAGTATTTCCATGATTCGCCCGAAGCTATGCTTTGCTTCGCGCGAATAAAAATGGAAACTAGACATCCCGTAAAGGGTTATATTGGTAGTGAATTTCCGGCGATCTGTAGTCATTGCAGAGTTATGGCGGCCCTAAGTCGCAAGACGTTAAAATTTGTGAGAAATTTTTGCGTTTTTTTTTTGGAAAAACGATCCCGTTTCCAGTTTCAAATTCTGTTCCGAAAGTTTTTATCGCGACACCGATCGACGTGTTGTGATCAAATTTCGTGAAATTTGGCCGACTGGAAATCGGTGAAATCGTGCGTTATTTACATGACATACAAAACAAAATTTCGCCTGGACCGCGCCCGAATCTGCCACGGCCAGCCACCGACAACGTACTCAGAGTGCTCCAGAGTCCAGACGGGCTCGTAGACAAAACATGACGTACGTAAGACGTGCAATCTTTCTCTGTCTTTGACGGTAACACGACAGACTTTCGTAACTGACGGTGTAGGTCCTAGTAATGTAGATGTAACACACACAGGCATGAGTGACTAATCGCGGCATTGTGTGTGTGTGTGTGTGTGTGTGTGTGTGACGCCAATGGCATGCGGCTTCATTAAACTAACTGCAATGCGTGGCGTTGCAAGCTCCGTTACGACATGAAAGCGTCTCGATAATTATCAAGTCCGGTCCGTCTCAATGGCCGCGGGCAGTTAGTTCCAAGCCTGTTTACACTCGCACTGCAACATCATGTCCAGACAAATGCATCTGCCACAGACTTCGAGGCAATCGTCATCTAATTGTGGAGTTGTGGCGGCGATGTTAAGTCTCGCCTAGTCTAATGTCACAAGAATGATACGCAACAAATAATATGCTATTACTGGCCCGCCTACACATAGTGTAGGGGAACAAGACTAGTAACGGTCGCTGGTGTCTGGCGTCGTCGTCGTCGTCTGTAACACGGCGCATATGCAAATCACCAGGGGCAGCACGCGCGACGGGCCAGTAGTGCTACGTCCCGTCCTGTTGTTGTTGTTGTTGTTGTTGTTGTTGTTGTTATTATTATTATTATTATTATTATTATTATTAAGCCCACTAGCACAAAGCCGCAAGCGGAAATATTGACGCTAAGCAAAGTAAATGGCTGCAACAACGTTTATTCATTGATCATAATAGTGTTCTTGAAGGAGATCGCATTCCCCGTTGAAGAGCCATGGACAGGCATTGGAAGAGGAACTGTTTCCCTGGTGTCCTCAGTGACAACCGTGATGCGTCTGCCAATCTCCTGCGTCACTTCTATGGCTGTCTCATGCCACGCACCTGCTGTTTCTATGGCAAACGGACAGAAGATGTGGGTGCCCACTACTGACCAACCTGGTGTACTTGTCCGTCTTTATTATTACTTCGTAGCTATTTTATTTATTGTATTATTGTATTATTCTGTTTCATGTATGAGTTAATCTTGTCACACTATATTTTATGTTATCGAATGCAAATTATTCAACCATATTTTTGCAATTTCATTTGTAGCAAATTAAAAAGCTTGCACATTTCAAGTTGGTTTCTGTAGTTACAACCAAAACAAGAAAGATTACTGTCTTATGTTCATTTTTTCCATGTACATCTCCGTTATCCTTTCTACTCCATAATATTTCATTACACAGCTGAAAGCAGCAATATTTCTCACATTCATTCGTCAGTTCAATATCCCCAAATGTAAACAGATTCGTCAAAATTATCAAAGTGAAGTCCAAAGTCTAAGTTACAATTGCATAACGGAACTTATTCCGAACCATAGGCCCCAACAGCAGTATTAAGTTAAAAGTATTTACTTTTAATTGACTGAATGACAGCATTTTTGGGAAGGCAACTGTTTAAATATGCCTATGGAATTTACTGAACGGTAAAAAATTTTTTTGCCCTGATTAAAAGAACACGTGAACGGCTGGCTTTACATAATGTAAATCTGTATGCGTATTGTTTACGTTTCGGCAGTAACTATAGTCTGTGCGCAGATGACAAAGCTAAGCGGATACAGCGGCTCTGACCGCTGACGCCCGAAGCGAAACAACCCATCGTCACAGAACGTGCGATCGTTAATTGCCAATTTAGAATTTCATTCAGTAACGGCAGCGTTTCTAGTCGCACGACACCGTGTTTACGAGATTCGGCCGCCGGCTGTGTTAGTTAATCGTATACATGCAGTCCTTCTACTTTATCATACGCACGGCTTGATTCAACTGTTCTTCGTGTTCCGTTTTTCACTCGTCCATTTGTCCTTTCTTTTAGGCCTAAGTGTTTATTCCACGTATCCTTATGGAAAATAGCCTCAAAAAGTATCCCCCAAAGTTCGGAAGACGTTCACTATACAGAAAATTGCGGGTATGAGAACCCACAAGAGCCGTTGATTGCAAGTCGTTACGTGACTGTTTTTCACTTCTTGGAAAATAGTTGCCCGGACTCCGCTGACGGAGCTTATGACGCTTCCTCAAACCCCTATAGTTGGACGAAAAGGGGACACCTCTCTCCACAGCCCTCCCATAAATGCCTTCCAATCTTACAAAAATCACCAATGCTAAGATCAGTGGAATAAAACACTACTTTTTCTTTGTTTCACACTCAGCTCCGACCAGGCCCTCAATGTCCGTGTTCGGCGGCAACCTGTCAAGCTTTTTAAAATTATGACGGCGACAATACCCAACTTTTAGTTGGTAGTTACAATATTGATAAAAGCCTATCATGTAATTTAATATGTGTATGTATTGTACTGAAACGGTTTGTGTTTGCATGTAATGGTGTAGTCAAGCTCTAGTTAAGTTTTTCCCTCTTTATTACTATATATTGTTTGTATTTTTATTTATTTATCAAACTACCATATTTTCATGGTGAAATGAAGGTTTCATATTTTTCGAACCTTTGATTGCTGGTTTTCCTCAAGGCTGCCTTCATCGCATGGGACTCTGCCCAGATCTGCGACGCTGACTGACCACTTGGTGGTCCAAATAGAGCAATCAGTCAGTTGTGTGTGTGTCTCTGGACGATAACTTTCTAACAAAATGACCTTTGACCTAGATATTTGGCTTGCTGGTACAACTTCACTCTGTGTAGTTCAAATTCCACCGCCAAGGTCATAGACCAAAGTTCAAGGTCACGGGAGGGAAGAGTTGGTTGCCAAAGTGACCGGTGTTACCTCGAGTGAGGGCTTTGTAGGCCTAGTTGTTTTTGTTCTTTTCGTTATTTTTTCTGTGATGGTTGCGTGCGGACGGTACCGTCAGTTTTTATCGTATGTTATGCATTTTTATATCGTACAGTACATTTTTGTTGTCGTAGGTCTTCTGAAAATCACAAAAATTCGGCCGATTGCTTCCTTGCTTCGTCTACGGAATCGTTCTTTGCATGGAATTCGGCAAAGTGTGTAAATCGTTTTCTTACGCGTTAATAGGAGGACTATAGCTGTGAACACAAGATGACGACACTAGACCATGACAAAGAACTTATTATGCCGTGTACATTTTATTCATCGTAGCCTCTTGCAGACCCTTCAGTACTCGTTCTGCGCTTGTAACGCACTCGTAAGCGTCTTAAGTCGTTCCGTACTTGTGCCTAACCATCGGCCATAAGCTTTGCATCGTGTCTGTAACAACACCGCCATGCCGTGAGGGCTCACCGAGTATTTTCATGTCGTGTCAACGATCCTTGATGCCGTCCGGCCCACTCACGATGCAACGCCGAAAAATCGGATCCTTTCCAGTAGTTGTCAATGGCGGCAGCTTCAGCAACTGCTATCAACACACGGATTAGCTGAGTCGTACAAGATGTCATCAGCAGGTATTGTTCGGTAACGACATAGCTGTCGTCTCCACATGGAGTCCGAGCAGAAACGGGATAGTCTTGTTGTTGCGGGCGTCAGACCATAAACATATTCACTAAAGTCGATGTCACACATGCGATGGACTGTTGTTGGAGCAACGACAAGTGAACAGTTTGTTTCAGGATACGACTTGGAACTGTTTTTATCTATGATCATGGCGATAGATGTCATTTGTGAAATTTTGTATTTCATAAAGAAAAATTTCGATAAACCACAACTTTTATTGAGACGGTTTAGATCAACTAATATTAATGTCGTTTCTTCAATTTCATGCTATCTAGCAAAAAGATTGACAAAGAAGAATCAATTTTGAAAGTAAAGTTTTGAACTAATAGTTTGTTGCCCTATTTTAGCATATGTCCAAAATTATGTTAACATTGTCAGTATTCAATATCTAATTTATTTAGTTAAGTTAGTTATCTTCCATTTCATTGCTGCCGTTGGTTCTCTGATTGAGTCTGGTGAATAAAGATTATCAATTCTCTAAGCTGAACGGACGTACAATGGCAGCGAATTTCCCGTCAGTGAATTTCAAGCGTGTGGTCTTGTAAACGAGAAAGTATGAATTCGGAACTATACGGAACTATGGGATGAACTATGGATGAACACAGATCTGGGCGACAGAACTGTGCGGACAAGGGTCATACGGTGTCAGCAACACACGAACGCTGTGCGACAGTTGCATCCAACCTCACGCAAATCGCAGCAAATTTGTCGCATTTGTGAACGCGTCTTAAGAGAACGAACCCACCTTCCACGTAACCACCGATCCACTCATCCATTCGTCAAACCGTATCATTCGTACCAACCACGCACCTGGCGATTACGTCATAATGACGTCAATGCGAGACGAGGGCCGCTTGCCTCTTTAGATGCACTCAGGCTACTGAGTTGAGCAAACTGTTACGTGAACGTACGGCGACTGTCAGGCGATGAATTCTGCGGAACGATAATGCACAATAACCTTAAAACATGAAATATGCAATCAAAATCAAACAGAGCCAAACATGGACACAATAACTTACAATTAGGATTAGCACACAGAGCGCGTTTGAGGTGTTTCACAAAAACGCGCTGTATACGTTCACTATTATTATTCTTCCCAGGTCGACTCAGCCTTCTACCCTCCGTGGGACGGTAAATGAGTACCAGCCAAAGGGCGGTGATGCTCTGCGGCTGGGAAGTAAAGGCAGGCATGGTGTAATTTGCAGGTAAAACTGTGTGATCCATGTCTGAGCGCATTAGAGGTAGTTACGACGATGCGCTATACAAATCGACGTATACTTTGCTTTATTTTACTTTCCGATACACACGTAAAAATATTGTTTTTAAACATACTGTTTTTTTTCCTGACAATCCTTAATTGTATGCAAAAAGGTCCAGCACTGACCGACTGATGACGGATGCTGATGCTGAGTGAGGTTTTACGAGAATGTCATGATGCTATGTGACTGGCGCTGTAGCAACGGGTGCGTGAAGACCGCGAACAGAAGCGCGCCGAGTTAGACGAACGACACGACTATATCCTTACCATCGTCGCCGATCACCTGGGACTTGAGTTCACACAGGTCAAAAACGCCATCCTAGAAGGTTTACAGGTATGATAAAACCGTGCGCCATTCTTGCTGTTATCGTGGTCTTTGTCGTCCTCGTTGTTGTTAATGTGAACTGAACCGCACTTTGTAGTTAATGAGTTACAGTAATCGACAGAGTATGTGTGTCGGAACAATGACTCTTGAGCTAAGTAACCTATAGCCTAGTTATTTGGATTTTGCTGATTTTTTTCGACACCATTTAGATTAAATCTGAAGCTCAAGGTCATGAGTCAAAGTGCAAGGTCAGCAGTCTTACTGGTATGACCGACCGTGGATGAAAGGCAGACGCGAATTAGTAACTGTAAAGAAGTAACAGCCAGGCGAAGATGTATGTTGCTAAAGATCTTGAATGAGGGCTTAGGGCTTTCTGGTTTATGATGCAGTGATGATTTCTAAAGATACATGCAATGCTTTAGTAATGTAACAGCGATCTACTTTGTCTACTTTGTCCTTTTTTGCGGGACGACTTTTGTACGTGCATTTCCTTAGTGTTTACTTTTTCTTTATATTGTTTGCTGTTTACTTTTTTTGTCTTCTGTGGCTGCCTATATCGCAAATAAACGTGTATATATGTATTATGCTGGCCACATCCATAGCGGAAAGCGTAATGTAACGGTCTGGCATCCGTCCGTCCGTCTGTCTGCCTGTCTGTCTTCCCCTCGGCATACTCGCCGTGACTCACTAGGGGGCAGCATGCGACGCGGTAAACGTACATTTCGGCCCGACAGTGTTTGTTGGATTGGACTTGTGTTGGTATACTGAAAATTAATTGAATTTGAGCTGATAGACCACGGAAAACTTGTGTGTTCTTTGCACATTCTTTTACTATTGTTGTTGTTTTATGCGGGATTATGTACGTGTATTTTTTGTCGTTTGTTTGTTGGAAGATGGAACTGATGAGGCGATTTTTCGACGCTGGTGGTAACCGCTGCATCATGTTCTACTACCAGAGCATTGTCAAAGACGACTCGCGAATCCCGGCCGGTAAGACGGACTACATGTAGGTTTAGTCCACTCATTTACGCATAGTTTTATATGATGCATTGTTAATTACTTCTTCATTTCTTCTTCCGTAACTTATCTAGAAAATTTGTGGATGATGCACAATATTTTGGCGAATATCTGATAATTCGATTAGTTAATTTTACTGACACTGATAACGTAATTTACTAACAAGTAGATCCAGAGTGGATACGGTTCCTTCTTTGTGTTGTGACCTGCCGCTGTTTTAGCGGTACAGCTCCATCCGATCTTGCTGAGAGCATCTGTCGCATGGCTGATGTCAAATGCCGCCGCCATCTTCGCTAGTCAGCCAGCTTGTCCGACGATTAACCTTCCTTGAGCGACCTGGCAATCCCTGTCGTCGCTCCATGGTTTGCCATCATCCGTTCGAGCTGCAACGTCACTCATCACCTACCGACGACAACTGAAGACATTCCCCTGCTATCCTAGCTTTGTCGACCATTGAACCGACTCAACTGATTGTATTATCTGCTGCCACACCTCCCAGACTACGTAAAGTGCCCCTGCAGCTTAATCGCTTAATCACGACATTGTCAGTCTGATGACGATGATGATGTCTCCTTCAGAAATTACATCATCAGTCTGTTGGTGAAATGTTTGTTTTTAGATTTGATTGCGTTGAATGTTTTAAATTCTAGGGAACGGAGCGAGCCAACCGCATGACACAAAGCTGAAAGTGTTTATAACTGACGGAAGTGATGTGGCTCTGCGTGGCGACTGCCTCGTATTCACAAAACTCCAGTCGGACACTGTGATAACAGTGCATAACGTCGCACAGGTTCGATTCTAGCGCAGATCATGTGCGTAAATCTTGCTGCTTCTAAATATAGGAACAAATGAATTAATGAACCTGTTAAGTATTTTGTCTGTGATTTGTCAAGCTTATCCAGCCGTTTAATAATAACAATAATAATAATAATAATAATAATAATAATATACACATTTGTATAGCGCCATATGGTCGTAACTTCAGAGGCGCTATAGTCTTGGCTTTATTTGTAATTTTGTGTCTGTCTTCATAGTACATTTTGTCGGAAAATTTTGTACATCTTACCTATCATGCGCTTACGTGGTATTTTAATATTACTCACATCAACGCATGTATTTCAGCAGTATGTACCTGATAGGTTTTACTGTTTTTATCGCTCATTTTATCTCATGCAAATCTGATAACATTTACTGCACTTAACAATCACGTGGACGGGGACTTGATTTTCGTTCGATTTTCATGTAGCCTGGAATTAACTTAGTACAATTCGGAAACAAGGCAATCGAAGATAGCACACTTTGCCCCGGTGCGTGCGGCGCGTCGCCGACTGGTGCCGCCACGTGACGAACACGACCAAACATAACGTCGTCTAATTGATTCTGCCCCGTTATGTGAAAAAATGACGTCATCCGTAGAACCGGAAGTACATTACATATAGCACGGCCGTCAGATTAAGATTGAGACACTTTAATATGTAGAGAAAATTTCGTGAAGTTTGGACACGTGTTTTTCGAGATATGCGAGGGGACAGACATACAGACATACAGACAGACAGATATACATACACGCTGATCGTAATACTTCGCACCTATCCCTGGGAACAGTAATGTTACTGAGCGTCGCGCGGTCTCTCTGCAATAGCTAATTTTCCTGTGAAAGTTACCGCTAATTGTTGATTATTAAACATTTTTAATTACGCGTTCAAAAGTAAATCAGTGACTAATGTTGGCAAAATACCGCAGTTGATTCAGGAAGTGGGTCTGATCAGTGACGAATGCGCGGTTACGCTGATTTATAGGAAGTGACGTTTACGCTGCTGAGTACAAGGGAAGATAGTTCCGAGAGTGCTGTAGGATACGGCCTGCTTGCAGCCGTGGAGATGCTCGCGGCACGTGTTTTTCTGCCGACGATTGAGACTCAGAGTAGAAGCTGGAACATTGACGAATCGCAGAATAGCTCCGTCAAAGCCGAGCTCTTTAACTCTCTCAGCTCGTTCGTTCACGTTCTCACAAGTATGCCCGTTTGCTTTCTTTCTCCACAGTACTCTGTTTGTTTGTGTAGTAAGTACCAGTCATTTCCAAAAATTTAGGACTGAAGCTTAAACAGGGGCAACTGAAAGAAGAACAAACTTGTGTGGCTGATGTATGGACGAGCGGTTTGGTGTCAACGAGAAAAACCGTAGCTTATACAAAATTAATTTTGCAAGATGGTACTTCAGCAGTGTGTTCTAAAGTAATAAAATTTACACTCGCCAACTGACGTGCGTTGTATCTTGTACATTTGTTGGACTGAAGTTTGTAATAACATATTAATTAGCCTATATTTAGTGCTTTAATATTCATGGAGCGCATGAATGATTCTTTAACAGAACACGGCTTTGATGTCTGGGCATTCATACGCATTGAATAAATGTTTTATTACAGTACATTTCATCACTTAGGCTATTTGCATTTATATGTTGCAGCGTCTCGAGACAGCATCAGTGACCAGGTGAAACTTCTGCCTTGTAACGACTTGGACCATTCCGCTCTACACAGCCTACGAGACTACGAGCAAGTTGCCGACAACTCCGAGGCTTTGCAGGCGGTCGAGGCGTCCGTGTCGGCCTGGATTAAGCAGATCAGACACGTAGGCAACACTCGTACTACTCTGCATCTCGGTTCAAAGTTTTGTCGTTGTGTCGGTAGTCGGATGTCTGTCTCAACACATCGGTTTACTGTAGGAGTTAGTGAGGTTTAAAGCGGGAGCACGAACTAGCGTCAGTAATACCTGTACGGTACAGTTTTACTTGGATTGATAAGTGGTCGCCAAAAAATCTCCAACAAAACAGAAGACTGCTTGTTCAACCAACATTGTCAGGCTGTCAGGGCACTGGAGCAGCAGAGTCAGCAGTACCGTAGATACATGAGAAATCGTACTGGCGTCAAAAGTCGAAAGCCATCAGTAGATACTGTCAGACATTGTCGGCATTTTTTTCCAATTTTGAATTGCTTAGTATATTACACATACCCACAGTTAGGGCTGTTAAATATGAGTTATTATGCTGCGTAAATTGTAACAACTTGGTGCGCTATCGTTAAAACTATTGTACCTTTTCCGATAGTTCAGTTATTGTTTTTCAAATTTACATTTAGTACTCTTGTTTTCTTCGTTTAAGTTGTCAGCACTTCCTAGCGACTGAAGGTTGTCGAAATCGTCGACGAGGTATGTTCGCTGCAGCTGGTGGCGGAGTCTGATCAGGTACGGCGTCAGTTCGACAACTCGGGTCCAAGAGATGAGCTCGACTTCTGGAAGCGAAGAGTTTCTCGGTTCAACTACCTGCTGGAGCAGATCAAGCGTCCACATGTGAAGGTGGAGCTCAATGTTTTAAGCGTGTCGAAATCCAAGCTCCTCAAGGTAAACCGAATATTTCACCTCGTTTATAATTTTTCCTCGCTTCAAAATATTTATTGTTTCTTTTCTTCTGGCTGATTATTGCCCGTCTTTCTGTGTTAAAGGGCCCGAAGGCCACTTACATTACAGTACAGTTACTACTAATAATAATAATAATATACACATTTGTATAGCGCCATATGGTCGTAACTTCAGAGGCGCTGGGCCAGGCAGTGTGCTAGTAGG
>Ga0209780_1004309_pt1 | contig 10919 bp, 4 predicted proteins | sample WorMetexBAHAMAS2_FD_187384 | JGI IMG/M metagenome (GOLD analysis project Ga0209780, IMG submission 187384) | Marine gutless worms symbiont microbial communities from Max Planck institute for Marine Microbiology, Germany - Inanidrilus exumae... | ecosystem: Host-associated > Annelida > Digestive...
GAGTAGGGTGCACCAACGTCACAGACAGACGACAGACAGACAGACAGACGGCTCATAGCATATAGCAAACGTAACGTAATACGTTGACGTTTGCTAAAAACGCCACAATGGCAGTATTGGTTCAGTGGTAGCCAACCACCGCGGTGGCTGTGAAAGTTCGGTGGTCGTAACAACACTAGGAATTAGTTCTTAGAGTAAGATAATTAAACCTTATCAATGAAAATGCACAATGCTGTAAACAAATTTCTGTAAAAATAATAACGATGCCAATACATCAAAACCAGACAGTGCTGTCATCTGCAAAGGTATTAAATAAAACATGAATAACGATTCGGTAGTCACACAAAGTATCACAAAGTCTAGCTGTCAGTCAATGTGTAACATGGTTATGCAGTAAGAGCCGACATGTGCTTCTTTGGTCTTCGTCCCTCTCAGAATACACGACAGCCACTCAGCAGTATCGTTCATGACATCAACACGTGCTTGCTACAAAAACGCACACACATTCGACACATAACACTATTGTTTGTGATAAGACAATGCAGAAAGACTGAAGCCCATATCACAACTCTCTTGGCTTAGTACTGAAAAACTGAAACAAACACGACAAAAGCAAACATGCATCCATAACAAAATACACTACAGCATAAAATGAACCCCCAAAAACTACTAAAGCCAGGTTGGTCGCCTATGACCTACAGCCTGGAAATAAAGTCAGTTCTGGAAGGCGCAGATAGATAAGTAAGGAAGTAAATAAGTAAGAAAGAAAGCATAAGGAAAAAAGAAAGTAAAGTAGGAAAAACGAAGTTACTTAAACACACAAACAATTTATATAGTGCCGAAATCAACACATGAATCACAGCGCATTACTGCCTCGGAGCCTGTATGGGGCATTTTACAGACTAACTAACTAAAATTTTGATCAAGTTGTAAGTTGTTTTATTGTCATTATACATAGAAAAGTAAAACTAATATACACATAACAGGTCACTTGCTGGACCACTGGACCAGACATGGCCGACTGCAGGCAATGAAACAAATTATTTTTACTAACTGTACTACGATACCTATTACTTCCAATGACTCGGCATACGGTAAACATTAGTTGCCAAAGCAAAAATTCATCATGTTAACCAGTGAACAATGACTGCACCTTGACAGACAACTGAAAAATCTGTATCAAAGTTTAGCACGTCCACAACTGAAAGAATTAGCAAGGCATAGGCATGGGGACCTGTGTCTGAAGAGCACTCTGTAGTCGGGCGTGTAAGTCTGGCGTGTCTGATGACAAAGCCATCTGTACATAGTGAGCATCGATCAACAGTGACATCCAGTCTATAACCTGCACACACGTCCACTCAATCGTTAATTACGGTATTCATTACAATCATGCATCCAGCATATAGGAAGCAACCCTTCCCTCAGGAGTACAGTGGTGGGATCAGTGACTGACTGATTGATTTGAGTTACGTCCCACCCAACACAAAATAGGTCATTATGGAGACATTCTCCCCAACCAACCTCTTGGCTCAGTACTGTAAAACGAAAACAAACGCAAACATGCATCCATAACAAAATATACTACAACATAAAATTAACACAAAAAAACTAAAGCCAGGTTTGGTCGCCTCCTATGACCTCCGGCCTGGAAATGGAACGGGTCTATTCTGGAAGGAGTAGATAGATATTAAACAAGTAAGGAAGTAAATAAGGAAAGCATGAGGAAAGGAGAAAGTAAGGAAGGAAGTTAAGTGAGGAAGGAAGTCAAGTAAACTGAAAACGAACAATTTCTATAGTGCCAAAATCAATACATGAATCACGGCGCATTACTGCCCCGGAGCCCGTATGGGGCGGTGGGGTCAGTTATTTAACATTGTAGGACAGAAAGAGCATCTTGCCTATAAAAAACAGTGGCACTTATCCCAGGTGTTCTCTTCTGGAAGAGCAGAGGAAGAAAACGAAGGGAAACTGAGAAAACAGCAATTAAAACGTAGGAGGAAAACCTACTATCTTTCATGCTTTGAAACTGTTGGATGGGTGTCAAACATGACATCTGGCCAATGAACTATAATGCACCACTCTAGCAAATTGAACATTTTCCTTTTAGAAGTTAAGTATATCATTGGTGAAACCTGTAAAATAGCCATTAACATGGTTGCATGTTTTGTGCATGTGATCAATATAATGTAACCCATGAAGTACAACAGCATGAACACAATCAGTCAACAATTTTGCATCTGACACGAGAAACTATGCCAAAATAACGTTTAAGTTGCCACAGCGCTTAATTGAAAATTTTTCTAAAATAGTTAATCACTAATGATGTCAGAAACAAAATTACGATACTGCAGCAAATGTCGCAAGATAAAGTAACCAAGTAAGTCCATTTATAAAGTGCCTTTTAAACAAACGTTCTCAAAGGCGCCTCTAACGAGTGGGCCCACTGGTTAGAGGCGCCTTTGAGAACGTTTGTTTAAAAGGCACTTTATAAATGGACTTACTTGATTACTTTATCTTGCAACACTTGCTGCATTATCGTAACAAGACTCCGCTGCCGCTGACAGACCCGCGAGACACAGTGCCTCAAGCCCGTGTTGTTCACAGATGTAAACGGTCAGTGAAATTAACTCCATTCACTACGCAGATATGAAAGGTGATATAAAATGTCGAAATGGGATGGATTTTAGTTACGGCCACTCAAGGTCACTGGAAATAGCACCAATCAACAGATCACATACGAGTTCCTATTAGCGTTCTGTAGTATCTATGTCCTTATCTTGCACCTTTTCTGAGATATAGCGAGATACTGGTTGCAAATCGCCGTTTGAACCCACTCCACCTCGTTTGAACCTACCCACCTCTATTTGGTGTCCCCATTGGGGATGACCCCATTGGAATTTCCGATTTCGAGCAGATCTTTGGCGTCTGCAAACTAGAGACCCTGGACTATTATAAGGCGTTATTGATGCAACTGGCAGTCATCAGTGCATTGTACTGAATGTGCTCAGCAATGGGTATCCAGTACAACGAATAACAAAGTATCGGTGATATGCTCTTTGAGTGGAGCACTAGTGATGAGGTGTGCAGTGGCATTAAGTGCCGCTTGCAGGCGCCGAATGACGTATGGTGGAATTCCGTACAAGACCATATTGCAGTAGTCCACCCCACAGGTACTAATCATACAATGATTCCCACCACATCGTATGTCATAAGATTGATCGCTATTGGAAATGTTGCCATTCTGATACAAATGACTGAATATACACAAACGTCATGTGTTCTGAGTGCAGTCAAATAAAAAACAAACATACGTGATTGCTACCATGAAACGATGGATTTTACATATTAACATTTGTTTTGTTAAATGGTGTACATCACCTGTGTCACAGAGGGATAACTGTTGTCAGCTGATTCAACAACAGACACTGTGCACAACAGCTGTTCAAGGTACCGCAGCAGCTCCTTCACATAACACTACATCATGTCACTAGCGCTTCACTGTAGCCACTGAAGAAGCTACAGATTAGCCCTTTGTTCACTGCTGCTAAGCCCTGTGGCTAAATTTAGCCTGTAACCACAAGCAACATGGAGTGGCACTATGCTCTCAGCCAATATGTGTTCCAGTTTTTAGCAAATGACCAAATAATCTATTTTATTAGCATTATCTAAATTTAGCTGCTAAAGAGTTGTTCAGCAGACCCAATTAGCTAAATGTAGTGATAATAAATATGTCCAAGTTTAATATCAGCATGAGATACAGTAACAAATCTACATATAACGATTTAAAACATCTACATTTAACTGCTATAGTAGTACTACACATCAACAACAATCTGATAGTCAAGCAACAGATAATGCACGTTACTTCATCAGCATTCAACACCGATTTCTGCATTTCAGTGACATATCAGTGCATAACAGAAGAATGTTCGTTAGTTCATCTGTGGCGAACGACAATAAAGGCTATAGTAAGTTTTTAGCATTTTTTCAAGCGTTCTGACACACTCGAATCAAATACTGTATACCGATATACATATTACACAATCTGAAAATATGATTCTGACCAGAACGTGGCGATACTTGAGTTGATGCAATGCTTCAAGCATAAAAACGTCGTTATAAGGCAAACTCAAAACTACATTGCTGTTTCAGAGTTAAGTACAGTAAACAAGAAAGTCAGCCACCACAAACAGTCTGAAACAGAACAAGTTTGAGTGACAAGAAAGGCAGCCACTGCAATAACTATAAATGTGCATGCCATTTGCTTACAGCCTGGTGCATGCCGGTCTGTCAGGTATTTTCTCAGATTAGTTGACAGCGGCCTGTTACTGCATACCATAATTCAAATCCTAAGGAACTCTAAATGACTGCAAGACCACTAACAACCAACAGTCAGTTAGTTCACTATCAAACATCCAGTGAGTGCTGATGATCATGCAGCCAGCTGACTGTCCAGCCTACAAGCACAAGGTCATCACAGCAATGGTGGCCTTCAGCTCACAGTGACAACAAGCACATGTGAAAACAGCTGAGTGCCAAGTTTTGGATTGAGTTTACGGATAACGTTTACTTTGTGGATCCTGAACCAACTGTAATATAATTAATCACAGCTAAGCACAGCTTCCTTTCTAAAAACAAGCTATGCATTCCAGCACATTTACCCAGGAATCCCATAAATTTATGTACAACTCTTGACATGTGTCCATTTTCTTCAACACTCTGACAATGTTGGTTGGATGACAGGAATGGTATCCAAGCGGTAGAAACCTGTTCTGACCCAGAAGTTTCTTCCTTGGGTGAAGTGGCCCTGAAGTGTCTCCACAAAAGAAAGCAGTCGAATTATTAGTCGTATGTGTCTATCATGTGAGACGGCACTGTTAAAAGCACGCAAAAGATACATGCAATAAGCACGCTGCTGACTGAAAACACCAATTTGGCATCTGTCATCAGGCTGAGGCGTTGATGGAACAGAGACATCACTGAATCTTCCCTCATCAGCTCTACGTCCACACAATAACCCATACACATTTTTGCAATTCATGCAAAATATCAAATTACTGTTAAAACTATGTCTTTAGCATTCAATAAATCACACAACTTTCACTTCACTTAACTAACTGGCACAGACACTTGGAGAAACCAACATTAACCAGATTTTCAGAAGCAGAAGAGATGCTTCTTCAAAATCTATAAGCACCTCACATAGCAATTTACCACATTATCAACTCTTCGTACGTTAAACTGTATCTTAAACAACTGAAGTTTTGAAGAAAGACTGAGATTAGAAGACACAAAGCAAGGAAATGCAGAAATTACGTCAAGAAGCATTCAAGACACGTCAACATTGCTGACTCAGGAATGTCTTGAATGAATGTGAGACACTGAAGCAATGCATTGATTTCTTCATGTGCTGTCAACGCCCGACACAATTCTTGACAAACACTACAAGTAACACCAGCACAGACTCACTGAGTCAAGATTTAACGTTCCACTTAACAAACTACAGGTCATTTAGAAGACGTACTACCCAACCAATCACTTTGGTCGGTTCTGAAGAAACTAAACCTATCACAAACAACAAAACCAGACATGCACTAAAGATATTAAAACACAAAATAAACAAAAAGCGATATCGACAGTTGCTCACTTGTGTAATGCCTGGCCCATAAATAGACAAGGCCTAGTCTTACAACCTCTAAAGCCTGAAAAGTGATATCAGAGCAAACACATCTATTTACACTGCTGCTACACACACATACAGTTACACACTCACAAATGTCACACATGCATAGTTTTTATTTCAACAGCCTTCACGCTGTGTCGAGTCCCTAAAAAGAATCTATGAAGGATAAACTGTGCAGTATTCTTAATATCCTTCCTGTCACTCAGCCAACTGTGTAAAAGCATTAAAAGCAACTCGAAGCATCAGCTTCAGCAATGGTGAATCACCCACTGGCTTTCTCGGTGTACCAACTGACTCCTGACAGAAGGGAAGTCACACTTTTCCTACCGACTCACTGATGCAAGTTCCCGGTACACAACTGCTGGTTAACACGTCAAAAACTGGTCAAAATCAAAGTACACAGCACTGTACTAATAACAGCAACTGCTGATAATGGTTTGTTTTTATTCGTGAGCTTATAAGCTGCCTTTTCAGATCTTCTTCAATAATTTTCTATTTTGGTCTGCACTAGCTAGATATCAGCTTGGACATGTATGACACACACTTTGCTTCACATCATATGCTATGCAAAAAAAACAAAAAAGATCCCAGTATATATCCTTCCATGGAATGCATTAGTTCGCCCATGGCAGCAGTGGTGAAGTATTGTAATCAGCACGTCTGTGTGTCTGTCTGTCTGTCTGTCTGCGAGCATATCTCCCGAACCACATGCACGATCTTTAGCAACTTTTTTGCGCATGTTGCCTATGGCGATGGCTTGGTCCTCCTCCGGTGGGGTGATGCAACCCGAAGGGGAAAGGGCAGTTTTGGGGGTTTATTTCCCATTGACAATGCATTGTATGGGCCATATAGTGGCATGAATTTCCCTAAGAAGGACTGATTTGGCTTCAATTAACTTACTTACCATAAAGTTGGACAGAATTCAATTTCCTATTATTAAACGGCATAATTGTGACTAACTATTTTGAAATTACTCTCAAACTAAATTAAAAGAGGAAAGGAGAAATTTGACGATTACTGAAAATTATGGAAACTCACAATGTTGTTGTTAATGTTACTATGGCAATCGTGTACATTGCCTAAGAAACAAATATATACTGATAGACGTAGGAAAGCGAAGTTAATTTAGTGTTAATGGGACTAAGATTAAGGAAGTATATAGAGTTAAAGTTAACGGTAAAACGGTGCGATTGCACATCGCGGGAGAAATCTGATATCTACGATTGCCTTGTGTTTAAAATGCAATGCTATTGTTCAGTGTGCATTGCAAATCAGTTAGTTATAAGTATGTAACACAGTCATACATCAAACCTCGTTCTTATTAGACGTGAAGTGATAAGTTCTGAAAGTTCGCTGATTGGCCAAAAGTGTTTTTCGGCAACACAACGGCGTACAACAGCACTGACCAATGGCAGCAGATGCAATGCAGTGTCTGATTGACAATGCTGTGATGCTTGTACTTGGTCTTTCAGCCAATCATGTACAACAATGAACGACTTCTTGAACGACGCATAAGACTCGGTCTACAGCAGTAAGATGTTCCAGAAATATGCAAATGCTAGAGTAAATGTACTTGTAATGCAACCAACGCAACCCACTATGCAGCCTACTACCAGAGTAAGCCAACCCTACTGCAATCCTATGTTCATTATATCCTGAGGATCATTATTCACAGGCAAGATATGAAACGAGCAGTTAACCAAGGTAATCTTACAATAACGCATGTTAATCAGATAAAATAAATAAAATCCAAAAAAAAACTTTACATATAAATATTGTGCTATAAGTTTTATTTCTTTGTCATTATAGTTTATGAATACATGTGAGTTAATTCAGTTACAGTCATAATGTAAACAAGATTATAAAAATTACAAGTATGCAGCGACAGCAACTAACGGTAGTTAACTAAAGTATTTACAATAACTATGGTTAAATATTATCAATAAAACCGCAGTGAACGTACCTTGTGCTATATACAAGTCTAAACTGGTAAGCAGCAGGTAACTGTTAATGTCATTTGCAAAATCTCATAACAACCCAGTTTCATTACCTGACAAGGATCTGCAAGACGCTGAAAGGCTAAAACGAGATCTTTCGGAACGTTTCCCATTCCAGTCTGTATCTTTACCAGTGGAAACAAACCATCAAACACAGAACACAAATCACAGTCTTTCCACCATAAGGAAAAAATTCTTAGTTTTGTATGCAAATTTTTGCTCTTGGCCATCCAGTTTCATCAAGATCTTTGGCACCTACAAACTAGAATCCATCGGCAATTGAGCATCACTGTTTGCTTGAACGTATGCTCAGCCATTTTTGTAAAATACCGGCTGGTGATAAACAGATACAGGGCCACAGCATATACCATACCAGAATAGAGTTGCATGGTAAATACGATGTTTTTACAATTTATTGATAATTATAGCACACATCAAAATACTGAATAACTCACATGTGTAAGTTAGCAAAAATGTGACCAACAATAAATATAAATTAGCCTCCTACGGGACTGACGGTTGACTCCTACTTACTGCCAACTTCAAAGTCACGTGACACCAAAACTAGGACAAAATAAAAAATCTGGCCCTGATAAGCTTTAGGTATTGTGCCCTAATTTAAGAAGCCGTGTCATTTGCTAGCCCCCATTGTAAATGTGAGAGGAGATAGCCTTTAAAAATGGCGGAATTTCCAACTTTCATGGGCTCGTGACCTTGACCTTGGATCAGGTCATACTGCATACCATCATGCATCACTCATCGAACTCTACCTACATATCGAAATTTCGTTGAAATCGAAGAAACTTTTTCGTGGACGGACGTACGTACAGACATTTGAGACTCACTTTATTAGGTTAACTTGGAGGAGTTGACCTAAAAATTATATACATTGAAAACCAAAAATAGCAATACATTTGATGATTATATATTATATATGGTTACATATAGATTCATACTGAAGCCTGTGTAGACGTTTTTCCAAGACATGCACCAAGTGTAGCAACTTTTGGCACAACTGGAAACATGTATATTCCATTTGTACATGCCAGAAGTAGACGGCCTCGTGAATAATACAGCTAAAACATTACACAAACAATGTCATGTATTAAGCTGCAATAAATAATGCAAATAAAGCTGATAATTTATGCAGAAATAATGAACTGCAAGCAGCTAGCTCACAGTAACAAAAAATTGCAACGTACCTGCCCATGCAAATGTTTTCGGTCAGGAAGTGGTGTCCAACTATGATACACACCAAATTTTGTGTCCCATATGCCAATACCAACAGCTGTAACAGACAAACATACTGTACAAATATTCCATAACGATTTCTGAGCAAAGACAAAAATAAAATTTTTTGAACAACAAGAGTTATTCTACAACCAAGTTAACTGACAAAAAATGTGATTTCATTTACTTTAAAATATGATAAGTCCATTTAATGAAGTCTAAAACATATGCAGTGAAGGAAAGTCTATTGGGAACTGCCAGTGAGTATATCATAATGACATCATCATTGAGACATAACTGTGAAGCAAAAAACCAACACACTTGACTTTTGATCATAACTTTGGCAAACTGATAAAGAAACTCTCCATGTAACTACCACAAGGTCTTCCACTTCATCTTCATCGTGTTGCTACACTACCTTGTAAAATGTAAAAAATCTAACATAATGGCTGAACTTTTACTTATACCATCAAAATTACTCGGTTTTACTTTAAACTTAACAAGACTTAACAACATTTAGAAGACAAATGCTACAAGAAATCAGTGACAACTAACTTAATTTTTATGCAATATATGAAGCACAGAATGCAGCTAAAGCAAGAATGTTGATTTGACGACAAACTCCTGGACGTTTATGCCACAAACGACTTAATCATTGTCAGAAGTTGATGGTAGTGTTTGTAACTAATACCTACTGCAGTACACCAATCTGATAATGAGTCCAAAAGTGAAAACACGTGCTAAAAACGTCCATCTCAGATACAAACACAAGCATGCAAACATTCATGCCATTCACTGGTGTGAGCTTCATCAATGACTGTTTGCTGCAGCCCATGTTACATGTCAACTATAAACTGCTTCAGTTCACTGACATCACAGATCCTCTTCTTAGCACTGCTGCATTATATATTCCAGATTTTATAGTCACAGGATTCAGACATGAGCTATTCAGGTGACGTCATATCTAGCAAGATGAATTCTGAGGTCTCACATGCAATATACCATTGAAATCAGTAGCAACTGTAATTGTCAAGTTTCACAGGGTAGTGTAGAAACATACGTAAAGTGAGATGAAGTATATCTTTATGACTTGTGTGTACAAAATTTCCTCAACTAGTCAAAGTTGTTGTTGATAATATATGTTAATCTATGCCTGCAAGCAGGCATAGATTAACATATATATTTCATAGTAAATAACTGACACACTTCCAAAACGTCAGATAGTGATTTGCCAAGATTAATGAAAAATAAAATTACTAAAACAAGTATCATATGCTTGGGCGCAACCAACACCACCACTCGATTTCAATGGCCATTTTGTGTCACTGGCAAACAAGCTTAGGGCCGGTTGCACCATCGTGGTTCAGCCCTGAACTCGATCAAGTAGGTCGCCGTGAACTAGTTCACGGCGATTGTGCGTTGCACCATTTTTAGCTGAACTCGATCAGCCTTGAACTTAAGTTTAAACCTGAACTGGCAATTTCGAGCGATCAAGCGCTGAACTTTGCGTTTAACACAAGTAAACAAAACAAAATGGCGGCGAATCGTACAAATATTGACATGTTAATTCTGAAATTTTTGAGCGTAACGAAGCCAAACAGACAACGTGAAGTGAAAGAACGACTAGACGCACTCACGAAATACGACGACAGCGAGTTTCGCGCACGATTCCGACTCTCGAAGCTCACCATTCACCATCTACTGTCGGAGCCACGTCACACAGTTCATCTGCCGTCCTTTTGCAACATAATACGATCCTATACGGCGAAAAGCTCCGGAAATTTACAACTTCTACATTACAATGGCGTCTGCTGACTGCAGCAGGCTTACTGGCCCCGCCTTTCGGCCAATGCCGAAATAGCCATTACCCGCCACACGGCCACAGCGCACGAGTGGGCGCGACCCTGGCTGGCATGAATGAAACAAACTATAGACCGTAATAGTTGAAGTGTTCAGCTGTAACTGATACTCAGATTATAATTTGAGTGCAATTTGGACTCATCAATCAC
>Ga0209780_1004310_pt1 | contig 10917 bp, 5 predicted proteins | sample WorMetexBAHAMAS2_FD_187384 | JGI IMG/M metagenome (GOLD analysis project Ga0209780, IMG submission 187384) | Marine gutless worms symbiont microbial communities from Max Planck institute for Marine Microbiology, Germany - Inanidrilus exumae... | ecosystem: Host-associated > Annelida > Digestive...
CAATTTTTACTTTACGTGTTTGGTGGTTTCTTTAGGTGGAATTTTAGAAAGTGTGAGAAAATTACTCTCTGTGTTACCACTCAGCATTGTCTGCTTGACGATGGGTTCAGCTGTTTTGTAAAATATATTAGATATCTTCTAACACGTGACATGTTTATTGTTCTTTGTGCAGACGATATTCTGTTAATAGCACCATCAGTTTGTATGCTGGATAATTGAAAATTTGTGAACGTGAACTATAGATCTACTCGATATGGTAATTAACTCAAAAAATCTTCTTGTTTAAGAATCGGACCAAGGAACTTTTCTCTTGTAGCCCCATCAGTACGTCCAAGGACCGTGCTTCCACGGGTGAGCGAAATACGGTATTTGTTTATTTATTAAAGCAGTGCTCGATTGATCATGCCAAAAGATCTTTTTATCGATCAGCTAATGCTATAATGATTGGCAGAGTTGGACGAATCGCCTCCGAAGATATTACTTTACAGCTAATAAATACCAAGTGTATCCCATTTTACCATATGGTTGAGAAGCTTGTCCGTTACTCAAGTCAGATCTATCATCCCTTGACTTCGTAATTAACCGATTATCTATATGAAATTTATTATTTAGTACAAGTAATATGGATGTCGTTAATGGTGCCAAGATCATTTCGGTTTCGACCTTCCTAGCGTGATTTGGTCCAAATGAGTAAAGAAATTCGAAGCTAAAGTCCATGCTTGTAATAATCTGCTATGTAAAATTACTCATCGTTAATAACGGCATGAGCAATTTGGCATGTGTAGCTGAGTGCATCAAATTCAACAATAACCTGTTCATGTCATCATATAATTGCGATTATTCATCATACATGTTTGACGATGTAATTACTTGTTACATAAAAAGTATTTTTGTGTTTCTTTTCTATTTTTTGTTGTTTATTTTTATGTTTCTACTTAAACGGGAATAAACGGTGAATGAAGATGCATAATATAAAGAAACGGATACGTCGCTACATCGTATAGGCCTACTGCGCTATGAATATACCTCGCGCGATAGAAGTGATATGGTTAGGGCCTACTACGAGCGAGACTGCAGGATACTTTCTGGAATGGCGAGGCTTTATTAGCATCGATGACCTTTTCTGCTCAGTATGAGTTTATGTATAGTATTAGCTCTTCGTATAACGTAAATTTATCTGTGGGCGGTCGAGAAAATGCTAAATGTCATCAGTCAAAACACGTCCGCGGCATGCGATTCACTTAGTACCGTAGTATATGTCACTATTATACTCTGATTTGCTTAAACAAAAAATATGTATGTATGTATGAATCATATTTTTATCTTCTCATATACCGGTAGGCCTACCCTACTGTTAGGCATATAGCTCTGTGGCAGAGGTGTTGCTTTGAGTTATAAATCGCGGTTTCACCAAAAACATTGGGCCTACATTTGACGCCAAAATTTCGATATACTAATTCGTTCCTGTTGTCAGTCTTACTTCTCAGTGAACGATTCTCGCGCAGAGCTTTTCAAAGGGGCTTGACAGCGTGGCCTCGTAAATGCGTCAGTGATACTATGGTTGCGGGCAGAATTGCGTATAGGCCTACTTCAGCGCGTTGGCATTACCCGCAATGTCGGTAATGCCAATATCGCCTATGTGTCGGCTTCACGTTCACGTAATTCGCCACGACGACGAGTCGACGACAATCGTGATGAGTCAATGCACCAGGCATTGGCCATGTATATAAGGAGGCAGAGGCTAGCCACACTTACTTGTCCCACACCTAGCAGTTTTTCGAGACGTTGTTAATGCAATTTCGTGTTTTGTCGATTTGCAGCACTGTAACCTTGCTAGTATTACGCAGTGCAACAAGGCTGTCTTGCGCAGGTAGGCACGCGAGTTATTTTCAATAAATTATATATTTAATAATTTTCAAATAGTCTATTATTTTGTTTCGCAGTAGGCAATGATGCATCGAAACAAAACATGTGAATGTAGCCTAGGCTAGTTAATGACGTAAATGTGGATGATAGTTTAGCATATGAAGATACTAATTATTACTATAGTGCTTTCAATCACAGTTTGTAACAATAGATTTCCTATACAGAATTGTGACCTGCCGGATGCCCGCCAGGCAAACTGCCGGCATTGTTTTAACTAGTCTCGGGATTCGAATTTTCGTTTTTTTTTCGACCCGCAGGTGCAAGACGTTGCACCGTTAATTTGGCAGGGCAGAACGAACATAGGCCTACAGCCGTGGGTTCACTAATCACTCTGCCGATTGTCAAGCCAAATTTCATTTTGATCGATGCAGCAGGGGTCTAGCAACGAGGTCGGGAGGTTAGGGCCCACAAACCGCGAAACTTACGAATTTCGAAACATTGCTGTTTCTAGCCTAGAGCGTCTATCGCTCGCACGATTTTGACGAAATTCGAGGGATTTATGCGTGTTTATCGCTTCGACTCTCATCAGATGAGCGAGTGATCAAAATATAAAATGCGGCGGAGCGTTTCTCAAAATTTTCGACAGTTCCCATGCAGTGGCAAACGTCTGATGAGACTCGAAAAAGTCAGGGACACAAAAAACGTTAACGACGAGTTGTGATAGATCGTACGGCGTGTGAGCCTGTGAGGCGCGAAGCTTTGATGTATACTGTCCGTCTCGCTGTCACCCGCCGACACGCCCGTCGACGATGTGGCCTGTGGGTTGACATAACCAGACTTAACGAACGACGTCGGTGTTTGTTAGTAGAGTATACCAGGATCACGTTCTTATAAGGGAAGGAACACCTTCTCAGCAGCTTTGATATGTGTCATAGTCCTACCTATACATGGCTAAAGGTTTGCTTGTGTAGGACCTACCTCAGGAAATGGCGGCAAAGTTGGTGCCGGTACGCATCATTTTTAGAAGCAACTGGAAGTGGACCTCCATCACAGTATTTTATCGCAGACACTGTAGATAATTACGTACCTGTAGCCTTAACCTCTATAAAAATCCGTCGCTTAGCCCTACGCATGACAAGAGTTAGCGGGTGGTTGGTTTGGAGATTAACGTTCCCTTGCAATACAAAAATAGGCTATATTATCGGAGACAGCTAATGTCGTTCGTTTCTGCATTGTTTGCTTCGACTGCTGTAGGTTTGGTACAAGCCAGTTCATTACTTGGACATGAACAGGTCTACCATCACTCCCGATAACACTGACAAGCAGCAGACGAACGAGCCGCAGCAATGTTCATCGACAGAGGACTTCATTGACCTTCACCGATCATCGCCGCCACCTTCAGTGAAGTTGAGCAAGGCCAGTACTCACGACCAAGTCATCTGTACGGTCTGCTTGCTCAGAGGCTGTCGAGTCGACTCGTCACCTGGAAGCTGCAAGGAGATGCCAAATAGTCGCGGTGGCCCGCACGTCCAGTCTACATGACTGACGGACGGCGATAAGCCTACTCAAAAGTTAACTGGAAAACAGTTAGGCTAGGCCTACCGGTACATCTTCGCTGACATATACTTCTTTTTGTTATTTAGCTAGTAAGCAATAAGCAGAATCGGAACAGCTGCCCCAGTCGCCTACCCCTCGATCCACCCCTGGCAATAAGTTTCCAAGGCCCGGATGTGCAGTTATAATGTGCCATGGTCAACTCGCAAATAGAAATGTTTTCAGTAGTCGCTTAAACTGTTCGTAGCTAATGCCCTGTCGCAAGGGCGATGATAGACCGTTCAACACACCGACACGCGGACCGGCAACATCAAAGCCTGTGTAACTGTGTGCATGCGTGGAACGACGCATGTCCCGTCGAATGCCGATCGGAACAGACGGCGACCAGTGTCGAGGACGAATATCGCCAGCTAGGTACGCAGGTGCCTGGCCAGACGACGATCAGTACATCAGGCATGTGACGTCGTAGTCAACTCGTCGCCGGACAGGAAGCCACTGCGACTACTGTAGCACGGACGTGTTAAGACATGAGTTCTGGACCAACTGTGTCTTCCTAGTGAACTTATATAACAGTCTAACTGACATAGAAAATTAAACTCTTACTCGAGTTTAACTGACTGGTTTTAGTTAATAGGCCTATTAAGGAAATGGTTTAACTGGACAAATTTTAATAGCAAGAAGCTGACCAAAGTGTCACACATTTTGTTTCAAGAGTATTTTCTGCTATAAACTGAAGGAAAAGGCATGACAACGCCTTAAACAGTAATTAGTGTGTAGGCCCTAATAGCGTGAATCTGTCATTCATTCGATAACGATGTTCAGTGTGGAGCTAGTTGTTTAGACCACACTGAAACAAGTAATCGTGCATATGTCGGAAATAAAGAACGTGCTGAGGCATCTGACAACGCAACATTCAAGCTCATACAGCCGTAACATCAAACGAAACAGCATATAACTAGAAGCAGCTTAGCAGCCGGCACTCACACAAGTGCACAGACCCACGCCGGCAATGTTTTGTGACCCGTGACCTCGACCTTTTGACCCCAAAATAAACGGGTTTCCAAGACTCATCCTGGACCACTTGTGTGTCAAGTTTGGTGATCCTGGCTGCATCGGTTTTTGAGATATCGTGCCAAAGAAAAGACAGACTGACACACAGACAAATGGGGGTGAAAACCTCACCCCCGCCCGCGACTGCCATCGGCGTGGGTTTGCTGAGAAAAGCACCAGAATATACAAACATCGTTCGAAAAACAATATATTATTAGAAATGAAAACATGATTATGAACGTAACATACACAAATTTCAGTGAAGCATTCAAAATGCAACGATACTGAATGTGTACACAAAAGGTGTAAGAACAACAACAACTACTACTTCTGTGAAGTTTCATCAGGTTGACGTTGACAACCTAATATGAACTGGAAATTACTTTCATACAACCAAAAACATGCTTGTCTATCGACGTTTTAATCTCCAATCTGAGATCTTCCTCAGGACTCACCTCCGGTTTCTCACCTCAGTAAGTAACGTCTCCAATATATACGTGGCTCAATTCAGTTAGCTGACATCTGGAATGATGGGAGCTACCAACTGAGCCGCGTATGAAACAAGTTACTGTAAAACCCTTTAATTTGGCTGCCCTAAAAGTTGGCGATTTTACATGCAAAAATATTTCGGCGCCTTCTATTTTGGCAAATTCAAGCCACACAATTCCAACACATTGACTGACATGAGTAATGCTAATTAAAGTTAGTACAGTATCAATATTCACGCCCTTTAATTTCGCGGTTTTGTTAAGCTCGTGACAGACTTGGACTGGCCATTGTGCCATGGCACAAGCGCCCCAACCTTCGACGAACACATACAGGCGCCTCCTTCGGAAATGATACACTTAGAATGGCGCACCTAAACTGCTGCTGATGGCACAGCCTCTAAAACACCGTCAGTCCGACTCTGGCTCGCGAAATAAAGGGCACGCAAACATAAAGGGTTTTACAGTACATACTAACGTCAGATACTGGAAGTCAGTCCTGATGAAGACCTCAGATCACAGTCGAAACATCAATAAACAGGCAAGTAACTAGTTCGTACTACTGTTATTTCCATTTAATGACTGTTTTTCCAAATGAAACCGCGTCAGTCAAATCAAAAATAGATTTGTCCAAATGCTAAGTATTGACGCTCTTTCAATTTGTTGTAATATTTACAGTAAAAATAAAACAGCTGCAAAACGTTGGTGCCATAACTGTGGTTCTAAGTATTCAAGTTGACAGCTGTAGAAATATAATGTTGACTTAATTTTTCATCACAAGTTGTATATTACCGGTACTACAATCATTACTTATAATGCAGTTTAATAAGCCACTGTAATGAAAAAACGGACAATACAATACATGTTACTGGATTGGACCATATAAGGACATACTAGACATCAAATGTATGCAACAAAGGTCACTTTGAATTAGTGGTACTGCCAGTCAGTCACAGGACCAGCAGTAAGTAGAAGCATATTCTACCCGTCAGTAGGGCTCCTGGAATTACATGATAAAAATTGCAAATTGCATGAGACCACTATATACATTCTGCATGCAGACTATTGCCAATTCCATGGTAATTCTGCAATCTATGACATTTATAAGCACGAAAATGTCTTTATTGCTTTTCGCGATGCTAAATAACTGTTGTTTTTTACTGCAACAATGACGTAACTAACATAACTCACAGCAAATTAAGTAAGTAACAACGGTTTTCATTCCATGTCATTTGTAAATGGTTACGTTTTTACTAACAGAAAAATGCATTCGTTTCTTTTATGGTATTACTACTGACATTCTTTAACGTTTTAAGTACCAGGTACGGTGGAAACGTTGGCAAAATTACCTTGAAATACAGCTAAAAATTAAAATTCTGCACAATTTTTGAAGAAAAAACTGTGCAAAAGACAGCCAAGTTCGGGCTTGTTGGACGACTCGTCGAAAAATTCAATGATTATGCAAGTCCAGGAGCCCTACCCATAACATATGACATCAAAGCATATGATACGTTATACAATGTCTTTGCCCTGTTTAGCAAAAATATATTTTGCAGAAACAGCCATTTCATATTAAACCGTTTACGTTTGTTCTGCAATCTAGATATTAGCCAAATAATAATAATAATAATTAGCCCCATACTGGGACTGATGGTTGACTCTTCGCAACTGACGTTTGTGCCAACTTCAAAGGCACGTGACACCATAACTAGGTTGAATATCAAAAATCCGGCCCGATGAAATTTAGATATTGTGCCGTAGATTAGGAATCCGTGGTCAGTTGCCAGATCCCATTGTAAACGGCGGAGGAGATAGCTTTTGAAAACGGCCAAATTTCCAACATTGAAGGGCTCGTGACTTTGACCTTGGATCGGGTCATAATGCACACGGTCGTGCATTATTCATCGACCTCTACAAACATGCTAAATTTCATTGAAATCGAAGAAACTTTTTGTCGATGGACTGATGGACATACGCAAGGACGGATGGACATTTGAGACCAGCTTTATTAGGTCGACTCTTCGACAGAGTCGACCTAAAAATACATCAGAATATACATAAGAAAAATATAGAAATGAGTGGGAGCTAACAAAATTGTGGCACAAAAACCAGGTCAGTGGCAATGAGAGTCGAATAAACTGGCAACTGAGATTTGAAGGAGTCCCGATAAACTCTTGCCTGCAAATTGGCCAAATTATAACCATTTTTTTCACAACAACAGTCATATGTAAATTTCTAATAAATCCATCACCATCAGATCACACTACAACTAAAACATGTCCCTACACTAGATTGTGAAATATCTGGCAGCATTTCAACTCATGGACCGTGTTTTGTGTTACCCTGTACTGTACATTGCAACAATCTCTGAAGGTTTCCCAATGGTTAATTACAAAAGTGACCAGTTAAACAAAAGCCAAGAGTAGAGGCACTGGTGTACAGAATTCACCATTTCATACATCAACAGATTCCGTGTTGGACCCACGTAGTTTCTCAAACATGACAAGCTCAGCGGCAACTGCCTTTGTCCGTTGCTCTAGCTCGGATATTGCCGGCATCACAGTCCATCGCAGGACTTCAATATTATCACGACAGTTCTGCAGTGCCAGCGGACTGTCGCGGCCAAGGCTTGCAACCAGAAGGTCTCGCTCGAGGCGCCGTTCGTCGTCGAGAACCATCTGTACAGAGCGCGTCACGGACGGAGATTTGTCAAGCAGTTCATGGATGTAGCGGCCGGTCGTGTTGTACGAGATAAATGCCGGGATTGCCTGGTATGGGACCTCGCGACCATCATAGTTGATTTGTGGACACAGCATGTCAGGACGTGGACGTACCGCTGTCACTGACTCACATCCAACTGCACAGAACAGCTTGTATTATTATTATTATTATTATTATCACCAAAAATGTACTTATTTAAGTGACTGTAACGCGGAACGTTGCAGGAGCACTTTACACAGTTAATAAGGTACTGTGTATGGCTAACGGTTAGAGGTTAGATTCTTTACGACTATTCTATGACCTAGGAGAGTATTTTGGTCACGTGTTCATCAGCAACGTCGCGTGACCACATGCCTGATGAAGTTCGCCATTGGCAAACGAAACGTCGCAATTGGGTACAGATTTTGCGTTTTGGTTATGTAATATGAACGTAATTATCCTGATCTAACACTGATGGTGAGGCAAAAGGAACGGCATCCAGCCTGTAAAAATACTCTCTATAGTTATCCCAAACTCCAAAAAAAGAACAAGAAGCTCTGCTATCGCAGAGAGACCGCGCGACATGTTATGTTAGTAAATTTGTGCTATGTTTCACGAGTTATCAGAGTTCTATAGGTTTCATACAGCAAAAGTGAGCCTCAAGTTCATTCAAGGGCATTGACAATGGTGCCATTTGATAGGCCACACACGATTTCCTATTAGTCTTCCATTGCAACTACGTCTCTATCTTGCACCGTTTCCGATATATTATCACTTATTTGCCAAAATTTAAAGCAGTCACGTGCTCTGAACACATTGCTTTAAGGGTGGTTTGTCATTCTTGTGCTGGGACCTGACATAACCTTCACGCATGAAAAATTTGACCACTCTAGCTTAGCTTCAGCCATTCCATAGATATGGTTAGTGCCCACCAAAATTTAAATGGTTCACGTGACCTGACTATGCCCCTTTCTGGGATAGTTTGCCATCCATGGGCTAGCACTTGCTACGATCAACCAGTCTAGTATCTACCAAATTTGAAGTCTCTATCTCTACCCACTATGAAGATACGAAAGGCGATACAAAATAGCAAAAATGGGTTGGTTTGGAGTTGTTAGGGTCATTCAAGGTCACTGAAAATAGCGCCATTTGACAGAGCTAATACAAGTTCCTGTTAGTGTTCCATAGTAACTATGTCTCTATCTTGCACCGTTTCTGACATATAGCGAGATGCTGGTCGAACATCGCCAATTAGAACCTACCCCACCTCCATCTGCCGCCCCCGTAGGGGTTGACCCTGTTGTAATTTTGCCATAATTTTTGGCATCAGAGAACTAGAGTGCCTGGGCTATCGTATGGCGATGTTTGCGTGATCCTATGTTTAGTCGTTTTGGTACAATACCGGCGTGTGTCACACGGACAGACAGACAGACGGACGGACACATAACGACAGCATATACCGCGCTAGCATAGCGTCGCGCGGTAAAAAGAGTAGCAGAAAATTAATAATTTAACCGGTTTGTTCATTACACCTGATCAGCACTTACGAGTGATTCGGTTCAAATGATGGAAAGTGGTTTCAAGCTTCTGCTGTGGATTATTTTCAGGAAACATTCGCCGCAACTCTGTCATAAGAGCATCAAGTCGTTTCCACTGATCAACAAGGCCGTTGTACAATGATGCGTGGTCCTACCAACATCAACATAAATAGATAGTACGTGTGTTGACTGGATTTCAATTACTAAGCAATCAGTTGAATGAGAAACATCAACAGAATCAGCATGCACAGAGTCCAAATCTAACAAACTGTGTCCTTGACCCACAGCATACCCTTTCCATCCGTCCATGACTTTTTAGGATCACAGAGTCAGTATTTTATAGTAGTCAGGAATTAGCAGTCTAGACTTCCAAGGAGATGACACCATCAAACAGACGTACTGCTACAGTCCCATTGCAACATGCTATTCCTTATAAAATGTTCACCTGTCCAAAAATACCTGTAGTCGTTTGTCAACTGACGCAACTTTCACAGGTTTCATCACAACAGTGCCAACAGAATCTCCCGGCACACCTAACAGACAATACACAGTTGTGAATCAAAATCGCATGAGTAGGCCTAACTGTGATGTTAGATTGACTGAGTTAAGGTTTTACATTCCACCCAAGACAAAACAGATCATTTCAGAGACGTTCTTCCCAGCCCATCTCTTGGATTTATGCTGAAAAACTAAATTAAATACAACAAAAACAAAAGCAAACATGCATCTCTAACAAATTATACTACAATGTAAAATTAACCGAAAAAATAATGCTAGGTTTGTTCACCTCTTCGTAACCTTTGGCCTGGAAATGGAACGGGTCTATTCTAGAACGAGTAGATAAATCAGGAAGTAAATGAGGAAGGAAGTAATTAAGTAAGGATGAAAGTTAAGTAAACAAACGAGTTATATAGCGCCAAAATCAACAAATGAACCTTTCTAACTCCCATACCTCGAGAATGCTGGCATGTATTGACTACGATATGTCTACATATGAATCGAAAAGCGGCGCAAGTGGCTTGTAATTTCACGTACACTGTAAATGTGGTAGTATCTCGAAAACGGTGCAAGATAGAGACATTGTGACTAGGGGCGTTAATAGGAAATGACCTATCACATATGGAGTAACGGGAGTTTCTATCAACTATTGCACGCATTTTCGACTGGGATTTTTTCCATACGGTTTTGCAGCAGTTGACAAGATTTCAACTGACGTAGCGTGTCGTATCGTCGTACGATCCCTATGCGATAGCTGAGCTTCTTTTCTGCTTTAACCACTAAAAGACCAGCACATAATATGCGATGCGTATGTATTGCATCACAGGCAGCGCAGTAGCGCTGCCCTGTTGTAAGGCTCATTCAAAAATCAATAGGAAAATGGAAAATTCAACCCCCTGTAAAATCGTAACCCCTGAAAATTTTATTTTGAAACTTGGCACACGTGATTATGTCGAGAACATCACCTACTAAACAAAGTTTCATGTACATCGCTTCAGTGGGGGCTTCTCCACAAAAAGGTAAACTTTAATAACCCTTTTGTGACTTTTTTCCATGTCCTGTCCTTTTTTCTCGTTCAAACGCTCAGCTCGAACCTCGCGAGCGATATTCGCGCTTTATGGCTCAAATGACGTGATTCAGCCCAAGGACGGTTTTTTGGGGGTTAGGACGATGGGTGACATCATTTGGAGAAATGTGCCACAAAAACCCCAAAAAGGGGCGTGAAT
>Ga0209780_1004311_pt1 | contig 10916 bp, 6 predicted proteins | sample WorMetexBAHAMAS2_FD_187384 | JGI IMG/M metagenome (GOLD analysis project Ga0209780, IMG submission 187384) | Marine gutless worms symbiont microbial communities from Max Planck institute for Marine Microbiology, Germany - Inanidrilus exumae... | ecosystem: Host-associated > Annelida > Digestive...
ACTACAATACAATACAATATAGGCCTAAATACAGTTGTGCGTAAAACGGTGAGGGTAAATATAATGCTGAGTGCAGGTGAAAAGGTTAAAAGGTGATTTGCCAGACAAACCAGGATTTACTGATATTTTAGGAGGCCGAAATTAATAAAGGACTGGTATTTTTTGGTCCGTGAAGCCAATGCCGGAAATTGTCGGGCAACACGGAGTCTGGCAACTACATTTTGGTCGCGCGGTGCGGGCAGCAAGCTGTGGAGGCATGAGTTGAGGTCCAAGATAGACTGGAAGAGGTCACGAGCTTGGCATTGTCGGCAGTGCTGGAGAGAAGACAGATCAGCAGTTAACAGGAGTTAAGATATGACATGCCTCGAGTACATTCAAATATAATTTTTATAGCTCGTTTCTTCACTGAACTGAGTGCATGCAATTGCAACGTGGCCTAATATTGCCATATAAACAACAACATAGACGAATGACTTTACCTTCGGAGACAGCGTAGAGTCGGCTGCTAGCTTACTGGTCGGCTCGCCTGGACGACGCCTCACCGTCTCCGTACCCAACATGCCTTCATCCCTCACACTCTGCAGCTTCTGCTTCGACTGCAACTCCACTGCACCCACTGATGACTGATGCTCTAGCTGTGTTCTACAAAGTGCATCCAACCAGCTCAATTCACGATGAAACCCAATACAGTTGTACCATGTAACAATAAATTAACCCTATACGGGACTGACGGTTGACTCATACTTAGTGCCAACTTCAATGTCATGTGACACATAAACTAACAGAAAACCAAAATTCCGGCCCCGATAAGCTTTAGGTATTATGCCCCAATTTAAGATTCCGTGGTCATTTGCCAGCCCACATTATAAATGGCGGAGGAGATAGCCTTTGAAAATGGCCGAATTTCCGACTTTCAAGGGCTCGTAGCCTTGACCTTGGATCGCGTCATACTGCATACCGTCATGCATCACTCATCGACCTTTACCTACGTGCCAAATTCCACTAAAATCGAAGAAATTTTTTTGGACGTACAAATGGACGGACAGACAAGCAGACGGACGTTTGAGACCGACTTTATTAGGTCGACTCGGAGGAGTCAACCTAAAAATTGTTGAAATTGGCTTAAGTTGTGAAGTTACTCAATACTAATTTTTAACAGAGGTTTCTCAGTGACAATGTTCAGTGCAGAGAACCAACGCATCCAGGGGCACAACTACCGAACTGAATGTTAGTGTTAGTAATGGTACGCACCGTGTCGGAGTGATGGATGCAGGCTGCTGCAGCAGACTTGCCATGTTCACAGCATCAAATGCGTCACTTCTCTACCATCAATCAATCATCACGTCCATCAGTCTCGGACATAAACAGGTACTGCTATCAGTAAAGCCACAGACACGACGCTTTCCACAAGAAATTTTCAAAATTCGTTCACCATCAAACAATGATCCAACCACATTTTAAACACACTGCTATACTACCTTGTAAAATATTTGCCACCGTCTTGACAACTAATGGATTTTTTTGTGCCATCTGTAAAATTTAAATGGCGTATCATTAAATTACTAGGTGCCACAAGCTCAGTTTCATTGCTACATAATTAACTGTACCTCTTCTTCTTCTGTTTTCACCACTCTGCTCATCCATAACTCCCTCTCTATTTCACTCTCTGCTTAAAACCTACCTGTTTCACAAATCCCACCCCCTGTAGTTTCACTTTTTCCCCGGGCTGCCTTCACAGACTATTGCCCGGACCGTTTCTTCAGAGGGACTCGGTTTTTGTTTTTAATTTTTCCCTATTTTTTCGTTTCTGTGCCGTGCACTATCATAAAGCAAAGTCTAAATTTGCAAAAATACAAGCTATCGTATTTCTTTTGTGAAGTACAGAAATTCTGAAGTGTTAGGTTCCGACGACAAAACGACCACAAAAATCTCCAAGGTACCTTGTCGGTGACGGGCGACGTAGCATTTGTAGTGGCGGGCATGCCTGACGAACGACTCAGCAATGTTGCCGTGATCGCCTGGATCTGTGCGAGCAGGTTACTGTCAATTTGAGGAACGTTACCCATGGATCCCTGAGTGCCAGTCGATGATGATGATGATGATGATGAAGTGGCTGGCATCTGCTGAGCCAACTGTTGCTGTAGTAACTGCAGCTGAAGCAGGCTCAGTGTCGGCAGTAACGTCTACGTGCAACACATACCAACATTGTGCAAAACAAAACAAATTAGCAAAAATCCCTTCCAGCGATTAATAGCCCCCTGTATGGGCCGGGGGCAATCCCCCCAGCCATTCACTTCCCCGTCTTCTACTCTGTCTTTTCGTATCGTTTACTTTTTACTTTTTCCCTCCCTTGCATGCTCCATCTATTTTCTTGCTTTTCCATCGCTCCCCATTCTACCAGAACAGTCCCACTCCGTTTCCAGGCCGGATGTCGTAGGAGACTTACTTAATAAAGACAAACAACATGCTTACCTCAGGATTCTGCTGGTGATGAAAAGGTTAAGGTCGGTGAGTGGTAATCTCTGTCTGCAGTCAAAGCTCTAGATTTCATTTTGTGCTTTCACAGTTGACATGTTGATTCTCCTCAAGGACTACTCTTCTTCATCGTCATCGTGTCCACAACTGAGTGCCAGTTTTCTTGACAGGGATGTCCTCTTCTGCAGTGGCTCTCAGCGGTGTGCAGCAGGACCTTCCCGGGGGTCGTTTCCAGTCAGTCGGCAACGTCCAGATCACCATAACAACTGCACGGTGGTCTTTATTACACTGTTGTTGGAGTAACAGACAACGCATCTGACTACCAAAAAACTGGGGCCACTAATACAAAAAGGTTTTCTGCCACAACAACAGAAAAAGTGGTAAAAGAAGCTACGCGGAAGCCGGCTAATCTAGGTTCATCCGCAAAACATCCGTTACAATGGCGGTGAAGGCGTTGATTTCTTTAACAGAATAAAAACAGCATAATAATGTATTCTGCCCTTAATTTCAAGTTAGTTAGTTGGAGTTTGACGTCCCTTTTCAGCACAAATATGGCTATATCAGAGGAAAGGTCAGGGGTGGACAGCTATCCCTACCCAATAACGGAAGGCCAGCGATATATTAACCTCAACCCTGGCCGCCTTTCTGTTCAGCAGCCACCCAAAAAGGGAAAGGGATCAAAAAGCTCACTGTCACAGCTGTTCGTGGATGATGTCAGTATAAAAGGTGTGTCAAAAAAGAAACGGAAACAATGTATGCAGCAAAACTGAAAAACGGTAGTGAGAACCATATTGGTGTGGGTCAACATGTCAATTCACAGCCAATGTGGAGTCTGTGATGTGTCAATTCACAGCCAATGTGGGGTCTGTGCAGTGCAGACCTGGTTCTGGGCTGGCTGCTGCTGCTGCTGCTGCATCAGCTGTGTGACGGTCCTCAGCAGGTTGCTATGGAGATCTCCCGCAGTGTCGTGCACGTCCACGTCTGGCCTCGTTGCCACGGCGACCACTTCCGGGACACTTGTAAGCACTGGAGTACATGACGTAACAGGAGTCGATGGAGTCGTACGCAGTGCACACGACGACAGTGAATCTTTGGCGCTCACAACTGGCAAACACGACATAACGGATACACCGCTAGAATTCACAACATCTGTCGACTACTCCACAACTGACTGCACTGAGACCAAGCACTGCAGCACTGAACTAGAAGAAGCCAGCACTCACAAGAGTGCCACAACCCACACTGGCTGAATGCACGGAAAAACCGGCGGTCGGCAGCAGCATCGGCCGCAGGAAGTGATGCAGGGAAAACCCAGTGTCCGGTACTTTCTATTTAAGGCGATCGATCGATTGCTCAAGCCGATCGATCGCCAGCGCCAAACAATCACCTTAGGGGGTCCGGCGAGATCAATTTATCACTCGCCTAGCTGTTTGCGTTGCATCAATCTATTTACTCTGCCAATAAAAGCAGCTGCCAAATGACCGCCATACAATATAAGCCGGTGTTTGAGTCGTCCAATAATAACTACGGGGTTGACAAAGTTACAGAAATTGTTAACACTGTGCATGTGGAGGTTGCAGACACAATAAGACCGACACAGACTTGCTTTTGTGCCTCGTGACCTAACCTAACCTTTGACCTTTTGACCCCAAAATAAATCGGTTTTCAGGACTCCTCGTGGAACATTTGTATGTCAAGTTTGGTGATCCTAGATGCATCAGTTTTTGAGACATCATGCGGATGAACAGACAGACGAACGCCGGTGAAAACCTTACCCCGCAACTGCAGTTGGCATGGTTAATAAACACTGAAGAATACTGCAAAAAAAACAACTGCAGAATGATCATCCACCCACTGACTGACAACAGATGAGAGCAGATTAAGGCAAGCCAGAGAGCAAACAGTACATTATGAGGTGCTCAGCCATCTTACACTGCTTTGAAGCCTGAAAGAATCCTTGCATCCGGATAACATTACTAAAGACGCACGTATGACCTGTTACACCTACTCACAACTGTTATTATGATTCCACATATGGCAATATAAGAAAGGAACCAGAGAATCCCATTTTGAGGACCTCAACAGAAATTTAAACAGTTGCTCCCTGACTCGAGGCATACCTTGTCACAAAATTTTGTGATAATCCATCCAAATGTTTTATAGCAATCCTTTAGTAATCCGACAGAATGATACACAAACCAACCAGCATCATTCATGCATGTGCGGGACAAGCATGTACGACCGTCTCAACTCCATCTTTCATCATCAACATTCATCAAGGTTCCAGTTGGTCAACCAGGCTCCGAGGCAGTGTTGGTTGCTGTAATGCCAGATGCAACCAACCGCACCATTCATCGACCCTGGCTAATGAAAAATGGAGCTCTTGCCTCAAACAAACTAGATGCATGGCAAAGCCCAGCATGAGCCCGCCTGTCATTCGGTTGTTCTAGACTGTAAGCTCGTGCCACTACATAACATGTGCCAAAGTTTGCCTGCTGTCTGTTATATAACGTCCATGCGGTAAGGCTGGTAGTGTCTCCCAATGCAAAAATTTTGAGGGTGGGCAAAAAATTGCTAACCGTTCTCAGCCGTTTCAGGACCAAAGTTCACCAAATCTAGTGGCATGTGGGAGTCACTGTAGATTGACAAGTTTCTTTCCAGTTGTTGATATCATGTTCCGTTGCAGAGATACGTCGGGTTTAAGTTCAAAGTCGTCCCAAAAAAGCATTTTATGCCCCCAGCCCGTGGGGGGAAATGCCCGGGGGAGTTCAGACGAAATTTTTGCAGACAGCAGTCATAAGTAAATATGTGTAAGTTTGGCTGAGATCAGTTCAGTGACAGATTAGGCATCAAAAAAAGAAAGAAGAAGAAACACAGCGGTAAAATATAAGCCCTTCGGCATAGCGATGCCGTGCGGGCTAAAGATGTCTGGTACAAATTTTATTTCCCTTGTCAGTTCACACCAAGATAGGCAAATGCACATGTTGAGCTGGTTACCTGGAGATCCAAAGCTGTCATCAAGTGAATCTCCAGCCATGTCAAGTAGCGGCTGCACTACAGACGCTGCATAAACGCCGTGCTTTTGCCACAGGTTCAACACTCTCACTATCTTGCACTGCAGTTGCACATCAACACGTACAATACAACATGTACTGACGAAAATGTTGTATATGAAAACAACGTATAGCACCCCTAAATTGTCTGAAAAACTACTTCACTGCCTCTAGGATTAAGTGTACTACAGCTGTCGCAAGGGGTTAAAAACGCATTTCACTGATAGCATATGAACAGGCAGAAAAAACAGAACATTTTCTGTGAACTCAAAACTACAGGCGTGATGCCAGAAAGGCATATATTTCACTTAGTACTGCAGAGGAAAAGCTGCAAAAAGGCGGCCAGGGTTGAGGTTAATATATCGCTGGCCTTCCTTCACTGGGTAGGGATAGCTCTCCACCCGACCTTTTGTCTTTGATATAGCCATATTTGTGCTGAAAGGGGACGTTAAACTCTAGTTTAACGTCCCCTTTCAGCACAAATATGGCTATATCAAAGACAAAAGGTCGGGTGGAGCCCAGTGAAGTTAGGCCAGCGATATATTAACCTCAACCCTGGCCGCCTTTTTGTTCAGCAGCCACCCACCCCAAAGGGAAAGGGATCGAGAGGCTCATTTAAATTATTACGCCAGTGCCTACAACAGCGAAAGAACTATCACACCACAAGACTAAAGTAAACCAAATACAACAAAATACCAGTATAAATCTTAACTAAGCAATACAGATAACACAATCATAAAACAAAACAAACTAAACCCAGGTTCGGTCGCCTCCTATGACCTCACGCCTGGAAACGGAGTGGAACTATTCTGGTAGAAAGGGATCCGATGGACAATAGAAGAAAATAAGTCAAGTGGATGAAAAAAGGAAAAAGTGAAAAGGTAATAAAGAGCAAAGGATGAGGAAGTAAATGGACAAGGGAGGAGCAAAGGCGGAAAGGGGGTACCCCGGGCCCACGCGGGGTGCATTCACTACAACAAGTATGCATCTTGTTATACGAGCCTCTAAACTTTACACACAAAAATAAACTAAAATGTTTTTGCATGTTGAAATTATCTTCACAGAACTATGCAAAGCATTAGTAAGAGTTGGTTTAAATAAACCCACTGCCACGCACTCTGTCAGACGGTGGACAATACGTAAGAAGGTTGTGAAATGTAGCTTCGAAATTCTTGGAGAATCGCGGCGCGTAAAGGTCCTTCTCCGGGCTAAACTGGCGTCTGGACTCTCGCACAATGGCATCAATGACATACAGTCCTGGCAGTTTATATTCAGGCTGACACTGCAATAAACACAGCAGTCGCACACAAAATGACCAGCAACAACGGGCTACAACAATAGTTTGGTCCACTGTCCATAAAAACATTAACGATCGATTAGCTTCCTATACACTACTTCTAACACATTTCACATTATTCTGCAAATTAAGCCAACTGTTGATTAGCTGAGCCAACGAAATATTACAGAACAAAATGACCTTTGACCTAGATATCTGGCTAGATAGTTCAACTTGACTTATCTAGACCACGTTGATTGAAACTGAAACAGTAAAACTGGGAAAACCAGATTGGCAACGTGGAGGAAAAGAAGACCTGAGTTGAAAACTGCAAAACTGTCAGTGCAAACTTCGGTGAGGCCTTTTCTAGTTACGCTGCCACTGACGTTGTTGTTATATTCATTGAGTCAGGTGGCCCTCATACAGTCTGAGACCAATAGCAGAATCCACAGCTCATGCTCAAGTTCTTCGAAAGTCAACTAAGCAGACAATTTTTCTGCTTACTTTGCTAGCCAAGTGCTTTCAGACTTGATGGCAGAAAGTGCTAAGCACTTAGTTAGCTTATCTAAGCACTCACGGACTTAACACAGCCCTGGTTTCAACTTTCAACTGGGCGTGCTTCTTCTACTGCTTCATAAAGCGGCCACAAACAAGGCTTTAGACAGGACAGGGCCCATATCTCACAGCAATTACCACAAGCGAAAATGCTGCAATCAACTACTAGAACACCAACAAATATACAACTCACACTCATAAATAAAGTTAAACTACTGACATCTACTGAATAACGTATATCAGATAATTAGAGATTGAAGATCATATAATATCAGTCAAACTAAGATATTAGTGTATCAGCACAGCAGCCATTTCAACTGATTTGATATAGTTCTCCATAAGGGGAAAACCATTTGCATTCCACAGACAGCCGTCATGAATAGGCCGGCAATTTCTCTACCCTCACTAAAATAAATCCACCACAACAGGCATCTTCAAACTTCTTGTTTCAAGTGATGAAGTTACTTTCTCATTTTGAATTTACGACAATTATCAGTCTCTGCAAACAGACATTTCTCCAAATATCTTACGACGCCCACTACACTGCCTGTTGAATTTAGTGCAGAGAATATACAGATTTGTTACGCACGAAGTTTCATCATTGCATCGGGCTCCAGCTAGTAAACATTTGCTAGCTCAGTAGCTGCAGTTTACACAAACCGACATAACTGGCTTCTGATTAGACGAGGCCTACTAAAGAATAAATTAGCCCCGTATGGCACTAACAGTTGACTCTTCACAACTGACGTTTCTGCAAACTTCAAAGTCAAGAAACACAAAAACTAGGACAAATATCTAAAATCCGGTCCAATCAATGTAGATACTGTGCCCTAGTTTAAGAATCAGTGGTCAGTTGCCAGCTCCCATTGTAAATGGCGGAGGATATAACTTTCAAAAATGGCCGGATTTCCAACTTCGAAGGGCTCGTTACCTTGACCTTGACCTTGGATCAGGTCCTACTGCATAGCATAGTGCATCACTCATTGACCTCTAACTGCATGCCAAATGTCATTAAAATCGAAAAAACTTTTTGTGGATAGACGGACGTACACACGTACACACGTAAGTACGGACGGACGGACGGACATTTGAGTGGCTTTATTAGGTCGACGCTGTCAAAGAGTTGACCTAAATAAGGAAGAAAATCAACAAAAAACCTGAATCTAGATCAACTGTCATTTTAAGTCAACTTTGGAATAATCTGCCATAAAACCAATCAACAGTTCCATTATGCATGAATGCTAATGGCGGCAGACAGTATGAACTCTCACACGCACTGTGACAATAAAACTTCATAATGCCATAATGAAACAAACGTGTAGGCTGTTAAATTATTGACTTAGTCTGTTGATTTTCCGTCTAGACTGTTGTCAAGTTAAAGGAGTTATTGTGCGTCAAACTGTACAACTGCATTAATGCAAGCCAGTAACTTACTTTCTGGATAAACTTTTCAACACTCTGTACCACATGTTTATAGTACTTTGCTGACTTAATAGCAGCCTCCGTAACCTCGGCCATTTTCGTTCGTGAAATTGGCAACTTCTGGTCGTACAGTGAGCAAAGCTACAAAAAATATAAAGACAATACTAGGCAATCATAGTTTTAAAAAGTGAAATGTACAATGTAACTCTAATAAACATTCACTTAGTTTTATAGTAGCAATATTTCGAAATTCAAAGTCACATACAAGCCACTACCACTATTATGGACATTTAAGTAGGTCTATCCTTCTCACTGACTTGGTTTTACTAGTCTAGTAGCTGTCTGAATTCCGACACTTATGTGGCAGCCCAGAATATGAAAGTTGCAACAAACTTTGACAGAAATTTGGCGCAAAAAAATAAACAAATTCTATGTGTTCAGATGGCAATGTATGATTCGAGGAGTGATAAAATATACCATACCCTATAATCATGAAATGTGTAAAAAAAGTAAGCTGGTTCAACCTGTTTTTCAAATATTTCCATCTGCATTAAAAACTACTTAATACCAAGATTATAACATTATCAACTCTTTTAACTGACACATCTAACTTATCTATATGACCATGCATACTAGAAATGACAAACATAGACATAAGCTGGCCTACAATTAACGATTAATGTCAAAATCTTCACAGTTTAAAAATAGTTTGTGAGGACGAGGGCAACAGCTTCCCGTCGGTGTATTGCGCGAATGTAAGTGTTCAGCCATTGTTGGCAATTTGTTGCACAGCCCATTATTACAATGGTTCCCTCTGGGACCAACACCCCTCAAACGTCCCCCTTCCCATGGACCATCCCTGCTGTCCCGGCAGATTTTAGTCACACCTTCACCAATAAAGCATGGGAACGAGTTGTCTTTCAGCATTTCTGTGATCCGGTATGCGCAACTTGCCCAACCTTTCACTGATACTGCATTTAAAGTTTGGTACGTACTGCAGCAAAAACGGTAATCAAAAAAATCGAATTTTTGGTTTCGGTAATAAAGTTTAAAAAAAAACGATTTTAACATCCGTATTGTAGTCAGTAGTCAAAATCACCTCCCAATTTTTTTTTGCTGACCGCAACCAGGGTCGTGCATGGCGCACACATAGCGTAGAATACAACTGTCAGTGCAGTGTGGGTAAGTAGGAAAGTAAGATCATGCCTACCCATTGTTGGCACTTTTGTAGGCCTACCCTCGGCGGTGGAAGGAGAGGACGTCCAGGCATGCACACAAAGACATGGCGACAGAAAATGGAAGCTGTGTCATTTGCAGGCGTTGTCGCCGACTCGTCATGCATTCACGCGGGATCAAATATGTGGAATTTAGATGACTATCGTGAAATAGTGAGGAGAGTTATCAGGCAACAGCGCCCACAAAGATCGCCGAGAACATTATAAAGCACCGGGATGGCCATGAAAGTTTAATGGTAGCCAACCACTGCGATGGCGGTGAAAGTTCGGTGGTCGTAACAACACTAATTATTTCAATGCAACCGCACGTAATGCTGTAATCTCCAGAATTAATACATACAGAGTGTGAAGGAGTATTTGTCAACAACGGTGTCTATAAGCTTTAATTTTGCAGGCATCCCAGATTTTATAGCCTTGAACAAATAGTAATACAAGTCAACTCGTATCCAGGTCAAGTCATACCCGAATCAAGTCGTACCCATTCATAAGTCAACTCATAACCAGTCAAGTCGTACCTCAGTCAAGTCGTACCCGTGCCTAGGTCAACGCATACCTACACTTACTGCAACTCGTACTGCGTTTGATTTACTTGTTAAGTCTGTTGTTTACATGACCATATTTTATTGTCTGTACTGTCTTACTGCCATATCAGCATTCAGTAAATGCAATTTTGACATTTGCTACCATCTCAATCAATCAATCAAAGTATTTTAAGAGTGGCCTAAGTGACACTGCCACTGCAAGGTCCACTGCTGGTGTAAATGTCAGTAACAAAAGCCAGGAAACGATTGACAGAACAGATGTACGTCTTTTCAGCTTTCTCTGGAAGGTTGGTAGCGACTCAGCAGAGATAACGTCGTCGGGTAGAGAATTCCAGATTAGTGGGGCAGCGACCGAGAG